>Ga0302304_10000326_pt1 | contig 29901 bp, 14 predicted proteins | sample III_Palsa_E2_2_FD_198769 | JGI IMG/M metagenome (GOLD analysis project Ga0302304, IMG submission 198769) | Peat permafrost microbial communities from Stordalen Mire near Abisko, Sweden - III_Palsa_E2_2 | ecosystem: Environmental > Terrestrial > Soil > Palsa > Peat permafrost | place: Sweden...
ACTTAGCTGCCACAACACGATTTTTTGCATTTCGTCCTCTTTGTAAAAATAATTTAGCTGGTTTACAAGAAGGGATTCTAAAATCTCTCGTGTATGCTGATCCCTCTTTTCTTCCATCAATTCTCCGGCATTTCCGGCTGCTGCAACCCAATAATCTTTACCCCGAACATAGACTTCAACCAGGTTATCCAGACTGCCAAAATATAAATTGATCAGACCCCGATTTACGCCAGCCGTTTTTCCAATGTTCAAAGCATTTAATCCCGTATATCCTTGCGTTCTAATGATTGTACCAACGGCTTCAATAAGTTTTTGCATAGAGCGCTCTTTGCTATTTTTAGCACCGTTATAAGTTTTCTTCGTCATAATCCCAGTATTAATTACTGGAAATATGCAATTTTTGGTTTACATATTCAAATGCATTTAATGCCTTATCTAAGTGTTCCCGGGTATGCGTTGCCATTAAGCTTGTCCGTATTCTGGCATTTTTTCTTGCCACACCCGGATACACAATAGTATTAGCATAAATACCCGCTTCCAATAGTAACCGGCCAGCATCACCAGTCTTATGGGCATCTCCAATTTTTACCGGTATAATAGCTGATTCTGTGTTACCAACATTTAAGCCTAAGTCTGTTAGGCCCTTTTTAAAATATTCGATATTATCAGCAAGCATAGTCCTCCATTTTGGTTCTTCGTCAATCAGATCTAATGCTTTAAGTAATCCTGCTGCTGCTGGTGTGGAGGTAGATGAAAAGACTTGTTGCCTTGATTGGAATTTTAGAAAATTAATAATTTCCGGACTTGAAACGACAAAGCCACCTATATGGCCAAATGCTTTGCTTAACGTTCCAGAAATAATATCAATCTTATCCAAAAGGTTAAAAATCTCAATAGCCCCGCGACCATTTTTCCCAATAACACCAATACCATGAGCATCATCCACCATTAAGAAACCTCCATACCTTTTGGTAAGGTTTAAAATATCCTCCATTTTGGCCAAATCACCGTCCTGTGAGTAAACACCATCAATCACTACCAATCTTGTACGGAATTTTTCCTGGGCTTCCCTTAAAATTCGCTCTAAAGATTCCAGGTCGTTATGCAAGAACATTTTCAAATTAGTTTCTTTGCAGCCCTCATAAACACTGGCGTGAACAGACATATCCAAAATTGCTACGTCTTCTTTTTTCAGAAGGGCTAAAAGTGTTGCGCTATTGGAAGTATAGCCAGTTGTGAAAACTAAAGCTGAATCAGGACTTCTGCCAAAAAAGGATGCTATTTTGGTTTGAAGCATTTCGTGGTAATCATGATGACCTCCGATTAAAGGGGAAGCGCCAGCGCCGGTTCCATATTTTTCGATTCCCTGTATTGCGGCTAACTTTACCGCTGGATGCTGAGTGAAGTTTAAATAATCGTTTGATACTAGACTTACGCATTTTTTGGGCGTTTTATTAAACGGTGAGGTTACCCACATTTCCGGGCCGCAACCGTTTTTACTGGTCATAAAACGGAAATTCATTTGTCCGTTTTCTTCCATGTAATTCGTAAACTCCTGGAAAACTTCGGCTCTTTGGAATGCATTCAGATCAGGAATGTTTTCAAAATCTTTAAAACTTGCTTTTTGAAAGTTGATGTTTGTTTTCATATCACTATTGTTAAGGTAGGGTGTAAATATTACACAATTTACAATTTTAACATAAGTGTTAAAATTACAACTATATGTTGTAACATCTTTACTCTGGAATGACAATACTTTAGCTGACAAGCTAAATTTTGATTATAATTGGCAGGAATAAAGATCTTTCCGTTAATTATGATTAAGAAATCCTGCCTACAGAATTTAACTAATAGTTATTTTGGATTCACTCTTAAAAACAGGTCGCGCCAATGGTGCTTAGGCTGCTTCATGCCCGGATAGGTAGTATTTGCCCTCTGCGATTATGGCGCACGGTTCTACGATCCTGTAATAGGACGGTTTACAACTATAGACAGGTTTGCTGAAAAGTATAAAACCCATTCGTCATACGTTTATACTTTAGATAACCCGATAAAAACGATTGACATTAATGGCGATTCTGCAGTTGTGTTAAATGCACCTCGCGGAGCGAATGGAGAAGGGCATATGGCTCAATTGATTCAAAATCCAAATGGAACATATAGCCTTTATTCAAAAAATAGCACTAAAGAAAGCGTGGGTCTGTTGGGGTCAAATGATAAAGCTCCTGGTGAGCAAGTTGGTGTAGGTAGTTTTAAGACACAAAAGATTTCATGAATAGTTCTTTAAATCCTGTAATTGATAAAAAGACAGGTGAACGGAATATGCAGAAGGTTATCTCATACCAACCACCAAAGAACGTGACAAGCAAAATATAGCAGGAGAAAAAAAGGTCTTAAGCGAGCCTTAAGATGTGTTAGATTCAAGTTGTGGTACAGCAGTCCAATCGGGATTAAAAGCGGAAGGTAAAAATGATGGCAGTTTAACGCCGTTACAATTTTTAGGGGGTTGCTTTGGAGTCACTGAGTACTGGGCCAGCTATTGAAAATGACAAAAGTCCTAATGAAATCTACAAAAGAGTAAAAGAAAACAATAAAGGAAAAGTCGTCACTCCTGGAAATTAAATCAAAGGGTAAACGTAAACATCAAGAGAGTGAGATATACACTTTTTAGCCTGACAATCTGTTTTTTTCTGTCATCTTGTGACTTCAATGTTAATAACAGCCCAGGCCCTCAAATGAGTATGTCCATTAAAGAAGCTCAAAAATATGGAACCTTTATCTGTGAATACAAAATTAAAGGGGGAGCTATTAAAGGAATCAGGATCAAAACAATCTTTGCCGGGAAAAAGTTTTGGCGAGAGAAAGGCTTGCTATTAAAGAAACAAATTAATTGTTGTGAGTTTCTATTGGTCATTGTTTCTTCAGATCCTTTTGTAGTAGATGGCATAGGATCTGATATCAATTGGAAGGTGGTGGGCTTCGAGACGCACAGTAGTTACATCCTCAATAAAGACTACAAAAGCATCTTATTACCAGATTCAATTCCGATAACCGTGGTGGCAATAAAAGGAAAGGATACCAGTCAAGTTATTAAAAAACTTATCCTTTATAAAACGCACAATAAATAAAAGGTTAGAGCTTGGCCGAGTTCCAGGCTTTATCTTTTTATCTAACGACCATAAGTTTATGAGTCTTTTTGGTAGGCTATATATAAATGATATAAAATCTTCAATTCTGATCTACAGAAGCTAATTTAAGACTATTTTTCGATTTGGTCAAAAATAGATTGTAGCATATTTGTAACAAAAAATAATATAAAAGGATAAGTTAATATCCACCATGCCGAGAAGAAGTTTCTCGACTCTATTTTAACAAATTTATGTAATTTGATGAAATGAATAAATTTGTTAAAACTCAGTGTACCCACTGATCAAAACTGATCCCATAGAAATCGAATTACCTTAATTAAATCATTGATTTTGACACTCCAACTTAAACAACTTTCGAGCTTTACGAATAAAAACTGAATTGCGGTTTTAACACTATTTCAGAATATCCTTAATATGCAAAACAATCACTTCAATTAGTGACTAAAATTATTGTTATTTGTGATGACATAATAACAAATAAATTGCAGTCTATTAATGATTACGAAAGACTTTGATGCGATAACACAGAATTTCTGGACAATATCTGAGAACTTGCGTGGTAATAGTAAGTTAAATTTCAGTCAATATAAATTATTTGTACTAAGTCTAATTTTCTTTCGATCTCAAAAACAAGCATATAGAGATGAATTAATATCCCGCGAAGGCCAGGTTCATTTTACTAAAGATGAGATTCACAAACTGTTCGAAGGCTTGCAAAACAGCTCTAACCTTTCTAAAGATATTCAAAAATTAATTCACTTGTTGGGAAAAGTTCAACCCCACTTTCTCAATCTTTTTCCCGACGAATTGTATGACATATCCAATGGACATTTTGGGCTGCTTTGGAACAGTTTGAACAACAATGCAACACAAAAAATGAAACAAGCGGATTTTGCCGAGTTATTTGGACAAGTTGCAACGAAATTTGCTCAAATCAAAACTACAATTGCCGAAAACGGAGAAAATCATCCGCCCAGTACTTTATTGCAACTAATTATAAATTACCTCGAACCTGAAGGCGGCTTATTTTATGATCCGACTTGTGGTGAGGGAAATACGCTTGTAGAGATAGAAAAGTTTAATCGTAGTATCGATAACCATATAAATAAACCACTTATTAATTACGCAAGTGAATTAAAAAACAGCAATTTAAAAATAGCAAAATTAAACACAGCGATTAATGATATTCAAGTAACACTTACAGAAATGAAAAGTTATTATGAAGACCCTTATTCATTGACCGATCGATGCGATTATCTAATAGCGTACCCACCCTTTAACTTAAAGATTGAAAACAAGTTGAGACATGATCCTGATAGTGAAAAACGTTTCCCTTTTGGCATCCCTTCAGCCAATAAAGCTAATTTTTTGTGGATACAATACTTTTATAACCTTTTAAACAATAGTGGCAAAGCAGGCTTTCTAATGGCAAATTCAGCCACTGACGCTGGAAATAGCGAATTAACGATACGTAAAAAGTTAATTCGAACTGGGGCGATAGACTGCATCGTGAGCATAAATAACAATTTCCTTTATCCAAGGCCAAAGCCTTGTGATTTATGGTTTATAGACAAATCGAGGATATCAAGCGATTCAGCTAAGAGCAAAAGCATTTTAATGATAGATGCAAGAAATATCTTTACCAGGGTTTCTACGACAGTAAATGTGTTTAGTGATGACCAAATTAAAAATCTGCTCTCTCTTATGAAATTGTATCGTGGCGATTTGGTCAAAATAACCCAAGCAGATGAATGGCTAAGCAACAATTTCCCTCAAGGTCAATATCGTGATATTGAGGGAATATGTAAGACAGTCTCTCTGACCGAAATTGAACAGAATGAATTTAGCTTAGCACCAGGCAAATATATCTCGCCTATTCAACCGGTTGATGAAAATTTAGATTACTCCTTTCTGCTAAATAACATAAATCAGAAGATGAATTACCTGAATGCGGAGGCCGGTCGATTGACGAATAAAATAAATAGCCTGTTAAACAATTTACAGTGAGCAAATATAAAATAGTAAATCTTGGCGATATTGCTGCTGTGATACTAGGTAAAAAATTCATCTCAAGTGAGTTCAATAATAAATCCGGCATCCCGGTTATCAAAGTCAATAATATTCAAGATAATTATGTAGACCTAACAGACTGCGATTTCGTCGAAAGTCCGCTTGGAAACATTAATAAAAGATATCAAGTTTATCCGGGCGACCTGCTTATTTCTTTATCTGGCTCTCATATCAACCAACCCAAATCAGTAGTTGGCAAAGTAGCTATGTACAATGATCCAGAAACATGTTTGCTGAATCAGAGGGTTGCAAAAATCAAACCGGATGAAAAGTTGGTTAATCGTTTTTATTTGAAAGCCTATCTTTCTCAAGCAAGTATTAGGCAACAACTTGCCTTCATCTCCAAAGGCGCTTCCAATCAAGCTAACATCAGCCCTAAAGATGTAAAAAAAATACAAATTAAACTTCCCCCATTCGAAGTACAACAGCGCATCGGTAATACGCTGGAAACCATTGATCAATTATTGAACAATAATTCCGACCGAATTGCCGGTTACGAAGCTATAGCGGATCATTTATTTCAACATTATTTTGGCCCATATCAATCCCCGAATCAATTCAATAGTGGCAAAAACGACTATCTACCTGCTGGATGGCGAATTTCAAATTTGGCTAACGTCGCTCATATTAATAAAGAACGGATTGGCAAAAACTTCGTAGGCGTTATCAAATACATAGATCTATCCAGCGTCTCAAAGGGAAAAATCGGTCTTATTACAGAGTTAGATTATAAAAATGCGCCGGCGAAAGCCAAATTGATTGTACATAAAGATGATATCATTTGGTCATTGATCAGACCGGATAGGGAGGCTTACGCGCGAATCAAGGAAAACGAAAAGAACCTTATTGTATCCAATGGATTCGTTACAATATCCCCATCAATCATTCCAGCAAACTACCTTTATCAGTTTCTTCGCTCCAAAAGATTTATAACTTATTTGAACAACAAAACGTTACAATCAGTGGTTCCCTATTTAACTGTTAAGACTTTTGAAAACGCAGAAATTATTCTACCAGATGAACAAACATTAAATACATTCGAAACTCTAATTGATCCAATAAACGCCATTATCTTTAATCTAAACCAGCAAAACAGGCTTCTATATGAAGCCCAAAAAGCTTTTATCAAGCTATCGCTTCCTTAAATTGCATTTACCTTATACCAAGGTCATTCCATTAATGATGTTAAGTATTTTTGTGTATTCCGCACAAGTTTATCTATAGTTGTCTTGTTAAACTGTTTGTCGCTATAATTAATTCCAAATAAGGTCTGCTCACTTGACGCAACGCCCCAAAAATCTATAAGCGATATCCTCGGAAAGGAATCAGCTGCTGCCTTACCGTGGTTCTGACTAGAAATCAGAAAGTCCTGATTTAAACTATTGGAGTGAATTATAGTATCAAATTCGCCCAGATAGTTAAAAGAAATTTCGGGCTCCAATTTATATTTTTTATGCTTGGAATATTTTAGCATGCCATACCCTAGTCCTTCATTAGGGATATTTTGAAAGGACTGTTTGATGATTGCCAATTGTGACAATGCAGCTCTGTCTTCACTCACTCGTATAGGAACAGGGAACTCCGAGGTAAACCAACCCAATGTACGACTTACATTCAGATCTGGTGTTAAATTCTGGCGTCCATGCGATTCCATTTTAACGATAATCTCATTAACCTCAAACAACTCGGAACACGCCAATACAAAAGCGGTCAATATAATTTCATTAATGCTTGCGCCCTCATTAACATATAAATGTTTTTGCAATAGTTTTATCTCAGCCGTTGTAACCGAAAATGTACAAACTGCAATATCACCAATGTTGTTTGTTCCCGTTGGATAATCCGGGTTAATGTTTTTCTGCGATGCCCCGGCATCTATCTGATCCCAATACAACTCATCATTTTTCAACAAGTCGCTGTTGGCGTAGGCAAATGATGACTCTTTCCAAAATTTATAACTATGAGTTTTGTTCGGAAGAGTAGCTTGGCGATCAAGGGAAATTTGATCGTAGCAGCTAATGAGATCCTCAAGCAAAATCCGCCAGGACACACCGTCTATGACAAGGTGATGGGCAACTAACATTAAGCGTTGTTGTTTTGCCCCCTTAAAAAAAACGACTTTAAACAAAGCTCCTTGCTCTAGTGAAAAACCAGATTGCACCCGGTCACAATAGGCTATAAAACTTTCTTCATCATAGTCTACTATATCAAGTATCGGGTATTCGCCAATAGGGGAAATATTGTCTACCCAATGGCCATCATGCTTATAGAAATTTGCTCTTAAATAGTCGTGATGAGCAAAAAGTTTATCCACGCTTTGTCTTAACACAACGTCAGATAGCTGAGCATCTACGGTCAGTAGTACAGATTGATTAAAATGACGTTCGTTATCTGGAGAGGATTTATAAAAAAAAGCCTCCTGAATAGGACTAAGCGGAGAGCTGCCAGTCACCGGATCCTGATCGATCACCGATTTACCAGATTTTATAAATAAAGCCATGTCTGCTATAACAGGGTGTAACATGACATCTTTTATAGACAACGACAGCCCCCTTTGCCGTAATTGAGAAGTTAATTTAATGGCTTTGATGGAATCACCACCGGCAGCAAAAAAGTCCTCTTTTACGCTAACTATATTACGCTTTAATATCTCTGACAATACGGAAACCAGTACCTTTTCTGATTCACTATGCGGGTCAACCTGCTCAATCGAAAACTCTTTCAGATAGCTGTCAGGATCCGGCAAGGCTTTTTTATCGATCTTACCATTAGCGTTTAAAGGAAAAGCCTCTAGAAAAATAATATGGTTGGGAAGCATGTAAGTCGCCAGTATTTTACTTAGGAATAGCCTAATAACAGCTAAGTCAGGTTTGTTATTGCAGACCAGGTATGCAACCAATTCCTGTTCTCCAACTGGAGAAAGCTTTGCCCTAACCACCGCCGACTGGACACCTGAATAACTGATCAATGCGGCTTCGATCTCTCCCAGTTCTATCCGGTTACCCCTAATCTTTACCTGGTCATCAACGCGGCCTAAAAAAGTAATATTTCCTGTATCTGACCATTTTCCTAAGTCCCCGGTTTTATACATCTTTAAACCCGGCTGAAAAGGATTGGGCAAAAACTTATCTTCGTTCATCGTTTTACTATTCAAATAACCACGGGAAACGCAAATTCCTGAAATGTAGATTTCTCCGGGAACATTTATAGGAACCATGTTCTTTTCGTCATTTAAAATATATAAACTACAATTATTGATCGGAACACCAATTGGCACATGCTCTTCTTCAGTCCATTCGTCTTGTTGTATCTGATAATAGGAAACCACATCTGTGCATTCGGTTGGACCGTAAGAATTAATAATCTTTGTGTGAAAGAATTCAGAGGCTTTCCAGGGAAGAAACTCTTTTTTATGTATAGGTTCACCCCCAAGAACGACGTATTTCAAAGTGGATAACTTAGTAAAATTTGAATTAATTGACTGATCTAGTAACGGATAAAATGCGCTTGGGGCGCAGTTAACTACACTTACATTTTCTTTTTCAATCAGCTCAGCCAAATAGTAGTAATCTATATATAAAGTTTCAGGCAGGCAAAGTCTTGCTCCGCTTAACAAAGGAGTAAAGATGTTTTTTTGAGTTAAGTCAAAACAGATTGGCGAACTCAATAACACACATCCCTCATTCCCTAAATCTAGCAAATCCTTGTACCATAACAATAAATTTAAAAATGCCAGTTGTTCAACCATTACGCCTTTTGGCTGCCCTGTTGATCCTGAAGTATAAATTACGTAGGTAAGTACATTCGTCGGCAACTGCTGGCGAATAAAGTCTGTTGATTGGTATTGAATATCCCTCAAATCATACACATTTTTATTTTTACTTTTCACAGAGGGCTTACCTTTTTTATTGACTTTCAAAAGTGCATCAAACCTGAATTTCGTAAGCTCATTTACTTTTGTATGTATCTTGTCAGAAAAGATCACTGATTCTATTCCTATTTGATCATTAATCAGATCTTCCAAATATTTCCTGGATATAAATAACTCTGATGAAAAGTCCGTTTTGGTCTGATAACTTTTATCATGGTTCATTTCCTTAAAAAGTGTCAACTCAACAATCATGTCGTTTCGCATTTCCTCGTCCATAATATCCCCGATAAAAATGACTCCGTGATCATTTAACTTAGATATAGCCTTCAAGAGAACTTGGTACAAATAATTAGGGCCATGGAAACATTGTATTACACTATTAAGAATAATAACATCAAACCCATTTTCCTGAATTTGATCTACATCAAGTGCAGCAAGACATTTCAGGTAGACATTGGAAAGTCCTTTATTATCAACCGCTTTTTGTGTCCGATCTAAAATTGATTGGGACAAATCCGTGCCAATGTATTTCCCCACTAATGGGGCAATTTCAAACAAGGTTAGCCCAGAGGAACAACCCAGTTCAAGCACTTTTGCACCTTCGTGAAGATAACTTTTAAGTTTTTTCGAAGCGTTTTCAGCATACTCCTGCATTTCCACCTGACTGAAATCCAGACCTGTATAGCTGCTCTTCCATCCACCCAAACCGATCTGGTCAGTCGCAGTGTTGCCGATGAACTCCCAAAGTTCCTTGCTCATCAATTCATTCTTTTGCAAGCCGGGTTCCATTTGAACATGCAGACTGTTGCAGCAAATAAGATTCTTTGTTTGACTGCGCCAAAGCAGTCTATTACTCAATTCAATTAAATTCTTGTCAGTAATTAGAGTTTCGACAGACGAATCTTCCAACATGTATAAAATACGTTCCTCGGGGTATTCGAATTCCAGTGGAACATAGCAACCTCCTGCCTTCAGAATTGCGAATATCGAAACAATCAGATTGGTCCCTCGTGTCAGCAACAATCCAATCCTCGATTCTGGAGTTATTCCAATTTCTTGCTGTAGTAAATTTGCAAGTTGGTTTGCCTGATCGTTAAGTTGCCTGTAACTAAGTGTTGTTCGGTCACAGATTAAAGCAATGCTATCGGGACTTTGGAAAACCTGCCTTTCAAACAAATCCATAATACTGGTGGAGCGGTCAAAATTAACGTGCGTATTATTAAAGGTTCCCAATAACTTTCTTTTCTCCTCCGGTATGAGTTCGGGCAGGTCAAGTAAAGTCACATCGGCGGTTCTTGATAAAAGATCGAAATAGGCTAGAATCTGAGCAATTTCGGATGAATCAAACACATCCGTATTATATTCAATAACCAAAGTCAAATTTTGATCCCTTTCACGAAAATCAAACTTAATATCAAACAAACTACTAGTATGGGCTTCGGGCGTGTAAGCAGTGACATTTATATCTTTTAAACTAACATCAGATATTGCTGAATTTAAATCAGCATTTTGCAGAACAACCATCACGTCGAAAATCGGATTCCGGCTCCGATCCTGTTTAATATCTAATTCACTAACTAATTCATCGAATGGATATTCTTGATTTTCAAAAGCTCCCATCGTTACCTTTCTCACCTTTTCAAGTGTATCGTAATAAGATTCCGTACCGTCAAGTCTCAAACGAATGGCCAGCGTGTTGATATAAAATCCGATCTGATTCTCCAGATCTACATTTTCTCTTCCCGCAATTGGACTTCCAATAATAATATCTTTCTGGCCCGTAAGTCTGTATAATAATAAATATACCGTTGCAAGTAAATTCATAAACAAGGTTGTCCCTGTTTCCCTGGAAATAAACTTGAGTCTGCTAAAAGAATCCTCAGGCACAGCATGATGAGCAACGCTGCCGTTAAAGGTTTTGACTACTGGGCGTTGTCGGTTTTCAAATAAATGTAAAACAGGTAGTTCCCCAGCCATTTGAGATAGCCAATATTCGCGTTGACTTGAAAAGGATTTATCCTTCAGCTGTCCCTGCTGCCAAACCGCGAAATCCTTGTATTGAATTCTTAAAGGTGAAAAAAGGTTTTCGCGAAAATCTGAAGTAGAATTATACAACTGCAGCAGTTCTTTTACCAATACATCGAGCGACCAGCCATCACTGATAATATGATGCATAACAAAAGAGAATACCCATTTCTGGTCAGTTATGCGGTTGATTTCCGCCTTTATCAACGGGCCGGTTTCAAGGTTAAAAACCACATTAAAACTTTCGATCGTTATTCTTTTTAATAACAGATCGGCATCCTTCTGCCCCCGTAGGTCTGATTCAGAAATCCGGAAAGTAGCTTGTTCAGGCGTTAATACAAACTGTCTCAACTCGCCCGCCTGGTTTTCTTTAAATATTGTTCTTAAGCTTTCATGCCGTTCAATCAGTACATTAAAAGATGCCTCCAGTTCCCTGACATTCAAATCGCCTTCAAATATAAAGGCGATCGGCATATTATAAGCCACTCTCCCAGCCTCCACCTGACTTAGCAACCACAAGCGACGCTGCGAAGATGATAAAACATAACCTTCTGAATCGCGGTTTACTGGAGGGATCACCTTAACGACGTGATCTTCCAGATTTTTCGTACGCAAATAGGCAATAATTTCCTGTTTACTTTGCTTAATCTGGGCTAACAGGTCTTCAGATATATTATTTCCGTTAAACTTTATTTTTAGGTTGTCCTCCTGTAACGAAAGATGAACATTATGATCTATTAATCGAGTTATTAATTCTTCCATGAGCAACAGGAATTTGGCAGGTATTAATTAATTATTTATTTGCTAAAGTGAGGTATTGACTTGTAAAACAGATGCAAAGAATCATCACCAGAATGCTGACAATTCTTAGGGCGAAGCGGGTTAAATCTCTATTTTGTAGCGATATAAAAGTTCCTTTTCGCCATATAAACGTTCAGCTATAATGCCTGATTCCTTACACTTCTCTATAAGCAAATCTGATTGGACAATAGGATTTGATTCGTTCGTGTATTTCACTGTGCTTATAAATTCCACCCATGGTTCCTGCCCCATCGCATATACATATACCTCTTTTGGTCGGAAGATCTCGACAAGGTGCATTCCCTTTTCACAGTTCGAGCCGGAAAGTCTTCTGGATTGATCATCTGTACGGGAAACGGGCTTACTTAACAAGGGCCCATACAGCCAAGTCAAAGGCGCACCGTCACATTCCATTCCTAAGAATAAAACATCTGTATTGCCTATCATTTGCTGTACATGTTTATATAATCGTGGCTCTAGGACTCTTGAGTCAGCGACGAAAAGAAAGGTAGATCCACCGATAGCTACATGGTAACACATCTTCGCCCTGATGTTGAGATCGCTATGCTCGCCTGTAAAGGGAACACCAGTAATAGTCAAGTCTTTAAACCTGATTTCTTCCAACTCATCAATTTCCGTTACATTATTAAAACCGATATTATTGAACATTAATTTAAGATTAGGATCCTGCAACGCTCCACTGCGTGTGGCTGGAACAATCAAATTCTTAATTTTATAGCGTAAAGGAAGTAATGTTTCTAATAGAATATGATCTTGATGGTTATGAGTAATCAATACATAGTCAATTACATCTGGCAAATCCACATCGGAATAATGATTTACATTCGAATCATACCCGTAATAATTAATAAGTGGATCAACTAATACACTGACTGATTTGGTTTCAATTAAAATGCAGGCATGTCCAAAATAACGCATTCTGACGCTATTTCCTTCATATTTCCGGTATGCCGGGTGAGCCTTTGGGGTAAAAAAAGTCCGAAACAGTGATTGCTTGTCAGCAGGTATATTCAAAATACGGATCAGTTCATCTACGTTTCCAGGAATGCGCTTCATTCGACTTAACAAGTCTATTCCAGGATGATCAAACGGAAGATCGAGATGCAATACACCTGGTTCATTCAATTTGGCAGTACTAAGACAGAACGGTCTTTCGTCATTTTCCGTGATCCACATCGCTATTGACTGAGCATCTTTATTATAATACTCGCTTTTATATAAAAGCGGCTCAAAGAAACGAAAGGACGGATGATTGTTTAGGTCATAAACCAACTCTACATATCCTTTAAGCAGTTCCGGAACTTGATCATACAGGTCTTCAAGAGAAAACCCTTTAGCTTTAAATTCAAGCAAGTTATTCAACTCAGTAATTGCGTTGCCAAATGCAATTTGTGCAGCCTGATTGGAATTAGTCCTCCTAATCAGATCATTAATTTCGTTTTGTCTCGTTTCCGGATAATCCATAAAAGGTCCTCCCAACATCTTGGGATTTTTAACCGCCAATTCATGAAGTTCGGGGGCTTCCACGTATGAACTCATGATCTTTAAATGTCGTCCGATGATGTTCATTGATGCAGTGGCCGGAGAAATCAAATGTGCCCATGCATACCATTTTTCAACTAGAGGTTCAATGATTAGATTAGGTTTTAAGAACATCAGTTCATCATGCATATTATCCTTATTTATGTTAGTAAATATAAATTTTGTAATTAACATCATCAAGCTTATTTTCGGTCGATCAGTCTAAAAAATAATCTATTGAAATATGAAGTTTGATAGCGACATCAAATCGTACAAATCTGCAACGAAGCTTTTTTTGATTCATTTTGCCGGTGGCAGTTGCTATTCATTTCCTTTTTTGAAGTTTCTTACTGCTAAGTTTGAGGTTATTCCGTTGGAACTTCCGGGCAGAGGCCGAAGGGTCAAAGAGGAACTAGTAAACGACTTCGACCAGGCCGCTGATGATATCTTAAAACAAATAATGGCGGTGTTAAAGGACGAAATTTTTGTTATCTACGGGCACAGCATGGGTGCGTTATTAGCCCTGACCGTTAGCAAGTTACTGGAAAACGTCAATAAACAAGCGCAATGTGTTATCGTGAGCGGCACACCTGGTCCACGGAGCCATGCTCCTAAAACCAACAGATATCAATTACCTGATGAAGCTTTTTTTAATGAAGTAAAAAAATTAGGTGGTTTGCCCGATGAATTATTTGATGAACCTGATCTAATGGCATTTTATTTACCGATTTTAAAGGCAGATTTTGAAGTCGCCGAACAAAATGATCTGGTTTTTCACCCAAAAGTTACTTGTCCAATTTTTGCAATGATGGGCGATGAAGAGGAATGTGTCAACGAAATCCACAATTGGGAAAACTATACCAGCGCTTATTTTAACCAAAAAACTTTTCCAGGAGGGCATTTTTTCTTTAATAACTCTCCCGAAGATATAGCACAGGCTATTATTGAGTTCCACGACTCCCTGGAAAAATCAGCTTAATCTCTTCCGTTGATTTAATTAAATAATCATTTCATTATCCATCTCAACATCACTTTTCAACCAAAGTATATGATCGATAGCTCCGGCTAATTGCTTGAGGTTTTCCGCCGCAAAAAAATCCTCTAAACTAAACTGTATCAGGTAATTATTCTTTATTTTCTTTAACAAAACCATAGCCCTCAATGAGTCACCACCCAGTTCAAAGAAATTATCCAGAATGCCAACCGTCTGCAAACCAAAAAACTCTTTCATAAAGCTAACTATTTGCTTTTCCGTTTCACTTTCCGGTGCAACATAAATATTTGACATCGCCTGTCGTTTCTTCAATTGAGTTTCCTTTTTCTCAATCGTCTGGTTGAGTTTGGGCGAAGAAGATGACTGGTATGCTCTCTGCTTGCGACTCCATATATTTTCGATACTTTGAATGATCAGCGGTGTTTCAATTTGCAAGCTCCACTCAAATAAAGCCGCAATTTCACCTGGGCCGATGGTCATTTGATCATATTCAGACTGTGTGTTGAAACTCATTTCCGAAAATGCAATACATTTCCACGTCGGGTGAAGTACAAAAAGGGACGATATTCTAGCCTCCATATAAGCGTTTGCGGAGGCATAAGCACCATAACTCAATCCACCAAGGATAGCGGCAATGCTTGATGTGGCTACTAGAAAATCAAGGTCTCTATCCCCAAAGAGATCGACTATATTATCCAATCCTTCTGTTTTGGGTGAAAGGATACGCAACGCGTTGCCGTCGGTCAAATCTTCAAGTGTCTCAAAATATTTCAGATTTACAACACCTGCAGTATGCACTACGCCGCTTATTTGCCCCACTTCTGAGTCTATTCGTTTCAATACTTCACGAAATGCAGTAAGGTCAGTAATATCAGCGTTATAGTAGTAAACACCCTTACCTAAAGTTTTAAGTTTTTCAAACCTTTCATTCAAATCGGCATTTGCTGCTATGTCACGTCGGCCCACCAGCGCCACATTAACATTATAGGACGAAAGTAAATACCTGGCGAGAGCATTACTAAAATTGCCCAGTCCACCAATAAGTAAATAGGTAGCACCTGGTTTGATTTTGCCGCTATTGAATGTTATAGCATCAGTATTTCTTTGAAAATCGGGCACCCATTTCTGTCCCAGCCTGATTGCAATATTTTTTTCAGCTGACCTGGTTAACGTTTCATTGATCAATAGCGAAACATCGCCGCTTTTCTCGGTCAATATATCAATAATCTGACTACTGATAGTATATTCTTGAGACAGTACGTTATTAATTCCGGTTAACAACGACTGTACGTCACCATTGCTTTCATTTCCCAAGACGCCATACATAGATTTAGTTACTATTGAAATCTTGACATCCTCGAATACTTTCTTTCTTAACAGGGCTTTTGCGAGATTAACTAGACATTGAAAACAAATTTTATAACTTGTGGCATCAATTTTAGACCTGTTGTATTTTTCTACTGCCGGCCACAGGTAAATAATATCACTTATTGAGCCACTAAGTGTGAAAACCCGATCTATTAAATCAAAAAGGCCTCCCGCTTCATTGATATTTACAGTATAATTTCCAGTAGATGTCGAAGCAAAATCGTCGCCTGAAAAAACTGTGATAACTTCAGTTCCCGCCTGCCGCAATTGTTCTGTCAAGTTATTTGAAAAAGCATCATCCGAAGAAAATAACAAGATTTTTTTTCCTACAGGCGTCTTATGAGTGGATACTACCTTTTTCCACGATGGGAAAAAAATCCAATCTTTAAGTTCGTTACTACCGGTGTTGATTGTCGTTTTTTTAGAGATACTTAAGCCATGTTCAAACGGATTAACCAGGGTAGGTAAACTGATCTTGTCGAATGAATAAGTTGGTAAGGAAATCTTCCTTCTTTTTTCCCCGGCGTAATATTTCTGCCAATTTACTTTAACCCCATTTTGCCATAATTTACCTAACCCTGCAACTACAGCTTTTAACTCATCGTCCCTTTTATCCGCGATTCCGGGAAACGTTAACGCAGTCACCCTTTTGTGTTCAACTTGTCGTCTAATTAGGTTCAACAAAGTTTGGCCTGGTCCGATTTCGACAAAAACACGCTTCTTTGTGCTGTTCATCAATGACCTGACTCCCTCGCCAAACAAAACTGTTTGTCGCATATGGTTCACCCAATATTTTACTGAAGTAGCTTCCGCATCTGTAATTAACTTTCCTGTCGAATTAGAGACAAATGGGATTTTATGCGGGTGAAGAGGGATTTCAGCAACTAATTTTTTGAAATCCGCCAAACTCTCATCAAGCAAATGGGAATGAAATGCACGTTTTACCTTTAGAACCACACAAACAATTTGTAATTCTTCCAATTTGAGTCGCAGCGTTTCAATAGATTTTGTGTCGCCGGAAAAAACGACCTGATCATCACTGTTTATCGCGCCTAAAGAGATATCCTGATTGACGTATTTTAAAGCACTTGACTCATCCATTCTTGCGCTTAACATTGCGCCTTCGGGCGACGCTTCCATAATCTCTCCTCTCGCGCTAACCAACTTAAGTGCATTTTCAAAACTGAATACTCCGGCCAAGCATGCGGCCACGTATTCTCCGATACTATGTCCGATCATTTGTTCAGGCACAATGTCATAGTGCATCAGCATTTTTGCCATCGCGTATTCAACCAGGAATAATAACGGCTGAACGTAAGATGTTCTACTTGCCCACTCACGTTCCATCTCGTTATTAAATAAAATCGACCTAAATTCAATTCCGGTAAATCTCCCTAAGTGTTCGAACCCTTCGTCCATTACAGATCGAAACAATTGATTTTCCTTGTATAGTTCTTGGGCTATTTGTGGGAATGGTGCGCCTTGACCCGGAAATAAAAAGACAATCGATTCGGCGGGCTCTTCACAATCGACAATTCGATCGCCTGCTGCTTTGCCGGCGACTTCGCTCATCAACTCGGCCTTATCCCGGAAAGCGACTGAAAAACGCCATCTAAAACTCGCTCTCCCAGTTTGAAAAGTGTAGGACATATCCTGCAAATCCGGGTCCTCATTTTTCAGAAAATCATATAAATTGTCCAACGCCCGGAGTAATGAGTCTTCCGACTTAGCGGAAATATTTAGCAAATTATATTCACATTTTTCATTTGCCACGCTGTCAATTTTATATTCCTCCAATACAACATGTGCATTTGTGCCACCTACACCGAGAGAACTTACACCTGCACGAAGTGGCATACTTTCTTCCGGAATCCAGTCTTGCAGGCGATCATTGACATAAAAGGGCCCATTTTTAAAATTGATCTCCGGGTTAGCCTCAGTAAAATTAAGGCTTGGCGGAATTTTCTTAAAATTAAGGCTTAGTGAAGCTTTGATTAAACCAGCAATGCCGGCTGCGGCATCAAGGTGTCCAATATTGCTCTTTACTGAACCTAAAGCGCAAGGCTTTTTGCGATCCGTAAACGCCATATTCAGCGCCTCAACCTCGATTGGATCACCAAGGCGGGTCCCTGTTCCATGAGCCTCCACAAATGACACCGTAGATGGGCTTACACGCGCGAATTTATAAGCAGCCCTTAAACAGTCCGCCTGCCCTTCAATACTGGGGGCGGCAAAACTTACTTTCCGGTTTCCATCATTATTTATAGCGCTTCCTTTTATCACCGAATAAATATGGTCACCATCAGCAATTGCATCAGTCAATCTTTTTAAAACAACTACGCCGGCACCCTCACCCCCCACTGTTCCACTAGACTCTTTATCAAAAGCCCTGCAATGACCATCCCTTGAAAATATCGTGCCTTCTGTACTGAAATTCCCATCCTGTTTCTGTGTTAAAATAGACACACCTCCAGCCAAAGCAACTCTCGTTTCGCCGAGCAAAAGGCTTTTGCAAGCCATATTTACGGCAACCAAAGATGTCGAACAAGCAGTATTGACGTAAATCGCAGGGCCTTTTAGATTAAGCTTATAGGATAATAAAGACGTTAAAAAATCTTTGCTATTAAGAACAGTCAAATTAAAATCATCTATTTGCTCTTCATGGTTCTTTAATTTTGAATAGATTTTCCAATTTAAATCGTCATTAGCACCTGCAAATAAACTAATCGCCCCTTTGCTATTGAAAGGATCGCAACCGGCATCTTCTAATGCCTCCCACAAGCATTCGTGAAAGACCCGATGCAGCGGGTTAATTAATTTTGCTTCATCGGGACGATAATCAAAAAAAAAAGGATCAAACAAATCCTTGTCGTTAAGTATAGCTTGGGAGTTAATATTAATCACAGGAGAACCGTCGGAATGGCGGCTATCGCTTTCTATCTGGTGGATATCAACAGACTCCACACCTGTTTCCAAATTCCTCCAAAATTCTCTCCAGTTTTTTGCCCCGGGAAAGCGACATGCGATGCCAACTATCGCAATTTCCAAGCCGCTATACTGTGTTTTTTCCATAGATTTTTATAAACAGATGATAACATCTCAAAGATGCAATTTAGATACTTTAAACAAGCATTCACAAGTTATAATAAAAAAGTTGTTTTTTGTTGGAAATTACTACTTTTACGATCAGCTATAAACATATATTAAACATAACATATACATAACAATGGAGCAAAACAATACTAAAAGCTACGGTTCAGCCCTATACACGCTAATCACAGTTTTTTTCTTCTGGGGGTTTTTAGCCGCGTCAAACGGTATATTCATTCCATTTTGTAAAGCACACTTTAGCCTTACTCAATTTCAATCGCAACTAATAGATTACACTTTTTACGGCGGCTATTTTGTTAGTTCGCTTGTTTTATACCTAATCTCAAAATTCAGCAAAGTTGACATTGTAAACAAATTTGGGTATAAAAACGTCATTATAGCAGGTCTGCTACTCTCTGCTTTTGGTGCATTACTGATGTTGCCTGCAGTAAACGCAAATTCTTTTGCCCTAGTATTATGTGTTGAGTTTGTCATTACCTTAGGTTTTTCTCTGCAACAAACAGCCGCAAACCCTTTTGTAGTAGCTTTAGGTACACCAGCTACTGGTACACACCGTTTAAATTTTGCCGGCAGTATCAATAATATCGGTGGCGTTTTAGGTCCTGTTATTTTAAGTATCATATTATTTGGCAGCGCAAGCAAAATAATCCCTGCTGCTGATGTAAAAATCACATCGGTAAATAACCTTTATATAATACTGGCAGGAATGTTTGTTGCTGTGGCCATATTCTTTTGGGTTTCAAAACTTCCTCGTATTACGAGCGATGAAATAATTGAGCCCAGCAAAAAAACAACATTGCCTCTTATTATTATTTTGGTGGCCTTTTTCCTGGTTAATCCTGAGCTTAGTGCTCATACTAATATTCCCCAGGCTTATTTCGTATATGCTTCTCTTATCATTATTTTAATTACATTATTTTCTTCAATGAGAGCTGCCTCCAAGGATAAAACAGGTTGGGGAGCTATGCAATATCCGCAATTAATATACGGGATGATCGCAATCTTTACCTACGTGGGTGTTGAGGTTACCATCCAAAGTAATTTAGGATCTTTGGTAAAAACACCAGAATTTGGAGGCTATAAGGAATCAGAAATTGCGCCATTCGTTTCTTTGTATTGGGGCAGTCTTATGATAGGTCGTTGGACTGGTGCAATTGCTGCCTTTAACCTTAGTAAAATAACAAAAAATATTTTAACAGTAGTCGTACCATTCGTTGCTTTTGGCGTGATTTTAATCGTTAATATGGTCAGTGGCCGTGACGTATCACATCTTTACAGCTATGCATTCCCGGTGGCTATATTGGTTATTGCGTTTTTTATTGGTCAGCAAAAACCAATTCGAACTCTAACCATTTTTGGAATATTGGGCATCCTTACGATTACATTAGGTCTGTTAACTACCGGCCGTATCGGTTTGTATGCCCTAATTAGCGGTGGCTTATGCTGTTCAATTATGTGGCCTTCAATATTTGCCTTGGCTGTAACCGGCTTAGGTAAATACACCAGTCAAGGGTCAGCATTTTTAATTATGATGATTTTAGGCGGTTCAATTATCCCGCCATTACAGGGTATCTTAGCAGATACAACTTCAAATGTTGTAAGCGGTATGAGTGGTATTCATTTCTCTTATATTGTGCCGGTTATTGGTTTCGCATACATTGCGTTCTATGCATGGAAAGCAGGTGTTGAATTAAAAAAACAAGGCATAGATATAGATGATGTAGCAGCAGGAACCGGCTCTGGACACTAAACGCAGAATAGTTTATTTTGGATTCTTCCAATTATTTTAAGACCGTGACGTCTAAACACTAAATGAAACTTAGTTTCGACCATATTTTCATGAATCTGGCAACCGACCTGGCCCAACGCTCTCATTGCGTTAAGGCCCAGGTCGGTGCCGTTTTGGCAAAGGATACCCGTATTATTTCCATTGGCTATAACGGGCCACCTGCTGGAACGCATAATTGTGATCAGGAGTGGCCTCAAACAGGCTGCGCGCGCGATTCGAAGGGTAGTTGTTCACTTGCACTTCATGCCGAGGAAAATGCCATCCTTTATGCGGTAAAGAATGGCGCTAACTTGGAAGGGGCTACCCTCTATACAACACTGTCACCGTGTCTGCCATGCGCAAGACTTATCTTTTCTGCCGGTATTAAGCAGGTTTTTTTTAATAAATCTTATGCAAAATACAAAGGACTTCCAAATGACGAGGGCGTGGACTTCTTAAATCGATTTGGAGTCAAAACATCCGCGTTGCAATAATAATTGTTTTTGGGTAACCGGTACTCTCATCATATTGTTATATACAAGCCAAAACCTGCTATTATATTGTGTCATTAACCAGCTTTTGTAAACTATCTGTTCCCTGGTCATCTTAAACAACCTCAAATCTTCACTAGGATAGAAAACACTGTGTACAAACCCTGTAATTATTAAACTTAGTGACAGTAACAGTATATCTGCATGGATATTCCTGTTACTGTCAATTCTAAAAAGCACTATTCGTCACTATCCTCACTGGTAATAGATAAAATATTTAGTGTTTGTAACATTACCTCTGCAGACTCCTGTAAATTGTCATCAGCCGCTTCGATCTTCTGGTTTACTAAGGAATGCATCATTTCTGAAAACCCTTCAATATTGGGATGTTTAAATATAAGTACCGCTGAGAACTTCGCTTGGAATTCTTCATTGATATGTTTAATTAACTTCATCACTTTAAGTGAACTGCCGCCAATGTCAAAAAAATTATCCCGTATACCAATTGGCCGTTTTCCCACAACCTTTTCCCATATCGTCAATAGCTTTTCTTCAACAGCGTCTCTGGGTGCAACGAATACGGCATGGTCTTGTACTATATCTTTTAGAGGCAGGGGAAGTGCTTTTCTATCCAGTTTACCATTCGGGGTAAGAGGCAGTTCAGCAAGCTGTAAGTAATGTACAGGCACCATATAAGCGGGCAAGGTCAGAGACAAGATTGTCCTCAGTTCCGAAGGGGCCGGAACCGAACTGCCGACAAGATATGCTACCAGTTCTTTTTCAGTGCCCTGACCTGTGGTTGCTTGCGCCACAACGACGGCACCCTGTACCCCGCTCACCTTGCGCAGTGCATTCTCTATCTCACCAGGCTCTATCCGGTAGCCACGGATCTTCACCTGCTCGTCAATACGCCCCATGAACACGATATTCCCGTCCGTCTGCCATCTGCCCATATCGCCTGTGCGGTAAAGAAACTCCCCCCTACGATAAGGATCCGCCACAAACTTCGCTGACGTAAGTCCCGGCTGGTTCATATAACCCCGGGACAATCCTGCTCCCCCGATACATATTTCCCCGGGACAACCGACCGCCTGCAACCGCTGGCAATCGTCCAGTATATAGATACGGGTATTGGCTATCGGCCGCCCGATCGGAAGCAACTCCTGATCTGGGCTTAACACACAACTTGTGGCAACTACCGTACTTTCTGTCGGCCCATAGTTATTGACTAATTCATAGGGCTTTCTGATGTAGGCACTCAACTTATCCCCGCCTGTCAGCAGATAACGTAAACTATTGTTCTCTTCTTCCAGAAAACGTTCACTTATCTGGGTGGGTAAAAAACTGATGCTGATTTTATGCTTTTCATAATATGCACTCAGTTTACCGGTATCCAGGCGGAGTGCATCCGGTATCACATGCAGGCCGGCCCCTGTTAATAAATAAGGAAACGCTTCCCATACCGAGGCATCAAATGCAACACCAGCATATAACGTAGCCTGATCTGTTTCGGTGATATCAAACGTTTCTTTATGCCAGTAACACAGGTTAACAACATTCCTGTGTTCAATCATGACTCCTTTAGGCTGTCCGGTAGAACCGGAGGTATAGATCACATAAGCCAGGCCCGCAGCATCTGCATGTCCGGTTACCGGGGACGATGCATACTTCTCTATAGAACTCAGGTCATACTGGTACTTATGCCGGCCCGATGACTTCACCGGTGCCGCTTTATCAACCCATAGCAACGCATCGTAACGATATCCGGTCAACTCATTGGATATACTATGGATCTTCTCACTATAACTGGTACCCGTAATCCCCATTCCCGAAACCGACAGATCATCCAGGTAAGAGCGGCCTATAAATAGCTCCGATGACCAGTCCGTCTTTGTCCGGTAACCCGCTTCCGCATGTGCCTGACGGAATGACCGCAGGTCGGCTATCAGCGCATCCCGTTTTTCTTCATCCATGATATCCCCGATAAACAACAAGCCCTTATCCTTTAACTTCCCTATCGCCTGGCTCAGCACATCCCGCAGGTAATTATGACCGTTAAATGCCTGGATCACACTATTGATGATCACAATATCGAAATCACCTTCCCCTATCTCCCCAATCCGGTCCGCCGGAAGGCAGCGTAAACTGATATGATCATAGCCCTCCGATACGGCACGCGCCGAGGTCTTCGACAGAATGCGCTCTGACAGATCCGTGCCATAGTAATGGCCTACTTCTCCGGCCAGCCGGAACATCGTCAACCCCGAAGAGCATCCGATCTCCAGGATACGTGTGGTCTTACTCAGATAGGGCTGTAGCTTCAGATAAACATTCTCACTATATTCTGACATCTCTGCCTCGCTCAGATATAAGCCTGTATAACTGCTCATCCAGCCACCACCGGATATAGCATCCGTTGAGGTTTCGCCTACGTGATCCCACAAGTCTTTACGCATCAGCTCATTCTGCAACACTCCCCGCTCTCGGTAATAGTCAGAACTGTCTATACATACCGTATGCTGCAGAACCGGGCTCCGCCACTGCAGCCGGTTACCATACTCAATCTGATCCTTCTCTACCAGTAATACCGAAACGCCGGCATCTGATATCATATATAACAACCGATCCTCCGGATAATCACTGTCCAAAGGAACATATGCACATCCTGCCTTAAGAACACCCAGCATCGATACAATGCTTTCGCAGGAACGTGATTGCAACAGTCCGATGCAGCATTCTGCTGAAACCTTAAGCTCTTCTAATAGAAAACGCGCCAGCCGGTTGCTCCGTTCTTCCAGCTCCTTATAGCTTAATGATCCTTTTGCATCGGTTACAGCCATATGGAAAGGAACTCGTTGAGCTTGCGCGGTAAACAACTCATCCAGCGTAAGTCCCGTTGGATAAACTGATTCCACGCCGTTTACATAATCCCCAAGCAGCATGGCCTCTTCCGATGCTGATACCAGGTCTACCCTGCCGATCAGGGTCTCAGGGACTTCCAATAGCTGACTTAGCAGCTGCTGGAAGTGACCCGCCATACGGACAATCGTAGCCGTATCGTAAACCGATGTATAGTACTCTATACTCAGCGATACTTCTCCTGCTGATTCTGTCACGAACCAGGTCATATCAAACTTCGAGGTACTCTGACCAAGTCCCGGATCATAGGCCATATCCGTTCCGCTGCCCAGTAATACCGAACTGTCCACAACCTTGCGTTCATAGTTCTGTACCACCAGCGCCACATCAAATAACGGGTTACGCGACGGGTCCCGCTCTACCTTCAGCATATCCACCAGGTCCTCAAACTGAACGTCCTGATGCTCATATGCGGCTAAGCTCGATTGAACAACCTCCTGATAAAAAGACAGGAATGACTTTTCCCCCGATGGATAATTACGCATGGCCAGTGAGTTGACGAACATCCCCACGATCGGCTCCAGGTCCGCATGACGGCGACCCGCTATACCGCACCCGATCACCATATCTTCCTGGCCGGTATATTTGTAAAACAGTACGTTCAGCACCGATAACAGGCTCATCTGAAGCGTTCCCCCATGGCGACGGTTAAAAGCCTGAAGTCTTAATGAGAGATCTGATGCAAGTGAAAAGCTGTACAGATCACCCTCAAATGTAAAGACCCCGGGGCGAAGACGATCCCCAGGCAAGTTCAGCCGCGGTACGCCATCCGCAAAACGCGTTTGCCAGTAAGAACGCTGACCTGCCAATGGTTCTCCCGACAGCTCCCGGTTCTGCCACTCTGAAAAGTCACGGTACTGCAAACGCAGCGCCGGTAACTCCTCACCCTTATAGAGCTTTACAAAATCATCTATCAGTATCTGATGGGAGGTCCCGTCCGAGATAATATGATGGATGTCTACTACCCATAAATAGCCGACTCCTTCAACCTCCAGCAGTAATGAACGCATCAGCGGAGCTTTACCCAGGTCAAAGGGCCGGATATAAGAACGGATATAAGCAGCCGATTCCTCTTCGCTGACACGCGCCTCATCCAGAACAAAGCCCACATCGGCATGAATATGCTGGTAAGGTACGCCGTCACGACGCTCAAACGAAGTCCGGAAACTCTCGTGGCGGCTGATCAGTCCCTGCAATGATGATTGCAGCCGCTTGCCGTCTACTTCTTTCCCAAGGTAATTCACCATGGGCATATTATACCCTGTGCTCTCCGGAGCAAACTCCTGCAGGAAGAACAAGCGCTTCTGCGCCGATGATAGTAAATAATACGGGACGTCTTTTACATGAACAATGGCCCGGTAGCTCTCCGCTTCCGAATGCACGAAACCTAATTGAACAATCAGGTCCGCCTGTTCTGACAATACCGGTTTGGTAAAAAGATCTTTTAAAGGTACACGAACCCCAAACTCCTTGTGAATCCGGCTCACCAGCCGGGTCGCCTTCAGACTATGGCCTCCCAGATCGAAAAAGTTATCGGCTATACCTATCCCTTCACGGCCAAGCAACTCCTCCCACAACGATACCAGCTTTATCTCTGTCTCGTCCCGCGGAGCAATATACGTCACCCCACTTCCCAGACCCAGTCCCTCAGGAGAGGGTAAGGAACGTTTGTCTACTTTCCCATTCGGGGTCAGTGGCAACTGTTCCAGATGTACATAATAGCCCGGAACCATATATGAGGGGAGCTCACCCATCAGCTGGCTCCGAAGTTCTGACGACTGAAGCGCCCTGCGGCTAACTACATATGCCACCAGTTCCCGGTCACCCTGCTCACCAAGATCACGAACCATTACTACGGCCTCTTCTATCCCGTTAACCTTCCGCAACGCACTCTCGATCTCCCCCAGCTCAATCCGGTAACCACGGATCTTTACCTGGTTGTCCTTCCGCCCCAAATACTCTATCGATCCATCTGCCAGCCACTTACCCATATCACCGCTCCGGTAGATCAACTCCCCGCTACGATAAGGATCCGACACAAACTTCGCCGACGTAAGCTCGGGCGCACGGTGATATCCACGGGCCAGGTTCCAGCCTCCTATGTATAATTCCCCCGGAACTCCGATGCCTACCGGCTCCATATGCTGATCCAGGATATAGATGTATGTATTATCAATAGGCTTCCCTATGGTCGATTTTTCAGGAATTGGCCCCGAACTGATACTATAACTTACCCCGCTTACCACATGTGTCTCTGAAGGCCCGTAAAAGTTGAATATCCTTACCTGGGGGTGTGCAAGCAGAAAAAGCCGCAAGCCCCCGCTGATATAGAGCTGCTCTCCGGTTGAGATGATCTCCCGTATACTATGCCCCGCGAACGACTCCGGATGCAGCTCACTGAACATTCCCTTTAATGCCGCATAAGGCATCGAAACCGTCGAAATGCATTCGCTTATAATATAATCTTTTAAACCATACAGGTCACTCCGCAAGGACTCTTCCACTATGTGCAATTCCCCTCCCGTAGCTAATGCGTAATACACATCATGCAGCGAGGAGTCAAAGCTGTACGACGAAAACTGCAGGTGTTTTTGTCCCGATAACAAACCGGACCTGTGGATATCCCACAATACCAGGTTGTAAAGCGTCAGGTGCGTCTGCTCAACTCCTTTCGGATTGCCCGTCGATCCCGATGTATAAATAATAAAAGAACTTGACGCTGCTGCTATCCTTGTATTGATATTGGATATATCGGAAACACTTTCAACAGCATCTATTGCCCCAACTTGGACAACCCTGATCCCGGGGATCTTTTCCTCATTTACATCCGCCTGATCTGTGAGTAACACTACCGAACCGCTTTCTTCCAGCATATAGCTTATCCGGGAAGCCGGTAAAGTACTATCGACCGGCACGTACACACAACCCAGCTTCATCACCCCGATCATACTGATCACCGACCATAAGGAACGCTCTAATAAAACACCTACAGCGTCACCTGCTTTCACTCCCGTATGCTCCTTAAGATACCTGGCTAACCGGTTGGAATACGCATTAACTTCACGGTAGCTAAGCCTCTCATCACGGAAAACTACCGCACAGGCTTCCGGTGTCCCGGTAACCTGTTCTTCAAAAAGATCTATTACGGTCTTGCCCGGGTCATGGGACACCTCCGTTGCATTAAAATCGTTTAGTATCTGCTTCCTTTCTTCAGCCGGGAGGTAAGATAAAAGGCTTAATGGTGTATTAATTGCTGTAGTCAATGACTCCAGCAACTCCTCCAGATGCCGCATCATCCGTACTATGGTCGTTCGATCGTACAGATCACTATTGTATTCTATAATCGTATGCAAACCATCCGCCTGATCGACAAAGTTGAACAGCAGATCAAACTTGCTTGTCGGGTTCTCCACTCCATCGTACCCTTTAATGACCAGCGATCCGAAGTCCTGCGGCTTTTCATTCACGACATTGTTCTGCAGCACAACCATCACATCAAACAAAGCGCTCCGGCTCGTATCACGGCTTAGATTGAGCTCATTCACTAACTCGTCAAATGGATAAATCTGATGCTCATAAGCCCCAAGGGTCACTTCTTTTACCTTCTTCAGCAGGTCCACAAAACCCTTGTCTGCATCTATAGCTGTCCTTAAGGCCAGCGTATTTACATAAAAACCAATCTGGTCTTCCAGGTTAATATGCTCCCGACCTGCTATCGGGCTCCCGATAATGATATCCGTCTGACCCGAATAACGGTACAACAAAACATTCACCACAGCCAGCAGACCCATAAAAAGCGTACCCCCCTGTTCCTGACTTAGGCCTTTAACCTTTTCACTTAAACGCCTGGCGATCGTCTCCGTTACAACTCCTCCATTATACGTCTTTATCGCTGGACGTAAACGGTCGGTCGGCAGCTCCAGAACGGGTAACGATCCTCTGAACCGGGACAGCCAGTAGGAACGGTGAGCTCCCAGCGATTCCCCGCTAAGCTGTGCCTGCTCCCATTCTGCATAATCACGAAACTGAATCGGCAGCGCTTTCGGCTCTTCCACGCCTCCTGTGATGTAATTGTTATAAAACAAAAGCAGTTCCCTGATCAAAATACCCATTGACCACCCGTCACTGATAATGTGGTGCATCGTATAGATAAACAGCCAACGCTCTTCTCCCAGGCGATACAAGCCTGAACGCATCAATGGCCCCAGCGACAGATCGAAGGGGGCGATAAACTCTCCCCTTACTACTGAACGGACACGCTCTCCCTGATGCTCCGGATCTCCGCTAAGATCCTCGTAAAATACCCTGAAATCCATATCCCCAGCACCTAAAACGTACTGACGGACATCACCCTGCTCATCCTCCCGGAATACCGTGCGCAATACTTCATGTCGCAATATCAGGCGCTCAAAGCTATACTGCAAGCCTCCCAGATCCACAGGGCCCTCAAATAAATAAACCCCCGGCGTATTGTATGCTATATTACCCTCCGGAAACTGACTCAATACCCACAGCCGGCGCTGTGACGAGGATAACTTATAACTTAAACCATCTGATACCCGCGTTATACTCTGAAATCCGGTACGCTGGGATTGGGTGATATAATCAATTAATTCAACTTTGTGCTTAGTGATAAGAGATCTCAAGCTTTCACTTATTACACCTTTTTTAACATCAACCTTTAAGTATTCGCCATCGACATAAATCCTGGCATCAATTAATTTCAGTTCAGCAATAATGGACTGGATAGCGTTCATTTGAGAATTATTGGGGCAGAATTATAATAATGAGGATTGAAGATCAGTTATCGGACAATAATCTTTTCCAGACAAATAATCAGGTCTCGGATAAGACACACTTTCAGGCAGGTTAGCTGTACTGTTGTAAGTAATCAATACCGCGTCCCGGTCAAATGGGGTTAAATTAACATTGGAGGCATGAAATAAATTACTGTGAAAAAACACCACCGTTCCTCTGGTACCCGACGCTGTGAAAATTCCGTTTTGGGATGCGAGACTTTTTAAAAGGTCATGATCCACTGTAAACTTGATGTCCGAGTTTAGTGATGATGCATAGTCATTCTTTTTGAGATGATCAGAGTATTTGGCGGCGCGGCTAGTTGACGCGTTGGTCTTGTCAGCAAATTTGGCGATTCCTATTTGATGACTCTTAGGAATAAGCATCAATGCACCATTTGATGAATCTGTATCTTGTAAATAAATCATCACATTTACAAGGTCAGGCTCTTTTATCCCATCGTCATAATGCCAGTACGGAAAATCCTGATGCCATTCCCACCAATCGCCTTTTAGTCCTTTTTTGGTGTTAATTTTATATTGGTGCAGATATAAGCTATTCCCAATAAGTTGCTCTGAAGGCTGAACAAACCTTTTCAGCTTACTCAGTTTTAAATAGGTTTCGTTAACAAAATGTGGTGCAAACACTGAACGGACGGCCCCATTATCCTCTAATACGATTCTGGGAGAATCCCTATCTATGGTCATGGGGAGTTCTTTACTAAGCAACTCAATTTCGTTATGTGTTAAACACTGAGGTATAATTAAAAAGCCCTCGGTATGATAAGTAGCAATCTGTTGTTCTGTTAAATTCATAAGATATTAAAAAATGTGGCTTTCTAAATTGGCATTATCTTGATCTGCGGTGCGGTTAATCCACATTAAATTATCAACTTCCAATGATAAATCCTGTATTGTTGGTTTGGTAAAAAGATCTTTTAAAGGTACACGAACCCCAAACTCCTTGTGAATCCGGCTCACCAGCCGGGTCGCCTT
>Ga0302304_10000328_pt1 | contig 29814 bp, 26 predicted proteins | sample III_Palsa_E2_2_FD_198769 | JGI IMG/M metagenome (GOLD analysis project Ga0302304, IMG submission 198769) | Peat permafrost microbial communities from Stordalen Mire near Abisko, Sweden - III_Palsa_E2_2 | ecosystem: Environmental > Terrestrial > Soil > Palsa > Peat permafrost | place: Sweden...
ATGGCAAATTTCCTATCCGTCCAACGTACATATAGAACATCGGGACTACTACAGCGTTGACTATAGCTCTCCTTCGTGCGCTGGCATTTTTCGTCCGCCCAGGGCCTGAATTCCATATCACTTTAAGGTCTTCAAGACAACCTTTTTTACAAGATCACCGTCATGTTCAACCTGACCGGCTTTGTAAAAAAGGTTGTACCTGTATTCTATTGCATCATTTAATCTATTTACACAATACAAAAAAACGATGAAACATATATATATCCTCAGCAGCCTGCTACTGCTGTTAACGGCTTGCGCCCATACGCGTAAGACCCAAACTTCACCCGTATCATTTCAAGGGGCAACGGCCATAGATCAAAGAGGGGACCTGCTCTTACTTGGTGAGCATCCCCGCACCGACCTGCAACGACTTCCCTTTGCAACCTGGTTTGACCGGAACTATGCCGCCTATACAGTCGATACCAACACGGCGAACCTGCTTACCCCTTTATTAGCCAACCATACCTTCAAGATCTTTATGGGTACCTGGTGCGGCGATAGTCAAAGGGAAGTCCCCCGCATGCTTAAAATACTGGATGATTGCCATGTACCTTCCAATCATATTCACATTATCATGTTGGATTACAGAGACAGTGTGTACAAGCAGAGCCCTGGGCATGAAGAAAAGGGAGAAGACATCCATCATGTTCCTGACTTAATTGTGATGGACGAAAGCGGCGAAAACGGCAGGATCATTGAATCCCCTGTGGTCTCTTTGGAAAAGGATCTGCTGGTCATAAGCCGCAGCGCTCCTTATGAACCTCATTACCGCGCAGATTACTGGCTATCGGCCCAGTTCCGTACTTATCCCATGGATACATTGGAAAAACAGTTTGATGCCCTTGCTGATACACTGAAAGCGAAAACAGAAGGAGAAGGCGAACTAGCGAGTTACGGCCGCATCCTGTTAGGGGAAGGAGATACGGCCCACGCTATATTTACCTGCAGGCTGAATACGGCGGTGTATCCCAAAAGCGCGTTCGTCAATAGCTTCATGGGCTATATCCTCCTAAAGGTCCAGGATCCTATGGGCGCCCGCAAAGCCTTCGAGAAGGCGCTGGCATTAGATCCTGCTGACAAACGGGCGGGTGATTACATGGCAAAGCATCCCGACTGAACATAAGGAAGTGTAGGGGCCGGGGATTGGCGGCGCCATAATCCTTGGGCCCCACACTTTTTTTTGCTATCTTTTGCCTATATGGAAGTACACCACCATCCTCATGCGCCGCACGGCGAAAAAAAAACCTTCAAGGAATATTTCCTCGAATTCCTGATGATATTCCTGGCGGTTACCATGGGCTTCTTATCTGAAAGTATACGGGAGCACTTTCACGAAAGGCGACAGGAAAAAGAGTACATCAGCTCTCTGGTAGGTGATTTAAGGAGTGATACGGCCAAGATAAACCACTATATCCCCGTCCTCCGGAGTGCATACATGGGGTTGGATACGCTGGTGACCCAATGCTACCTGCCTTCAAACAAAATGGATACCCGAAAGATGTATTACAGCTATCATCATTACTGCCGACAGTGGTATGATCTCAAATTATACGACAAGACCCTTGTACAGTTGAAAAGCTCCGGGAATATGCGACTCATCTCAGGCAAGGCTGTAGATTCCCTGGCTTTACTGGATGACCGGATGGAATATTTTAACGACCGCCTGGCCTATTTCCTGGCTTCGCAGAGCCAGGCCATCGAAGAAGGATTGAACTTCTTTGACTATGCCGCTTATACAAAGGCCAATACCGATTCAACCGGCAACCTGGACATTATGGGAGAACAGGGTTTTCTCACACTCTCCTACCGGCCTTCACTGTTAAAATATGACCCGGCTTCTCTCAGGCACTTTGCCGGGAATATCGGCCTTTTCCGCAACCAAACCTTGCTCATGATCCAATTAATGCAGGGCAAGATCAGCGAGCTGACGGAAAGCATTACTTTTTTCAAGGATACCTACCACCTTAACGAATGAGCTCCAATGTTCCTTTGAACAATTGATCCCTTCCGTCCGAGAAGGTAATCATGACCATGTACACATAGGTTCCCGCTTCGGCATTCTTGCCCTGGATAGTTCCATTCCATCCAAAGGAAGGGTCATCCGGTAACGCGTTCGATACGTCAAAGACGCGGGAACCGTACCTGTTGAATATGGTTAGGTGGTGGATAGCCTGGACGCTTTTACCTCCCAATATATAAAAGACGTCATTTTGCCCATCTCCATTAGGGGTAAAGGCACTGGGAATATTAACGGCTCCTCCCGTATAGGCCTTAATGAGCGCATATGCGGTGTCAATACAATTGAACTGGTTCTTTACCACAACCCTGTATTGCTGTGTATAGGGCGGCGCCAAAACGGGCTGAAGGCAATCTGCGCAGGACAGATCGGCCGACGGAGTCCAGGAAATCTGACTGGGCAGGCCACCCGTCACGACAGCCTCTAAAGGAAGATTAGCGGACCGGGGTACACTGGTATCCGCCGGCTGTATGACTACCCGGAAAGGGGTCAATGCAAATACATTATCATCATTGTTATAATCCGTTTCCGGTACTGTCAGGGTAGGTCCCGAACTCCCGGAACTTCCGTTATCATTCACGACTGCCAACAAACTGTCCGAATGAGGCATTTTAATCACCTGGGAATAGGAAAGGCAGGCCCCATCAGCCTCCGCAGTCGTATTAAAAACGGGTCCCAACGGCGTGCCTGCTCCTGAAGCGGGAGTAAATTCGTAGAAGGAAACAGGGATGCCGGCCACCACGCTATCATACCCGTTGTTCATGCACAAGGTGAACCTGACCAGAAGGCTATCGTTTGTATAACAATCTGTGCCATTAATTTGAACCGTTAGATCCGGCGGAAAGATATGCAAGGGCACACTGTCATTCACCGTACAACCGTACTCCGAAGTCCCCAGGACGTGTACCTCCGTGTTTTGGTACACGGTTATTTGAGGAGAAGAGCAATTCTGGCAGCTCAATGAATACCCGGGGCCCGCGGGCCAGGTAGCCGTATACGTTTCCTGGTCGTTTCCGCTCAGCCTTAAAGGGAACGACTGCTTTCGGAAAACGGTGGTATCTGCGGGACCAATGGACAAGGCAAACTGAAAGCCGGAAGCCGAAGCTAAATTATTACTATAGTTCAGTTCAGGAAAAGTAGTATTGGGCAAGGCAAGAGGCTGGGTGGTACCATTGTCATTGAAAACCGCGAATAACTGGTTAATGCCGGCAGTACCAGCATCGATCGTCACCGTGTAAGCGGTATTACAACAAATGCCTTTGACCGTATCCGGCAGCAAAAAGGGTGACCCCAGCCTATGCGCCTGCCCCCCGTAGGGATTTGCATCGTAGAAGGAAATAGGTATTCCCGGCGGAAGGGAGGCATACCCGTTATTACAAACGGTCAATGTCATTTGGATGCTGTCCTGGTGATAACAATGCACATTGTATAAAGACAATGTCCCGTCAGCTGTTGGGTCAAGGACCGGAATGGAAAAAGCTTCGGTGGTATCTGTACAAGCTCCGTTTGTAGCAACAAGGACCATGGTATAGGCCCCGGGAGTTCCGAAAACATAGGTCAGGTTTGACGAAGTGCCCACTAACGAATCAGTCATCCCCATGCCATTACTCAGAAGCCATTTATAGGAAGTCGCATTCACCGAATGGTTGGAGAACTGAATGCTATCCAGGTAAATAGGAGATTTAGAAGCAATTGTCTGTTTGTCCGGGGTGAACCTGGCCATTACTCCGCAGGAAACAATAACATCGTCTGAGTAGTCCGAATAACAGGAAACGTTCGCATTATATGCTTTCAGGTTGACAGCATATTTTCCCGTGGCCGGAAATGTATAACTGAAATTAGTGGCCGTAGATACGACTACATTATTCACTGACCATTGGAACTGGGATGCCCCCGTTGAAGTATTGGTAAAGCTCACTGTGCTCCCGGGAAGAGGATACGCATTACTCCTGGTAAAAGCTGCCACGCTGCTTTCTCCGCAAGGGGGCGTACATTCGTTCATCAGCAGGGAACTCCGCACGGTGGCTATCGTAGCCCTCATCCTGGTCGCCTGGCCGGCAGTAAATTCGTTGATACAGGCTGCATTCCCATAACTCATGAAATTGGAGATTAAGTCAGGTACGTCCGTGGTAAAACCAGAAAGGGTATCCGTGCTGCACGAATTGGTGGGCGAACTACAGGAAGGCGAACTGTATATATTTTTTTGAGGGGGCGTATCGCAAACCATGTCGCCGTCCGTGGAACAATCGTTATTCACGCAATCCATTCCCTGGAAGGTATGATAAAGGCCCAGGTAATGCCCCATTTCATGCGGCAGGAGGATACCAAATCCGGAAACAACAATTCCGTCGAGGGGACCCGACGAAGGGGGCATGGTTGCATATCCTCCCTCATTCAAACGATTCCACGCCCCGCATTGAAAAATGGGTAGCAATTCTTTTGTAATACTGGTGACGTACCAGATATTAATGTACCGGGTGGGGTCCCAGTCCACCAGGTTCTTTAGCCGGTCGTCCTCCATATCTTCATCCATGTCCGTTAAGTAGGAAGTCGTACGGGTTATTCCAGTCGTATTCCCCCCGGTGGGATCCTTTTGCGCAAGGCAGAAACTAATATTCGTATTGGCTCCCGGTCCGGCCGAATAGACCCCCGTATGGGAAAAGGCGTCATTCAGATCCTGGACTGCTGCCACGATCTGGGCGTCCGTAACTGCAGCGGGATTATTACTGATAATATGAAATACGACAGGGAGCGTGTAGTTGATCAAGGGAGCTGAAGCAGCCGCGGAGGCCTTGAGGATGGCCCTGTTCATGTCCGTTTCCCGTTGGCGGAAGGCAGGATCATTACGGTATTTCATCATCCGTTGTTCCGTACCGCAAGTCTTTGCAAAATAGGACGCGTCGATCTTATTCATATAGGCCGGCACAGGTAAAACGGGAAAATAGGACTGTTGTCCACCGGGAAGCTGCTGGGCATGGACAAACGGGGATAGGTATAAAAGGAAAATGAGGCACAGGCCCCTGAAAAGGATCGGGATATTGGCTGGTGTCATAGAGTACGGTTTGAAGGTCCGGGGCAACGCACAAAATCCAGGCAAACCCGGAAACACACTAAAGTTAATAAAAATACTCAAAATCTATCATTCAATCCCGGACCGCCCAGTGCCAATTCCCTGTAAAGGGAATGGCTCTCCCTACTCGTGCAAAACGAGGATCGCCTTAATTGCCTTATTCATTACCTGGTTTACCGTACTCCTGTTGAATATCCTGTATACGAGATTGTGGTGATGCTTAACCACGCATAAGATGTCTGTATGATTTTCCTCAATGAATTTTAAAATCCCGCTGGTGGGATTGCTATCATTGATATAATTAAATACCAGTGTCGTTTTGTTAATCAGCTTCTTTAGAATGCCTTCACCGGTTTCAATATATTTTACATCCGGCTTTTCATTTACATACAGGACGTCTAACTTCTCAGACTTAAAGGCTGCGATCAGTTCGTTCAAGGCATTTACGTCCGCTGCGGATAAGTCACTTGAAAAATCGGTTGCCAGGGATATGACTGGATCGGCAGTAAACTTGCTTTCCATAGGAATGATCAGGGTTGGAATATGCGTTTTGGACACCATCGCACTTACGTTACTACCGAACAACCCGGAAATACCCGTGGATCCCATGGTTCCCATGACCAAAATCTCTACAGGGTTTGCCTCCATATATTTAGTAATGACGCCGGACACTGACCCTACTTCACTGGCTGTCGTCACCTGAATGCCTTTATATTGATCCCTGGCAGCAAAGCCATTTACCCATTCAATCAGGGCTTGTTTTTTATTATTCTGATAATCCTCAATATATATTGCGTTATACGTGTTATTATTCACTCCTTCCATAGAACCGATGGCATGAATGGCACACACTTCCAGATTCAGCACCCTTCCTAATTCCAATGCATACTCCATCGCATTCCCTGCGCAGTTAGAAAAATCAGTGGCAATTAATATCTGTTTCATTCTTATTTTATTTATAGTGGTGAATCCGAAGTTAAATGAATAGATGAAATAATGCAAACAACGCGAGCGCCAGCACAACAGAGACAGGAAGGGTCAGGACCCAGGCCAGTGCAATATTCTTGAGTGTCCCGGTGTTCAGGTTCTTGGATCCTTTCGAAGCAACCATTGCCCCTGCAATGCCACTGGATAATACGTGCGTGGTACTAACGGGCAATCCGGCCCAGGTGCTCAACCCGATGGTAGCGGCCGCTGTAATTTCTGCCGTAGCTCCCTGGGCATAGTTCAGATGCTCCTTCCCGATCTTTTCTCCAATGGTCGTTACGATGCGCTTCCAGCCGATCATCGTGCCTATACCCAGGGAAATGGAGATGACCGCAATGACCCATACCGGCGCATAGTCCGTAACTTTTACGAATCCACCGACAGATGACTGTAATGCTGATTTATCTGCCCCTTCAATATTTAACTGCTTATTCCCCGCCACTCCCTTTACTTGTTTCGCTACGGCCTGGATCTGTTTCCGGAAACTGAATATCTGGGCTGCATTCTTCTTATCCGTGCTGTTAAGCAGCTCGCCTTTGGTCTTATCGATCAATGAAATAACCCCCTGTACCGTGTCCCGGCCATTCGGATTGGCCGCTATTACCCGCTGTAAGACCACTTCTACGTTATTTAGTGAAGCCAGCATCTTGTCATTGGAAATGGAATGATCCACGGCAAATTTTGCGGGTAAAAAAGCGATCAGGATCAACATTAACAGCCCTACTCCCTTCTGGCCGTCATTGCTTCCATGAAAAAAGCTGACTAATGTACAGGTGGTGATCAGCAAAAGCCGGATCAGTATCGGCGGCCTGTCATTCTCCCCGGTGGGGCTATGCAACAGGCTTTTTGCTTTTAGAACATTCATGATGAAATACATGAGCAAAATGGCCGCCCCGAAACCGAATATAGGAGACAAGATCAAGGAGGCGCCTATTTCTTTTGCCTTATCCCAATTGACCCCCGGACCTCCATAATAGAAGGTAAAGGCGATACTTGCGCCGATCATAGCCCCAATAAGGGTATGGGAACTGGAGCAGGGAATTCCTAAATACCAGGTTCCCAGGTTCCATAGAATGGACGCGATCAGGACAGCGAGCACCATACAAGCGCCTACCTGAACCGGAAGTGTCATCAACAGATCCAAGGGTACCAGTTTCAATATTCCCATGGCGACGGCCACGCCCCCTGTGAATACGCCCAGGAAATTGAATAGCCCCGACCAGGGAACCGCGTACTGAGGTTTTAATGCCTTGGTATAGATGACGGTGGCCACTGCATTGGCCGTATCGTGAAAGCCGTTTACAAACTCAAAACCCACCACGCACAAGAGGCAGACAAAGAATATGAATAATATAGAGCCGCTAAGATCAATTTCCCCGATAAATGGAAAGGTGATCACGTTTAACAAGTGGAGCATGATGGCTGGAAGATTTAGTGGTGAATTGCTTAAGTAGCAAATCACCCACTTTGACCCGTGGTATAAAAATTTAATGGGTTATGAAATTGTGCCCGGCATGTTATGAAATTATTAACCCCCATCCCGGCCTAAATACATAAGATTCGGATGTATCCAGTTTTTATGTATATTTGATGCATGAACAAAAGTACTTTATACAAGGGTTGCCTGGAGGCCATCCTCCTGCAACTGCTGAACGAAAACAGCAGGATGTACGGCTACGAAATCACCCAAAAGGTAAAGGAACTGACAAAAGGAGAGCTAAGGATCACCGAAGGTGCGTTATACCCTTTACTGCATCGCCTTGAAAACGACGGAACACTGGAAGTGGAGATCGAGAATATAGGCAACCGGGTACGGAAATATTACTCTCTCACCAAGGCTGGAAAGAAGGAGAAGACCCAGGCAACTTCCGAGCTCCGGAACTTTATAGAGACCCTGACATTGCTCGTCAAGCCCAATTTCATCACTGAAAAATCCTGATCCATGCACCAGGAAAGCCCCGTCAAACTATCCCCGGAACAAATAGAGGCCCTTTTTATTTTTTGTAAGCAGCATAAGGTAGAATACTACGACGTACAACTGGAACTGGTAGACCATATGGCAGCGTCCATTGAATGGGAAATGGCGAAGGATAATAGCCTGTCCTTTGAATCAGCGCTCGGAAAGGTCTTCAAGAGCTTCGGATACAAGGGGTTTAGCGGAGTTTTAGCCTCTCGTGAAAGAATAATGACACAATGGTACGGTAAACAGCAATGGAAAATATTCCTTTCCTATTTTACCTGGCCCAAGGCAACACTCACGGTTATGATCATGGCTGTTTTATACACCTTGCGACTATGGTTGAGCCTGAGTACACTGAAGTATGTAATAGGCGGTACACTCCTTAGCCTGATCTTTCTTGAGTTAATTCTCTTAATGCGCTTAAAAAAGGGCACCCGGGCTCCTCATACCCCGTTACTGATGCTCAAAAGGGCGAGGCTCTGGAACTTCCAATCCTTTATTTTAATCAATGTATACTTTAGCATCCTCAATGGCAAACGGTGGATATTCCATGACTCCGATAGCGTCGCCCATAGTCTTAATGCCTATGGCTATTACTGCTTCATCATCGCCTTTTCAATCATGGTTGTCATGCTTCTGGCCGTATACAATGTACGGGAAAAAGTGAACAGGATGGCTGAAGATAAATATCCCGGTGCGTACGAGCCTGCCGAATAATTGAATAACCAAATACCTTTAATTGGCCTTAGCTACCGCCAGGCATACCGCTCCCATTGAAGGAACAGTCACGTTGATGCCTGCCGAGGTGGAGGCGCCATACGCCTGTAAAGTGGTATAATCCGTTGGCCCCCCCGCTACAGCGTTCGGACCATCTCCATTTACAAATACCATCCGGGAAAAAGAACCGTTGTCCGTCCCCCCCTGAAGACTATACCAATAATAATTGCTACCCTGGCGGAAATTCTGGATCTTGATATTCACTGCTTGTGGTGTGGCAGAAGTGTTAACCAAAACGGTTCCTACTTCTCCGGAGCTAAAAGTGGACGCGTAAGCGTACAAACCGGCAGTCCCCTGGACGGTGGCAGATACCAATCTGTCTCCCAATAATTTTTGGAAGAAGTACATGTAGAAGAAAGAGGGACGGGGGCTCCATTGTGGAATAGAAGGCTCATCCCCGGCACTATAGAGTCCCATATCGTTCCCGCTGCTCCACCCGTTTTCCAGGTCCCAGCGGGCCGCCATACCAAAGTTATTCTTGATCGTCTCACCCCAGACCAGGTCAGCGAAAACCCCGCTGACATTAGATACCATTTGGTCCGAACCAATGGCGTCCATATTCCACTCGTCCATGACGACCGGCTTGACAGGCGCTCCGTAGGTTTGCAATTGCTGAGTCACAAAGCCCATTTGCTGGGCGGGCACTGTGGCAGCATCTGAGACAATATCCGCTGCATCTGTGTTGGCATTATAGGGGGTAAAATAGTTATGGATCACGTAGAAGTCCGCTTTTCCATTGATACCGGCCAACATACCTGAATTCCACGTTTGGGTAGTGGGGACATCGTAAGATTGAGGAGCCGTATTATAAGTAACAGCGCCGATATAAATGGTTTTACCTATTTCCGAAGCCGCCTGTTGCATGGAGTCGACAAAAACCTGGAAATGCTGGGCATAAAGCGCGCCCGTGAGGTATTGGGGCTGACCATCTTGGTTCTGTGTTTGGTCTATCCTATAGCCCCATTCCCAGCTCCCGAAATTCTCATTCCCTATTTCCCAGTACTGGGTACGTCCATTGTCATATCTCACCCAGTCGGCGGCCAGGTGTGCAGCCGCAGCCACTGGATTGGCGCTCGTTCCATACCTTGCATAGCCGTAATTGACGGTTAAAATGCCCTGGTTGCCAGTTGTCTGTAACATGGAGTAGTAATTGTCCAGGCTGGCTTCGTAGTTCAGGTTCGTCTCCCCGTAAGCATACCCCGGATTCTGGGGATTCCCATTGAGATCCAGTAAAGTGGCTGGGGCATCCGGGGGAGTGACGCCCTGGGGTTCGTTCCAGAAATAAGCGTCGCTGGAGCTTCCCCCCGGAAAGCGGATGATATGGGGCGTAAGATTGGTTGTCTGGCTTAAGAACAAAGGTTGATTGACCATTGGCGACATCCACCAGGCGCCATTTTGGCCAAATATCGACCGGGGGATTTTGGTAATGATGCTGGAAGCATTCACCGTAACGGTATCCCAGGATTGTGCTGAAACCACGGTATCCTTGTAAGAAGGAGCGGTAAACGTTTTTGCCTGCCAGTCATTCAGGAAGAACCCAATGGTCTTCGCTACGGGAGGATCTATGGCAGGGGCAATGGAAGTATCTGTCGTGCCGCCACCCGAGGAAGGCGTACCGGAGGTCTTTTTTGAGCAGCCCAGGCAAAGGGAAAGCGCCAGGAGAATAACCGGGCAGAAAGGGTACTGAAGTCTGTATTTCACATGTCCAACTTTAAAGGTCAGGAATCGTTTAGAGACCATCAAAATTAGTACCGATGTGGGTTATAGCCCTAATACTATTTTATCCTTCTGTTAGACTTTGCTTCTTATATATTGGGACTGTTCCGGAGTAAACGACTGGGATTGGAAAATAAGGACGTTTTGGTCTTTGGTCACCAGGCAAATCCAACGATTTAAGTCTTCCAGCTTCTTTACGTCGTCCCAGGAAAGGTATCCTTGAAAGCCGTTTCCCTCCACGCGTATAAAGTCCCCATCAAACGTATAGTGGACCATCTGGTTGATCCTCGGATTTTCTGCAAATGTCCGCTTAGCCTTGAAATAATGCAAACCCGGCAACTGCAGGAATACCAAACCAAAGGCCCAGAACATATAGGAACCTTCGTCCGACCAGTTCATGGAATGAATGGTAGAAATACAATACGTCAATATACCGATGGAAACCAGTGATACAATCCAGGCGAACGCCTGCCTGTATAATCTTCGGAGAGCCACCTTGACAAAATCCGCTTTTGTGAGCCGGGTGCTGATTGTAAACGGTTCCATAGACAGCAAAGATAGGGCAACTTCTATTGGCCATCGCTGTTGTCATCATTCTTGTTGTTACTTTGGAGGGAAGATTCCATCTGGGCCAGGTCAGCCGAAGTAAAATGCCCGCTGAACTGGATAAAAATGCCTCCACCGGTTTTACCGCCGGCCACAAAAACAATCTCTTTCTGACCGTCTTTTCTGTCTTTGGAAAGCAGTTGGACCCTGTCGCTCCCTTTGCGCACGGAAAACAATTCCTCCAGGTCCTCCGACTGAATGGACTGGGAAAGATCGCTCCATTCACCTGCTGCCGATGGCTTTTTGCCGTCTATCAGGAGCAATTTGACCTGGGTAACTTTATGAAACCAATCTCCTTTTTTGTCCCCGGAGAAGCTGGCATTCAGCATAAATGACGGGTCTATGGAGACGTTGTCCCCGTTCATCCCTGGAGCGCTGTACTTGTCATAGAATTTGTCCAGGGGCGCCCTCTGGCCGCAAGCGGCAAGGGTGGAAAGCATAAGCACCAACGGTAACAATAACTTTTGCATATGGTTAATTTTTTCTTTTTACGTCTTTCAGGTTTTCCATGCCCTTGATCGATAAATCAGATGATAACCTGGCCATTTTATCCAGGTCGATATCGCCCACGAAACTCATCAGTGTAAATCCGTCGTCATCTACAGAAATCATGAGGAGTTCGTGAATAAGGTTTCCATTTTCCTTGATCATGAAATGGACGTTGTCCCCTTTACTCCGGACAGTGATCAACTCTTCGTAGTCATTCAAATTCAGTTTAGCAATCGCCTCTTTATAGAATTGCCTGGGGGTGGCGTTCGTACTTAGTATCCGAAGGCTTTGAATTTTTGAAATGGTCTGTTTCATGTCCGGGGAAACGGTGTCCCAATTGACCTTGGCTAATAACCGGAACATTTTAGGGCTAATCGATACAACCGAGAAACGGTCGTCATCCATATATTTGCCAAAGAACTTTCCAATGGCGTCGTCCTGGGCGTAGGAGCTGACTCCCCATAATAGAAACGGCAGGAGTATAATCAGTTTTCGGATAACCCTTTTGTACACGCTCATAATCAACTTCGTTAAAATGTAATAGGTATATACTTTCAATTAGTCATTGCCGTCCGCCAGGCATCACTCATTTTATGCATTTGTTTTCCGGTAACGTCCCTCTCCTTGTTCATATTCACTGAAACAGTCAGGAGTGCTTTTTGAATAGCCGCCAAGGCCTGTTTTGGATCGTCATACGTATCCTTAATGACATATGTATCCGAAGCGGCCGCGAGTAAAGGCGCCGGCAGTCCGCTACTGCGGTTCCCGACAGGCTGATAAACGGAAAATAAGGTGATGCACAAAACGACAGCAGCGGCGGCATACCATTTTATTGCGGGAGCCAGGCTTCTTATGATCGCGGGCCGATGGCCAGGATCATCCGGGCTGCCCGTGGTGGCTGCTGCCTGGTCAGCTGCAAGGATACTCCTGAGTATCCTACTTTCCAGGTCTTTGCCCGGCCTTACTTTTGACTCCTCCTCAAAATATCCAAACACATTCCGATAAGGCTCCAGCCGGATATCAATGGAAGGCTGCCGGAAGTAGTCTGCCAATACCTGTTCTTCGTCAAGCGTAGTTTCCGCCTGCCAGTATTTTTCTAAAAGGGCTGCTATTGTTACGTATTCCATGACGGCTCTTCCTTATTGATTAATTTCTTTATCGCATTTCTTCCCCTGAACAAATTCACTTTTACCTGTTCCAGGCTCATTTCCAATATCCCGGCGATTTCATTATAACTGAAGCCCTCCATTTCACGCAGGTGGATCACCCATTGCTGGGGCGCCGGAAGCGTATTCATACACCTCCTAATCCTATTGAGCATTTCTCTATCCATCATTTTTTCCTCCGGGTCTTTCTCAGAACTGCTGATGTTCAATGCATTATCTTCTGACATGGGTGCCATACGCCTATTCCGCAGGCGGTCCAGGCAAATGTGGCGGGTGATCGTCATGCAATAACCCTCCATATTTTGCCATTTCTCCCATTCTTCCCGTTTAGACCATATTTTAACCATGGCGTCCTGTACCACATCTTCTGCCTCCTCCACATTGCGGAGCAGACGAAAGGCAAACCTGAACAGTTTGTCCTTCATGGGCAAGATTCCTTGTTTAAAGACTTCTAAAGACATCCATTAAAATGACGGAAAAAGAAATGAAATGTTACACCAATTGGAAAATAATTGGAAGTGCAGGTGTAATTGAATGTACAAGAAGGGCTTTAACGAACCGGATTCATGGGGCGAAGGGGATTGGGCATAGGATCAAAGAATCCCTTTAAGCCTCCTTCAAGGCTATTAGGCATATGCTCAAGTATTAACACATTGGGAACCACCACGACCATATGATCTTGTGTAAGAGTATAAATGGCCTGATTAGTGGCATTCTGAGACCATATGTCCTGAAGACGGGCATTTTTCATCTGGAACCCTGGGCCAATATGGGGTGAAACAAACTTACCCGCAAGGGAATCGGGGCTGGGCGCCTTTTTAACGATCTGTCCCACAGCCACATTTGAGGCAAGAAGAACCAGGAAAAATATACCTCTCATAGTGATAGTTTTTCATTTCTTTTTCGCTCGCTTCTTCACAGCTGCATGGTGTTCGTCCAGTAACAATTGCCAATTATCATTCGGTGTTTCCTCCGAAAAGCCGATCGTCTCCCGGTAGTCATTCTTGTCCATCTTCATCACCTGTACTTCCTGGCCTAGGTAGGCCTGAATGGCTTCCAGTACAGGTTTTTCTTCCGGACTGCAAAAGGAGACCGCCTGTCCCTTGTGTATGCCCCTGCCGGTCCTGCCCACCCTGTGTACATAATTCTCCGGCACGTCCGGCAAGTCGTAATTGACAACGTAATCCACATTCGGAATATCAATACCACGGGCACTCACGTCTGTGGCTATGAGGATTTTAACCGACCCATTCTTAAACTCCTCCATTACCTGCAGCCGATCCTCCTGTTCTTTCCCTCCGTGCATGGTCAATGCCCCTATCCCTACCCTTTGCATCGCATTAAATACCCTTTCTGCCCGAACCTTTGTCCGCACAAATACGAGGATCTTTTTTTCCGAAAACTCTTTCACCAGTCTTTCCAGAAAAAAACGCTTATCGTCCATTTCCACAAAAGCAACCGAATGGCTGACGTTTTTGGAAACTGGATCTTTGGGAGAGATTTGTATCCGTATGGGGTTGGTCACCAAAGAATAGGCGAGGTCCTTGATACGTTCGTCAATGGTCGCCGAGAAAAACAAGGTCTGGTGCCTGCGGGGCAGGAACCTGATCACGTCCCGGATATCTTTGATGAACCCCAGGTCCAACATATGGTCTGCCTCATCCAGCACCAGCATCTGCACGCGGCTGAGGTCTATGTGTTTTTGGCTGATCAGGTCAAACATTCTGCCGGGAGTAGCAATAAGCACGTCAATCCCCTTATCCAGCATGTTGATCTGCGATGCCTGCTCCACTCCCCCGTATAAGCTCATAATATGTAATCCGGTATACTTCCCGATCTGTTGAAAGACCTCACCGATCTGGATGGCCAATTCGCGCGTGGGCACCATGACCAGACTATTGACCTGCCCTTTGGTTATATGGCCCTTGTCTTGATGTAAGTTATGCAATAGGGGAATGGCGAAAGCGGCCGTTTTCCCTGTCCCTGTCTGGGCGATCCCCAATACGTCTTCTCCTTTCAATATGGAAGGAATAGCTTTGAATTGAATATCGGTAGGTCGGTTAAAGCCCAGTTCCGATAGACTCCGTTTGATCTCGGTAGAAATATGGTACTGTTCGAATTTCATTTATCTGCATTGATTGTGGGTCATCCCGCCCCCAACGGCCAAAGATAGATGATTATCCCGTACTTAGCGGCAGGCCAGGACGCTCAGTCCAATACGCCGACATTCGCGTCCCAGAGCCTCAATCCTTTAAAATGGGGATGGCAGGCTATACTGCATACATAACGCCGATCTAGCACAAAACTGCTTACCGTCCAGTCTTCTTCGGAGCCAATCATTCCCGGGTCAACCATGTGAGCCCCATCCATGCAGGGTATACATTCCAAATGCTCAACCAGACCAATTCCGGTGGCTTTCAGCAGCGCTTCCTTACGGGTCCACAGGAGGTAAAAACTGTCTCTGGCCTGAAATCCGCTTTGAAGATGCCGGACTTCAGGCAGGCTGAAGCATCGTTTCAGCATTCCCGTATAATCGAAATGGTCCTCCATTTTCTCCACATCTATTCCTACTCCTGAGCGGGCAATAGCTATTAAAATCCAATCCCCCGAATGGGAAATATTATAATGCCAGTTCCCCAATGCTCCATTTTGCATGGTTGGCTTTTTATGCCTTCCTGTTTCCAGTTGAATAGCCCCTGGCGCCTGATCCAGGTACTTACCCAATAGGAATCTTAGCATGCACCGGGTAATGATGAAGCGATTCACGTCGTTTTCCTGGTGATAGCTGACAGCCTTATCTAGCTCATCCCCCGAAATCTTTGTCATAAAATAAGGTAACAAGGGGAGATTTTCCGTCACGGGGATACGCCAGACATCAATATTTTCGTTCGGCACAAAAGAACCGGCCTCAGCCTGACTCCAGACCGCATTATCAATAAAGTTGCAGTTAATAGCAGGCATAGCCTATACTGATTTTAGACATCGCCGCTTTTCTTGCCCGTTCTCTCATCAATCAGATTTTGCAGGATTTTCGCCAATTCCTTATCATAAGGTGGTTTCAGGAAGGTCTTATGATCACCCGGTATTTCTTTAATATTGACTCCCTTCAGCGTATAAGGCCTCCAACCAAGATAGACCGGATCATATATGAAGTAAAATCTGGTATCCACCCGCAACAGATCGATCACGCCATCATACGGAGCCAAACGGTAATTCTGGTTGGCGTATTCAAGCGCTTCATTGATCCTATTTGAAAAGACGCCCTCCTCGTCGGCCGGCGTTTCCTTTTGGATCCAGCCTGCCCATCGCAACAACTGTTTGCATTTCTTATCGACATATTTCAATTGGTATCCGATGGTGAACCCCGGGTGCTTAAATAAAGAACCCAGAATGAACAACATTTTGGGCGGCTGCCGCTGAATTTTCTTTAATAATCTAATGGCCCAGGGCTCGGCCGAATGCGAATCGCCTGCATAGGTGTCAAATAATACCAACATTTTCAATTCCTTGCCCATGGCATTTAACTGCCTGGCCATTTCAAATGCGATAATGCCCCCTAAAGAATAGCCTGCCAAATAATAAGGCCCATCCGGATTATGCGCAATGATTTCAGAAATATAATGCGCTGCAATGTCCTCCATTTTATCCAAAGGCTCCTCTTCCTCATCAAGCCCTTTGGCCTGCAATCCATAAACCGGCTGATCCGGGTCCATATTTTTGGCCAGAGAGTTGAATATCATTACGGTTAAACCACTCCCATGAACGATATATAAAGGGTCCTTGCTGCCGTATGGCTTAATGGGGACCAAGGACCTCCAATAAACAGATTTCTCATCGGAGTCCAGCAACAAACTCAGCTTTTCAATCGTAGGTGCTTCAAATAAAGAAGCCATTGGCAAGCGCTTCCCCGTCTTTTCTTCCAACGCCGTCATCATCTGAACGGCGATTAAAGAATGGCCGCCCAGTTCAAAGAAATCATCATCCACACTTACGTCCACTAATCCCAGGACCTCAATCCAGACGCCTGCTACCAGGTGTTCCATTTCGTTAGCGGGTAACTTATTTTGCTTTCCACGCTCATTGCCTTGCATTGGCTTTGGCAATGCCCTTCTATCAATTTTGCCATTGGGTGTCAATGGCAATTGATTAAGGCGGACAAATGCATTCGGGACCATATAAAAGGGCAGTATCCTTCTAAGCGTTTGTTTCCAAGCCAGGACCCGTTCGGGCAGAAAGCCATCCCGCATTTCGGGCGCTCCAGCATAACCGGCGGACAGATTGTCCGGCACTATATAAGCAACCAGTCGTTGATCATCAGGCCTATCTTCCCTCATCACGACAACGGCCTCCTGAATTCCATCTTGTTTCAGAATATGATATTCAATTTCTCCGAGTTCAATCCGGTTTCCCCTGATTTTGACCTGTTGGTCCTCCCTTCCCATAAATTGAATCCTTCCGTCTGCCATCCGTCTGCCCAAATCACCGGTGCGATACATTCTGCTTTCCGGGTGTTCTGAAAATGGGTTACTCACAAATCTATCCGCCGTTAGCTCCTCACAGTTCCAATATCCTCTTGCCACCCCATCTCCGGCAATGCAAATTTCTCCGATAATGCCTTCAGGCAAAGGCTCCAGGTGGGCATCTAAAATATACACCTGCGTATTCTTAACCGGGTGGCCAATCGTAATGACTTCACCACCGGAAAATATCTGTATGCCCGTTGAGTAGATCGTAGTTTCTGTTGGCCCATACATGTTATAAAGAGCGAGACACCTGGAAACCAGCTTATCAGCCAGGTGCCTGGACATAGCCTCCCCTCCGCATAATATCTTTACATGTAATTTCTCATCCCAGCCCGCATTTAACATCATTTTCCAGGTGGAGGGAGTTGCTTGCATGAAGGTTATATTTTCCGCCCTTACCATCTCCAGCAAAGAGCGTCCATCCCTGGCTGTATCTGCACTTGCGATCACCAATTCCGCTCCCGTGATCAATGGGAGGAATAACTCAAGTCCGGAAATATCAAAAGATATAGTCGTCAACGCAAGGACTCTGTCATCCATGCTTATACCCGGCATCAACCTCATACTGCAAAGCACATTGACCAGGCTTCGGTGTTCTACCATCACGCCCTTGGGCCTTCCGGTGGAGCCGGAAGTATAGAGCACATACGCCAATTCTCCGGCTCCGACTTCAACGCCTGTATCCTCTTTTGAGTAATCTGATAATTGATCCAGGGCTTCCTCCATCAAAACCGTTTTTGCGTAAGGGCCAAAATGATCCCTATGCCTTTCCGAAGTGAGGAGTATTTTTACGCCCGAATCTTTCAACATAAACTGGGTTCGCTCCCTGGGGTATTCAAGGTCAAGAGGGACATATGCCGCTCCTGTTTTTAAGATAGCAAGCAATGCAATCACCATTTCCAAGGACCTGTCAAGTGCAATGCCAACCCTGTCTCCCACATTCAAGTCGCACCCGAGCAAGAATCCTGCGAATTGGTTGGCCTTTTCATTTAACCTTCTGTAGGTCAATTTGTTTCCCGCATATCGAACGGCCACCTTATCAGGGAATTCGGCCGCACGTTCGCTGATCAAGGCATGTAGGGGTGTATTCTGGGGGTAGTCTATAGCAGTATCGTTCCAAAACCTTAATTTATCTTCTAAGGTTCCGGAGCGAAAGGTGGAAGGTTCAACAATTGGATGGTTCGAATCCATTAATACCTATTAGTAAAATAATTTATATTGACAATATCTATATATAATAAATTTATCTCCTTTTCCCGCTCTTATGCCTTGCAAGACATGATATTACCGCATACATATCCACACCTTGCCCGAAAAAAGTGCGACACGAATTAAATGAAAGGAAATAAGGAAGACTGGATTTTAAATAAATATATGATTTTTTTGCGGTAAATGCTCCGGAATTCGTGGTAAACAGGGTCGATCCGGTATTGCGATATGTATTTCCGGAATTGAACACCCGGTGTATCAAAATCGCACAGTAAATGGAATATGCACATGCATATTCCATTGGTCTTTAATGATATATATACTGGCATTTTTTTGGACCGGGATACCCCATGATCAAGAATTACCTTCTGTTGGCTTTCAAGCACCTGGCTAAGCAAAAAGTGTTTTCCCTCACCAATATATTGGGATTGACTGTCGGTATCACCTGCTGTCTCATGATCTTCCTTTTCATAAAGCATGAATGGAGTTACGATAATTTTCATAAAAAGGGAAAAGACATATATAGGGTAGTGAGGCAGGCCGACTTAAGCGGAAGCGGTACGAAAGACGACATCGCTTACTTATCCGGTCCCTATTCCATTGCCTTGCGCAATGACTATCCCGACGCCATCCTGAAGGCGGTGAGAGTGATGCCCGATAATGACCTGTTCACGTACAACAACATCTCCTTCAACGAACAGAATGTATACATTGCCGACAGCGACTTTTTCCAGTTATTCGATTTTCCCCTGTTAAAAGGAAACCCCGCCACCGTACTTAAAGAACCCGGCAGCATCGTACTAACCGCCACTGCTGCAAAAAAATATTTTGGCAACCAGGATCCTATGGGCAAGATCGTCCAGATGAACAAGGAGCTGCAACTGAAAGTGACCGGAATAGCCGAAGATGTGCCGACCAATTCCCATTTGAATTTTGACATGATCGTTCCCATTTCCAACTTCAAATATTATGATTCACTGCAAACCTTTCCCAATAACAGCTTGTTTGTTTATGTTCAACTGAGCCCTAAGACGGATCCACACGAATTAGCCTCTCACTTTCCCCAGTTCATGGATAAATACATGGGAAAGTTTTTTGCACAAAGCGGCTTTAAAATAGGGCTCGGCCTGGAACCCTTAAAGGATATTTATTTTCACTCACTCCAATTTGACAATGTAAAACACGGTGATAAAAAAATAGTCTTCATATTCATGTCCATTGCTATCTTAATCCTGGTCATTGCCTGTATTAACTTTATGAACCTGGCTACGGCCCGCGCTACAGACAGGTCTAAAGAAGTGGGGCTAAGAAAAGTGATGGGCGCTGTTCGCAGGCAATTAGTCGGGCAGTTTATACTGGAATCATTTTTATACGCAGCCGCCTCTGCGGTTCTGGCACTTACTTTATTGCAGTTTTTAATGCCCGCCTATTCAGATTTATTAGGCTATGAACCGCCCTCTTACTGGAATGATCCATGGGTGTACGTTTTTATCGTCTCCATCATTATCGTGATCGGCATTTTAGCCGGCATCTATCCTGCGTTATTGCTCTCATCCTTTTCTCCGATTGAATCCCTAAAAGGGAAATTAAGGGTGGGCAAGAACGGGGCCTTCTTCCGGAAAGCGCTCGTAGTCTTTCAATTCAGCATATCCGTATTGCTCATCATCTGCATAACGATCATTACAAGCCAACTGAGTTATGTAAAAAATAAAGACCTGGGATTTAATAAAGAACAAACCCTCCTTGTAAAGATTGACAATAATGAGTTCTGGAAGCAAAGGGTCTGGTTTAAAAATGCGCTGCAGAATGAGCCGTCTGTAACAAATGTCTCCCTGATGTCAGGCGAGCCCGGCGGCTTTCACGACATCCATACCTTTGAATCAGAGGCCAAACCAAATGACAAATTGCTGTTTAATACCGAATTTTCCGATTTTGAATTTGCAAAGACTTTGGGCATTAAAGTAATAGCGGGAAGGGACTTTTCGCCCCAGTTCCCTTCAGACTCAACGCAAGCGGTGCTCCTTAATCGTTCTGCCGCTACAAAACTGGGTTACACACCGGAACAAGCTGTGGGGAAATGGATAAAAAATGTAACCAGGGATACCGTCCGTCGCACCATCGTAGGAGTCGTGGAAGACTTTAATTTTGAGTCGCTGAAGCAGCAAATAGCCCCTATGGTCATTTCCACAGGGGATGACCGCCGTGTAGCTGTCATACGCCTAAAACCCGGCAATCTCCAGTCTACGATTAATACGATAAGGAAAGTATATGCAAGTGCTGCCCCCGGCTATCCATTTGAGTACAATTTTTTGGATGAACAATTCAACCGGCATTACAAAGACGACATAAAGCAGGGAAACATCCTAAGTATCTTTTCCGCCATTGCCATCTTTATCGCTTGCCTTGGCCTGTTCGGTTTGGCATCGTATACGGCCATCAAAAGAACAAAAGAGATTGGGGTAAGAAAAGTGCTGGGCTCTTCTGTACAGAACATCGTGGTCCTGCTATCGAAAGACCTGCTGAAACCAGTCATGGCGGGTACCATTCTGGCCATCCCTGCCGGTTATTTTATCATGAATAAATGGTTGCAAAGCTTTGCCTACCGGATCAGCATCCATTGGTGGATGTTCGCCGTATCGGCCTTGGCAGCGATCCTGATTGCACTCATCACCGTGAGTTCCCAGGCGGTCAAAGCGGCCCTCGCAAACCCAGTGAAAAGCTTAAGAACGGAATAAGAATTCGGCCTCGCCTACGATGCCTTTAGCCTTATTCATACCTTCTGTTGCACGCAATTCCATCCTTCTGATCTTCCCGCTGATGGTCTTGGGTAGCTCTTTCACAAACTCGATGATCCTGGGAATTTTATAGGGGGACAGGTTTTTCCTGCAAAATCGAAATATATCATCCGCCAGTTCCCTGGTGATCGCTACTTCGGGGCTCACAACGATAAAGGCTTTTACCACAAAGCCCCTGATAGGATGAGGGCTACCCACTACAGCCGATTCTATAACAGCGTAGTGCTCCAGTAATACACTTTCCACTTCAAACGGTCCGATTCTATAATCGCTCGACTTAATGACATCATCGTCCCTCCCCACAAACCAGATGAACCCATCCTCGTCCTTAAAGGCTTTGTCTCCGCTGAAATAATAGCCGTTAATAATAAGCGCCTCCTTTTTCCCGGGAGATCCATCGTACTCTTTGAAAACGCCATTCGGTTTATTCCCATCCACTTTTATGGCAATATGTCCTTCTTCATCCGGGGGCAAGGGTTGGCCGTTATCATCCACAATATCAACTTCATATAAGAAAGTGGCCTTGCCCATGGAGCCAAATTTTACAGGACTCCCTGGTAAGTTGCCGGCAAGTAATGTAGTCTCCGTCTGCCCATACCCATCCCGGATAATAATACCCGTCCCTTTTCTCCAGGCTTCGATGACTTCCGGGTTCAAGGGTTCTCCCGCACTTACGCATTCCCTGAAAGAGAATTGAAAACTTTCCAGTCGTTCCAGGACCAGCATTCTAAGAGCGGTAGGAGGAGAGCAAAAACTGGTAACCTTATATTTTTCCATGACCGAAAGCTGAAGACGGGCATCCATCCTTCCAGCCTGCTGGTAAATAAAAACCGTAGCACCCATGCTGAGGGGGGCAAAAAAACTGCTCCAGGCAAATTTTGCCCAACCTGGCTGGGATATATTGTAATGTAAATCCCCCGGCTGAAGTCCAATCCAGGAAGCCGTGGTCAGATGACCAAAAGGATAACTCAAGTGCGTATGGGCAACCACCTTGGGCATCCCGGTCGTACCGGAAGTGAAAAACAGGAATAATACGTCGTCAGACCGGGTGGCGGCGGATTTACAAACAATGTCCGCAGCCTCCACTTCTTTCCAGGAAAACCAACCCTCCCGCTGCCCATCCACCAAAATCTTCACAGGCCTTTCCCTATCGAACGAAGACAGGGCCGAATCAATCTTATCACTGTTGTCCATGTCACTGATGATGAATGATGGCCAGTTGCTTTGAAACCGGTATTCAATGTCCTTATCCCCCAGGATGGTCGCAGCCGGCACCATCACAAGGCCCCCCTTTATACAGGCAATATAAGCCAGCCAATTAGGTGGAACGACCGGCAGCATAACAAAAACCACCTGCCCCCTCTGCGCCCCCCGCTCCTGCAAAAAATGCAATAGCTGGTTGCTCCGTTGAATCAATTCCCTATAGCTGTAAGTGATCTCCTCTTTAAGGTCCGTCCAGATCAGTGCGTTTTTATCCCCGTACAATGGCAGATAATACTTCTCAAGGATATCTGTCACCCAATTAAAGTGCACAGGCTTGTCAATAGGTATGCTGGACAGGCCCGAAAAATTCCTGGCTGCAATCGCGTTCGTTATTTCTATATAGGTCTGATCAAATGACATCTTTCCCTTTCCCTTTGCCTTATATTTACAGAATATAAAAGTACTTAAATGAAACTGGCCCTTATTATAATAAATATTTCACTGTTTATTTCCTTCAACCTTCATGCCCAAAAGAATCCCGTCATTGATGGTTGGTACGCAGACCCTGAAGGTATCAAATACGGGGACACCTATTGGATCTTCCCCACCTATTCCGCAGCCTATAATGAACAGGTCTTCTTTGACGGCTTCTCTTCCAAAGACATGATCCATTGGGAAAAACACCCTCATATACTGGATACGTCAGCGGTAAAATGGGCAAAAAGGGCGATGTGGGCGCCGGCCGTCCTGCAAAAAGACGGAAAGTATTATTTCTTTTTCGGGGCTAATGATGTTCATCAAGGCGAAACGGGGGGCATCGGGGTAGCCGTCGCGGACAAACCTCAAGGCCCCTATAAAGACCTGCTGGGAAAGCCCCTGGTCAATGAGATCGAAAATGGGGCGCAACCTATAGACCAGTTTGTATTCAAGGACAAGGATGGCTCTTACTATATGTACTACGGAGGATGGGGGCATTGTAATGTGGTAAAACTAAAGCCTGATTTTAGCGGAATTCAGGCCTTGCCGGATGGAAACTTATATAAAGAGATCACCCCCGAAGGATATGTAGAAGGTCCATATATGTTCCTGAAAAATGGTTATTATTATTTCATGTGGTCGGAAGGAGGCTGGGGCGGTCCCGACTATAAGGTAGCCTACGCCATGTCCACTTCACCATTAGGTCCTTTCAAGCGTCTGGCTACCGTATTGGAACAGGATCCAAAAGTAGCAACCGGCGCCGGGCACCATTCAGTCATTCATTCTACCAGTGATGATAAATATTATATTGTATATCACCGCCGGCCCCTTAATGAAACAAGCGCCAATCACAGGGTCGTATGCATTGATGAAATGTACTTTGACAAAGAAGGCCATATCCTGAAGGTAAAAATGACCAAATAGACATTACATCTCAACGCTTTATCATTTTATCTTTCACAATCTTATGAATGACTTTTTCCCGCAAGTTGTGGCTCATGGTAATCTTGTCGCCTGCGACATCCAGGATGTTGCCTTCAATACTCTTTACCTTGCCTATGTTCACAATAAAAGACTTGTGCACTTTAATGAAGATATCAGAAGGTAATTGCTCTTCCAAATTCTTAATAGTCACATAAACCATCATTTTCCCCATTTTCATATGAAGCATTACATAATTCAACATCGCTTCGGCATACAACAAATCGTCGTAGAAAACCTTTTCGATCTGGTTATTGCATTTTATAAAAAAATGATCGTCGGGCCTAATTGCATGGCCCTGGGTCATTCTTCTTAATTTCCCCATGTCCCTTGCTTTGTTACACGCTTTTAAAAAGCGCTCAAACGCGATAGGCTTTACCAAATAGTCCAAAACATTCAGGCCGTAAGATTCCACCGCATATTCCATATATGCAGTGGTTACAATGATATTCGCGCTCGTCTCCGAGCTTTTCAGAAAATCTATTCCATTTATCTTTGGCATATTGATATCTAAAAATATGATATCAATTTCATTATCATTAATTATAGACAGTGCTCTTAAAGGGTCCTCCGCCTGACCCACCAATTCCAAATAATCAATTTCTTCAATGAACTCCTGCAAAACCTTTCTTGCGATAGGCTCATCTTCTATAATGATACATTTCAACTTCATGTCAGGTCAATAATTAAATTCGTTTCGTATAATTCATTTCCCGCCTTGGTAGTGAGTTCATATTTCTGCGGGTACAATAATTCCAGCCGCCGCTTTAAATTGGCTATCCCTATGCCATTTGAATTTTTAGTAACGGCGGCCTGCAGTAGCTCTTTCGTATTAACGAAAGAGCTATGCAACACCTTTTCCTTCGTATATATCCTGATGCATATCTTGTTTTCCTTGTCAGAAAAATTGCTGACGAATTTAAATGCATTCTCAATGAGCACCACCAGCAAAAGTGGAGCTATTTTCAACCCCTTTTTTGCGATATTAATCTGAAAATCAACTATCAATCCCTCTTCCTTTCGCAAGCGCTGGAAAGCAATGTAATTTTCTATATATCTGATTTCCATTTCCAAGCCGACTTCCTCGGCACCGCAATCATAAAGCTGATACCTCAGCAATTCAGAAAACTGCAATAGTATCTTCCTGGCAATATGATTGTTTTTGTCAATATGCCCATAGATAGTGTTGAGCGAGTTAAAAAGTGAATGGGGGTTAATCTGCGCTTTTAAATAGTCCAATTCATTCTTTACCCTCTCCCTTTCCATTAACTCTAACTGTTTCTGGTCCCTAATCCTGTCGCTCAATATTTTCCCCACCGAGATCACTAATACCCAAAGGGAAATATTGATCATTGAATTTAAGTATAATGCACCAAAGTCAATAGCCGTAGCAACATGAAAGTAGCGGAGGTTCATTTGCCTCGCGACCAAAGCCCTAAACCACGCGGAAAGCCCAATGACAGCAATCGTTGCCCCCGCAAACAGAACATATTTCTTCTTAAGCAAAAAACGCCCGACAATTAAGTCATTGATGGCATAATAATCAGCCGTTATAAAAATCAAATAACAGAACTCTACAGTCATTGTTTTGGTGAGCCCAAATGAATAGCTGCGAAAAACAACCACCCAAAAAAGATAAATGGCCGCCCAAAAAAGAGAATGATATATGAATGTCCTTCTTTTCAATATTTATATTTTTCTAAAGGTAGCAACATCATATAAGTAGCAAGTTTTATTACATAATGCAGGTAAAATTCTTGATAAACCAATGCTTAATCAAGTAAAAGCAGTTGATGCTGTAAATATTTAAAATACCTCGTGCATAGTACGGATGTTTGGGTCATCCAATCAAATAAATCAAAAAATAATGAAAAAAGTCATCCACTGGTTTCTGAATCCACCCACAACAGGGGCATCTGCTATTTTAATCATTCGCCTTATGACCGGTAGTGTCTTTTTCTGGGAAGGCATTTTAAAATTTGTTTATGTAAATCAGGGCGTAGGGCGATTTACAAAGTTAGGCTTTCCCATTCCCGAAATGACTGCCCACCTCATCGCGGTGGGGGAGATCATTGGCGGTTTACTGATAATCTTTGGACTGCTCAGCAGGATAACAGCATTCTATTTTATCGTACAAATGATAGTTGCCGTGATCAGTACAAAAATAGATCTATACTTTGGGACCAGTCCGTTGCCCCTGCCTCCTGCTCCCCCCAAGATGGGCATTTGGGCTGTGCTGCACGAGATCCGTTCTGACTATGCACAAATACTTACTTGTCTTTTTCTGTTATTGGAAGGCCCTGGCAGAAGATCTCTTGATTTTATCATTTCCACCTCCAGGAAGGTGTACAGTATGGGGGATAAGTAATTCATTTCAAACCTTTACGCCTACATCCTGTCCACTGTATCTATATACAGGTCCTCCACTTTTTTCCTGGCCCAAGGGGTCTTGCGCAGGAATTTGAGGCTGGATTGAATACTTGGGTTATCGTTGAAGCATTTTATGCGCACGTACTCTCCCAATCGTTCCCAGCCGTAGTAAGTCACGAGCTGGGTCAGGATTGACTCTAGTGTCTTTCCGTGCAAAGGGTCGCTATTAGGTACTGACATGATTTCTAAAACTTGACGGCTAATATACCAGGTTTTTATTAATTTATTATCGCCTCCGTCCTTTCAATCACGAACTATCTTATATGCGTGCTTTTCATTATCCACCATAAATTCAACAATATAAATTCCCCTCGCAAGGCGGCTCAAATCAAAATTCTCCACGTAGCTGCCTGGCGGCTCCTGCGTCGGGGCTTGCGATTGAATCTCTCTCCCGGTCACATCAAGTACCATGACCTGAACTTTTGCGCTTGCAGCAAGGGCGTATTTTAGTTGAAAATTTCCGTGGGTGGGATTGGGATAGACGCCGGCGAATTCACTAACAACCGGTGGCGCCGATAACCCAAAAGAAGCAACGGAAGTCATAGGTGCGGGAACATTATGGGTGATATTCATCATAGATATTGGATTTATAAAAGGGCTTTGGCTATGTGTACCGATCACATAGAAATTATTCAGATCGATCGCCGTATTCGTCCACCCATCGGCGCTAAGGAGGATAGGGTAATTAAACGCACTGGCGTTCCAATCATCTGCTGTTTCAATAATCATTTCCCTGGGCGACCAATTCATCAGGTCGTAAGAGAATCGTAGGGCAACATGATGCCTGCCTTGCGCCACCCCATTGATAAACGTGATATCGTTATTGTCCGAGTATTCTTCGCACCCGATGAAATAGTTCGTATTGTTCACCTGCGCTGCCGTGAACCGGAATACCAGTGTATTGTCAGCGTCGTCCCCGGACAAGATATCAGTAGATTTCGGCCCCTGCACCTTTACGTATTGCAGCATATTTTCCTTTGTGAAGCCGGACGGCAGACTGGGCAGCCATTGTACGTTTCCCGAAGGGTCCTTATAATAGACCTGATATTGAGTCGGGTCAAGACAGCCGGACACGGGCACCCTTACCAGTTTAATGCCCCGCCCACGGCCTTCCTGTCCCCGGGGACCTGCAGGCAAGGGCCCGTCGTCCACGATGAATACATAAATATAATTACCGGACACTATCGAAGAAGGCTGTAACAAACCCTGCGATGCGGGGCTGACGCCATCCCCGGCAACAAAAGCCGAAGACGGCCACAATATGGGGCCCAGGTCGTTATCATATCCCTGTTGCCCCCAATTATCAGACGGGGAACTGGTTGTCCAGACCGCGGATACCATGGCAAAATACCCTTGGTAGGGCTTGGAACAATTGGTCGACACATATGGATCAATGGTGTTCTCAGGACCATTGCATATATTTTTGTTCTCATCGTGGCAAAAGCCAATGTTGATCGGCCCCAGTGAGGGATGTACCAGGTAGTGGGCGGAATAGATACCCGAATAATCCCGCTTCCATGGATCCGATGCATTAGGACCCAAGGCAAAGGCCCCTTTGCCCGTGCAATTTATTGAGGTATTGGGCGCCATAGCATTGGGAACGCTGTAAGTAACCGTCCGGGTCCCGTTATGCATAAGATATGTATGCCACCCACCGGCAATGGTCCATGGCGGAATTTCCATGGGGATCGTGCTCGAGCCATCATAAAAATTCACGTCGGTCATCCGCCCGACAACATAACTGTTCATATTTACAGGATACTGTGCAAAGGAGTAGAAAGAAAGAAGGCAAAACTGGACAAGAGGTAAAATTTTTCCCATACGCAAGCTTTAACAGATCACTTCAATAGAACAATCCAGTAAAAAGAAAAGGCCGTGGCATTCCCTTTACAGTTAAACAGCGGTTAATGGGCTAGAAAAATTAGGTTTTACCAGGAGGATGGGATATTTGTGGTAGAGGCTACCGAAAATGGTATAGCAATATTTAAAAATACCTTTTTTTGACGATATAACCAGGAATGGCTCATGCATATTTTAAGTAACCCAAGCATAGCCATCTCATTGATGATGGATGGTAAGGTTTGCAAAATCTCCATCGGAATTGTTACCGGTCCAAAGGCCTACTTTTCTACCCCTATGGCGGCCAATTTCTTTCACGACTAAGCAAGGAGAAGCATTTCCATTCACATATACTTCTATTTTCGGGTATTCAACGACAATTTTGACATGAAACCACAGGTCCGGAACAGGTGGCGGATCAACACTCTTTTCGTATTGGCCGGGGTGCTCCTTTCGTAGCCTTTCCCACGGAAAATCCGGATGAAATACATATTCTACTGAATGCGTCCTTTTTGCGGAATCGCCCGACCTGAAGTTAAATGGCCGAAAATAAACCGCTTCCAGAGAATCCTTACTTACTCCATGAAAAGCGATGCCAACAAAACTTTGCTGGGCCACATCCTTTCCGCGGATGTCGAGTTCAATGGTTCCATCTGTGAAACTGACCCCATCCAGCCAGGCTACACCATCCCCTTCCTGAGCGGAGAGCCGGATCCCCTTCATATCACCTTCATCCAAAGGAGTAGTGATGCGATTCTGCACGGCAAAGCCGCTTGTTTGGGTCAGTCTATATAAGTCAACCTTATCTTGTTGTCCTTTAAGGGAAAGAACGGTTAACAAAGCAGGCATTACAATCAGGCAAGCACGGGTTATCATATAAGAAGTAATTAAGAAATAATGGTCGGTTTTGACCAATATATTAAATATTTTATCATATTCCAATCAGCAAGCGAGGCTATTTAAGAACACACATTTTTTTTATTTTTTAATATATTTAATACATCAAAAATAAACAGAATGAACAGGCAAATTTGAGCCCGGATTTGCTACCTTTTTCACGATTTAACTCCTCCGATCCATGAAAGCTATTAGACCCCTCCTCGCGGCGCTATCGTTCCTCGCCATTCCATTTTTCGCTACATCCGCAAATCGCTATTGGGTAGTAGCTATTTTACCGGGTAATTGGAACAGTGCCGGAAACTGGTCAGCAACTTCAGGAGGTTTGGGGGGCGCGGGGGTTCCTGGCCCCGGCGATGTCGCCATTTTTGACGGCGGCCTTCTCGGCCTTGAAAGTGGCAACTGCACCATTAACGCTCCTGTAAGCGTATCCGGGATCACAGTAAGTGCAGGGTATGGGGGCACCATCAGCCAGGGCGCGAATACCATTGCAGTATCCGGAGCCGCTTCCTTTGCCGGAGGTACTTTTGCGGGCGGATCCGTCGCCATTACGATCGGAGGGACCTTTACCATAGCAGGAACCGCTTTTACGTCCACATCCGCCACAATGACATTAAACGGAAATGCCGC
>Ga0302304_10000330_pt1 | contig 29628 bp, 33 predicted proteins | sample III_Palsa_E2_2_FD_198769 | JGI IMG/M metagenome (GOLD analysis project Ga0302304, IMG submission 198769) | Peat permafrost microbial communities from Stordalen Mire near Abisko, Sweden - III_Palsa_E2_2 | ecosystem: Environmental > Terrestrial > Soil > Palsa > Peat permafrost | place: Sweden...
CTTTATTTTCAAGTGTTTTCCAATTGGTGATCAATACCCCATGCGGGTTATTGTCACTACGCGGGATGTCTTTGAGATAACCTTCGGTAATGAGCGAACGCACCACCGTCGAGCTGCGCCGGTCGATTTTCAGCTTGCCATAATAGCGAAAATAATGTCTCGGCATATCCAGCGCAATCGAATCTGTGGTCAGCGTCAGCACCGAACTGGAGGACAAAACGGAATTAAAAAAACCGTTCTCCTTTAAATTATCATATTGCTGTACACCCGATTCATCCACCAGGTACATGGCTTTCTTTAACTGGTATTCGATGTACTTGTCATCCGGCGTCAGCGAAAAAAAGAGCGAGTGGAACAGGTCCACATCCGCCCGGTATTCGGCGGGCCGGTTCATTTGCATATCCGTCTGGCTGGCCATGATCGGGATATTGTTATCCAGGATATAAATGCTGCGGCGCGCGGCGGCGACTTGGCTGTTCGCCAGCCATAATGCCGCTATGGCGATAACAATGGCTGAAAAAAAACTGCCAAAAGCCACCATGGTCGCCAGCCGTATTTTGGCTTCGATATTTTTAATGATCATAAAATTGAATTGAAGGTTAGATGAAACTGCCTGCGGCCCGGCGGGCAACGGTGACTACTGTTGCTGCTCCACGGGCGGCGCTGGAAGTAGCGGAACTGATACCGGAAGTGGAGATTATCCAGGTAGAAATGCTTGGCACGGTGAACATACAAATAGCGCCGATCAGGAAAACGCAGATCACCTCGCCGAAAGATAAGATGCCGTTACCGGCGAACCAGGCCAGCTTTTGCAAATCGGCTGCAGTCCCGTTCGTGCCCACCAATACCTGGTAACGGCTGATCTCCGATTGCATGGCATATTCCTGCATTAAAGCGCAGAGATACATGATTAGGTAAGCGATACCTGAATAGAGGTTAACCGAAACAAAACGGGCGATCCAGGTTGAAAAGCTGTCACGGAAAGCCGGTAAAATACTGGCCGCTACGGAAAAAGGCCCTAAGATTACCAAGATACTTGAATAGATAATTTGGATCATAAATATGATGTAAACTGAGATCCGTAGAATCCATATCCCAAGCAGTTCCAAAAGCTGTGTAAACAGTAACTGCATCCCGACTGTTAGCCGGTTCTTCAGTTCCAGCAATGGCGAAATGACCGTAGAAATACCTTCCTTGATGGTACTTGTCACCGAATCCCAGGCTTGCCCGTACCACGTATCGCTTTCCTTTTCTGCTACATCGGCCTGTGCCTGGAACGTGATCAGCGAATTAGCCATGGCCAGCATCAAACTGGCGCGGTTGAGCCGCAAGGCGTTGACGTTGGCCTGCTCACTTTCAAACATTTGGTTGGTTTGGCTTTCCACTAAATCGGTGGGATAGGCAATGACCTGTGTAAAAGCGCTCCACCAAATAATGACCATCACTAAGCCAAAGGGTCGCAATAAGGGCATGATCTCCATGCGCTTATCACCCACCATCATCTCATAACTCTTAATGGCAAAAAAGATAATCATAAAGATGGCGGCCAGCGCCTGCGCATCGCCGATAAACAGGTCGAAATGCGTCCAAATGGAAGCCTTTAGACCGCCCAAAAAGGTCATCATGCCTGATTCGTAAACGCCATCCCCCTGCAAAAACTGGAGGGTTTGGTTACTGCTGGCCGTATCAATGGCCGGGGTGGTGGTTTGCGCGAAGCCAGCCGTTCCTAAAAGCAGGAACAACAGGCCAAAAAGAATGGTTTTGATTTTCATAGTCCTGCTTCGATTAAAACACGGTTTGCGATCTGCACATCGGTATTGGGCGTCCAAGCACCATAGCTCATTTTAGCTGCCTGGACTTGTTGTAATTGCCCGGTCATTGTAATATCTTTTGCCGCTACCGCAGTGCGGATGGCCCATACACCTGCCAATACCTGGTATTCCTTTAAGAGCCGGTAATAAGCTAAAATGCGGGAACCCCTGTCCATGTCGGTCGTTCTTGCACCCTGCAATCTTTCTTTGAGCATACTCAACTGGTTGGTATACCAACTGTACAAACCTTCGGAAACCAGTTTGGCACTGCCCTGCGTGCCAAGCGGCCCTAATATGGTTGCGGCCGAATAATTCAACAGCGGCGCGAATTGCTGGTGATAATACAATAACCATAAGGGATCGGCATCGGACAACAAGCCGGAGGTTTGGGCAATATTCGAGAGCGCCGTGTTTCGTACCGTATCGGAGTGCAGTTTGTATTTATTATCAGTGCTGCTTTGCGCGGCTATCAAAGCGATCCTTTGTGTTTGCGGGCCGGTTGCGCTGAGCGGCCGCAGGTCTGTCTTGTGGTAATTGGGATCAAACAGTCCCCAGACCAACCAGTAATAAGGGTTGAGGTCAAGGAAACCCGCTTTGGGGTCGAACTCGTTTTGGTTCCATTGCAGGAACACCATGCGCTGCTCCTGGTGGACAATGGCTTTATCGTAAACTTCTTCCTGTGAAAAAGCAAAAAGCGGAATGCAGAAAACTAAAAGGGTGATTAATTTTTTCATAACATTAAGGGTTTGATTTTAAGTATTTGGCCTGGCCAATGATTTGGGCGACGAATGTTTTATCATGGTTGATCCATGCGGCATAAGGATTGATCGAGGCGATCAGGCCCTGTTCCTTTGCCCAGTACATCGCCCGCCAGGCGCCATAGGCAAGCGCATTCAATATCTGTAGTTGCTGCGTGACTTTCGCCAATAACTGGTCTCGCGCATTATAATCGGCCAGCACGTTACCGCCTTCTTTAAGTACAAAATCCGATACCTCGCTGACCAAAGCGATCGCCCTGACCTGCATCTGGTTTTCAATACCGGTAGCAAACAGTAATAAGTAAGGCTGGGCTTTGGCCAATTCCAAACACTGATTCAGGTAACTTATCATATCGCTGGTCAGCACTGCCATGTTTTTGACCGCCATGCCATTTTTTAGTGCCGAATTCACATCCGACAAGGAATTATAAATAATGGTCTGCGCCAGTACCACCGAACTCATGTTAATATTGATGTTATCGAGATTGGTGTTTATTTTGGAGAGGTACTGGTTATGCGAAATTTCGGCGCTGTTGCGCGCCGCACCGTTTTCCATAACCGCCAAAAAATGCTGCGGGTCGAAGACAACTTCCTGTCCGAAAGAAGGCGAAAGGTAAAAGGCGAAAGGTAAAAGGATTAAAAATAGCTTCTTCATCATTTGAGGTATTTGGCGTTTTGAATTATGTCTTTGGCAATGGATTTATCCTGGTCAATAAAGGTTTGGAATGGGTTCAGTACTTTAAGGACAGCTGCCAGGTTGTTGTACTGTAATAAATTGAGCATGTTCCCCGCCAGTTCCTGTAGGACACTTAGCTGCTGGATGACATAATCGAACAGCATTTTCCGGTCGGAAGCCTTCATCTGGTTAACGTCACCAATGGAGAGTGTAAGCCCTGCCACATAGCCAATCAGGCTTTCGGCCTTTTCGGCAAATTCGATCTCGGTTTGGTAACCCAAAGCGATAATAGCGGGGTTCTTTTCCGCCAGCGCCATGATCTGCCCCTGGTAGTTCACGATCTGTTTGACCATCGGCTCGCCTTCTAAACCAATATCGGCGACCGTAATCGCGGTACCCAACGTATTATAACGCTGCTGTAACGTCCGGTAAGTGTTTTTTAGCTTGGCAAGCAGGGTCATGTTAGCAGCTTCATTGGTTGTGTTAACGGCCTGCTGATTTTTAGCGGTGACTTGTTTGTCATTTTCTGATTTGGATTCATCGATCAATTGGTGCATCCCAATCACATCGATGGTGCTTTGCTGGGCGAAAGTGGAAAGCGCAAAGCATATGGCTAAGACCGTCAGGATAATTTTCATTGCTTTAAATATTTGGCGTTGTTCAATACGCTGATGGCAATTTGCTTGTCTTCGTTCTGCCAGGTGGCCCAGGGGTTGAGCGATTGAAAAATGCCCCGCATTTTCGCCCAATACATCGCCCGTTGCATTCCATAAGAAATGCCGCGCAGTATCTGCAACTGGCTCTCGATATGGTTTAAGAGTTTAGCCCTTTCGCCGGAATCCATCAAATTATTTCCGCCGGATTGCATCACAAAGGCGGACACATAGGCGGCCAGGGCAACTGCACGGGTTTCAAATTCCCTTGCGCCCTGCTCGGCAAACAATAACAATACCGGGTCTGATTGGGCCAATTGCTCCGCCTGCTCCACATCGCTGATGATGTCGCTGCCGCAGGTGGCGATCTCTTTGATCGATTCGAGGTTATTGATGACAGAAGCCACCTGGCTCAAGCCTTTATAGATATCGTTTTGCAGCGTATTGGCAATGGTCAATTGCCCGGTTACGGCCAGTTGGCCCTTCTGGATCAGGCTCAGGTTGTTATTGGTAGTATTCATTTGGCTGTTAATGACACCGGCATTGACGGCGATAGCGGCGGAAGTGGTCGGGTCTACGACCAATTCCTGCGCGGTTGCCAGCCTTACTAAAAAGCAAAGCATGATTAGCAGATAATAGGTTTTCATGGGAATTAATTTAAATTAAGTGGTTTACCGGCTTTATTGACCCGGTTGACAAATTCTCCGAGGGTGCACTGGCTTTGTTGTAAATCGCCGGTGAAAGCGTCGAGCCCTTCGGGATAAGTGCCGAATGCCTGGGTGTATATTTCGACCGCAGATTTTTCCGTCTTTTCTGTGGTGTAGCATAAATATTGAGAAAGGGATACTTCCACACCGTATACCTCGCCCACCTGGCCCCGGCGCATATAAAATTCTTTAAAGGGCGAACGGTTCGTCTTATTATCAAGCTGGTTAATAGAGAATATTTTACGCTGCTCGGTAGCGGAGATAGACAGTAAGGCAGCAATTTCCTTGTAATTTTCCTTGAATTTGCTTTGATCAAGCAAGATTACGGTATCAGAGTTATTGATGATAGCGTCTTTTACAATAGGGTTTCCTAAAATATCCCCTAATTCCTGCGTGACTTCGATAATCTCCCCCCAGAATTTACGGACGGTTTTATTCAGATAAAGCAGAAAATTCGCCATGATCGGCGAGGCTAAAGCCTTCCACGCTTCTTCCAGGATGATCGCTTTCCGCTGGTGCTTGCGGTGGCGCATTTTCTGGATGAATATATCCATAATGATCAGCGTAACGATTGGTAGTAAAATTTTATTATTCGATACATTATCAATTTCATAGACAATGAACCGTTCGGAAAACAGGGATTGGTCGGCCGCTTCATTTAAGATGGCCTGGTATTCACCGCCTTTATAAAACTTCTTTAACACATAACGGAACTCGTCCAGGTCAAAGGGAATACTCTCCTCTTTTTTGATCTGCGGTATTTTTTCCAGCGCGAACTCATAAAAAGTATTGAAGTTCAGCTCCGGGTCTTCCCACTGGAAGTTTTTGACATAATAGGCGCTGACTACATTGGAAAGCACATCCCGTTCGACATTACTGAGCAACCCGTCTGCACCCTTCCATAGCAGCGCCACCAGCGTGATTAAAAAATCTTTTTTCTCTATATTGTACTCATTTGCCGGCATCGCGAAAGGGTTCATCGTAATGGGGTTTTCCTCGGTGTAAGTAATATACTTGCCTTTATAGTAAGCGCATAAACCGGAATAGGAATGGCCGACATCCACGATGATGACATCCATATTGTACAATAAATATTGCTCCAGGAGCGAATTCATACAAAAGGACTTACCCGTACCACTTCCGCCTAACAAAAATTTATTGCGATTATTGATCCGCCCCGTGCGCATCGGCAAGTCGGAAACATCAATACCCACCGGAACACCTTGCCTGTCGGTAAAGCGCACCAGGAAATCCGAGGGTTCATCTTTGGGCAAGGATTCCTTAAAGAAAAAGCAAAGCGCCGCATCACAGGTGGTCAGGAACCAGTCGTAGTTTTTGAGTTCGACCGCGTTGCCCGGCAGGGCGGTGCGGAACAGTTCCAGTTGGTTATAGGCATTTTTATTGGCGATGATCCCCAGGCCGAATAATGCGCTTTCCACAAAGTTGCAGGCTTTCTGGATTTGGCCGGCAGGCGCTGCGACGATGATATTAAAATGGCTGTTGACCAAAAGCTGGTTTTCCCTTGCTACATCGTTAAGCAATAAATCAATATCCTCCATGCACAGCGTATTGGCCGGGTCGGGAATGCCGGAATGCCTCTTTTTCTTCAACTCCAGCTTTTTCAGCGTCATGACCTGGTTCGGTATCTCGATGACCTGGTTGAACAGGATGGTATCAAAACCGGGTACTTTAAACAGGAAAGACAACACATCCGCCGGGAAACCTTTCAGACTGTCCTTTTCATTGAGTTCGACGTGGGTTCCCACTTCCTGCGGCAGGTCAATCGTGTCGATATTAACCAGATTCATACAGCGGATACTGCGTTCGCCCATGTTGATCTGGGTGTCATTCGGCGAAAGGTTGGTTAAAGCCAGGTGCTCACGGCTAAAATTCATGCTCAGTACCCGCAGCACCAGGCCGTCAATTTCGCTTTTGTTCAGGATGACCGGGCCGGTACGCCCTGTTTCCAGGATAGCCGTTACTTTCCCGATCACCTGCCGGAAATCGCCCAAAGCCTTCGCATCGAAAACATAAAAGGCACCCTTTTTAACCTGCATGGTAATGATTAGGTAAGTAGTCACTTCCAAATAATCGCGCCCTGCGAAATGGTCGTTGTATTTTTGCTGCAAGTATTCCTTTGCTTTTTTGGCAAGATATTTTTGCCGGGAAATAATGTCTTGCTTTTGTAGGATATAGCCGTCACCCAGTATTTTTACGATATTCAACAGCAAACCATGAAACTCGTCATAAGTATCCGCTGAGGCGGAATACTGTATCACCGGGTTGGTCAACTTTAGGATGACCGAACATTCGCCGCCCAATCCAAATAACAGATCGTAACCGCCGCTTTTATCTACCCCGGCATAAGGCATTTTAAAGGTGTTTTTTGCGCCCATAATGATTGATGTGATGAATGATGTAAATGCCTTTTGCCCTGGACTTATCGTGTAGGCCCTTTTTCTGTTTGCCTGCGATATAGAGCAGCCCGCCTACGATGCTACCGATGAGCACGACCGCGCCGAGCCACATATTAACGAGCGACATGGTAAGCGCCCCTAAAACCAGCCCGGCCAACAGGGAGCCCAGGCCCCAGTAAATAAATTTTCCGCGAAAGCCGCGAAATATAAGGGGCTTTTGGAGCCCCTTATATACTGCAAACCGCTTCGCCATTAGGTCAGGCCGAAGAAGGCTTTGATGATCAGCGCGGATACCACGAGAAACACGCAGCTGCCTCCCCAACCCATTAATTCCTTGTTAATGTCCTGGTCGCCCGAGTTCCATTTGGAATACACGCGGATAGCGCCGACGATGCCTACGATACCACCGATGACTAAGGCGATATTGGTGACTGGGTCCACATAGGTTTTTAGGGTAGAGGTAGCGGTATTGATACCGGTTACACCATTTTGGGCGAAAGCAGAAGCCATGCCCAGGACCGACAGCACCGCTGTGGCCCAGAATCGTTTCATTTTGTTCATGAAAAATAGGGGTATTAAATTGTTGTTAAAAAAATGGCGGCGCCCCGCTACCAGCAGGACGACCGCCGGGATTATTTGGGGTATTAAATTTGCAAGGTCAGAAGCCGAAAATGGCCCGTAGAAAAGCACCGGCCAGCACCATGAATAAAGCGGCGAAGAACCACCCGGCTACTGCCTGGTCGATACGCGGATGCCCCATCTGCCAGTTATGATAAATGCGGACCGCGCCCAGAATGCCAAAGATGCCGGCCAGTACCAGCGAACAGTCAAGCGCCGAAAAAAAAGAAGAAGAAAGGTCACTTTGCGCCTGCTGCATTTCATTCAGCCCAGGTTGGGCCATTGCTGCTATAGCTGCCAGCAGAAAGCAGCCCGTCAGGAAATACCGCATGGCTAATAGCTGACGGATTTAGTATAGACGATCAGCTGCTGGCGGGCCAGACTGAACAGCTCTTTGATGGGGACCCCGCCGGAGGCGATAACCGCCGGGCCGTCTGCAGGCTGCTGGGTTTCTTCCGGCCGGTGTTCCAGCTTCTGGGTAGATATTTCTTCTGAAAATGTCAGTTCATTCGTTAATGCACCTGCCGGAACATTTTTGGTTCCGGCGAGGTCAATTAAAATCACGGCCAGGTAATACAGGGTGTATATCCCGGCCACCCATATAAAAAAGTGTATCCAGTTCATGTTAGTTAATGGTTTCTAAAAAGTTCCTGATAATGGTTTTGAGTTCCGGGTGCTGCCGGAGCAGTTCGCTGATGGCGAAAGCGACGATCTTTTGAATTTCTACGCCGGTGGCCAGTTTCAACTGGCTCAGGTTGGCCGCGGTACGCTCGTCGAGCCGCGCATGGATGAGTGTTTTATGATCGCTGTTGTCATAAGCCTTTATCCGGTCCAGTATTTCATCATAGACCGGGTCGCGTTTGCCGCGAAAGAATTTCCAGCTCATAGGTCAAAATTTTCTAAGTGTTCTTTGATAATGATTTTGATTTCGGGGTGCCGTTCCAGCAATTGCGCCACGGAATAAGAGATCAGGCGGGTCACCTCGACGCCGGTTGCCATTTTAAAATGGTGGAGCAGCTGCGCCGTTTGCCGGTCAAACCGGACATGCACCATACTGTCATGTTCCTTAATGTCGTAGCCTCTTATCACCTCAACTATGGGCGGTGTGACGGTCATTTTGCCGGACTTTTTCTTTGTTTTGGTTTTTTCCGGCGTGTCGGGTTTGGCCATGCGGCTCCGCAACTGGTCAGCCAGCGTTTTGATCTCGTTCATGTGATGATGGGTTTTATATGTTCTTTGAAGATTTTTTCAAATAGCGAAATCACCAGGGGGTAAACCGATAGCGGCGTTTGCAGGGTGTTCACCCGCTGGAAGTCGATACGGTCAGGAATGGGTTCAGTTACCGTACCGAATTTGGTTAGCTGTTCGTCAACCTCTTTTTGCGTTTCATATTTGACATTGGCCTTGATCCGGTTAGGGATATAAGCTATCGGAACTTTCGGGCTGATCTGCCGTAATACGACTGAAAACAGGATGGTGGATTCAAAGCTGAACTCATCGTAAGCAAAAGGGCAAACAATCAGGTCGGCCGATTTGAATATCGGTATCAGCCCGTCATCATCGAGTTTGCCCGGCAAATCGATCAGCACGATCTCTTTTTTATTGACCGCGTAGACTTCATACATGACCGGGTAGTCTTCCAGGCTGGCGGCAATCACTTCATAGAGTTCGGGGTTTTCCAGCAGCTTCGCCTTTTCATATTTCTGCGAAAGCGATTGCTGGTAATCGCTGTCAACGACCGTGACCTTGCATTTTTTGGCCAATGTTAAATAATTCGCCAGTAATAAGGTGAGCGTACTTTTTCCCGCGCCGCCTTTTTGGTTGCCGATGATGATGATCATAAATTTTAAATTGAAATTGAGTGTTAGCGTGTATTGGTGCGCGCTTTCTTTTGCCGCCTTCTGCGCATGCCGTGGATTTGCTGGTCATCCACATCGTCTGCGATGTTTACCGTTATGTCTTCTGTGTATTGCTGCTTAACTTCCAGGTCGAGTTCCGTGAGTTGCCCGAATTGCCTGACCAGTTCCCGGTAACCTTCATCGTCCAGCAGTTCCCCGGCGTTAGTATAAAAAGTTCCGCCCTTGTCGGTTAAAAAGAATGCTTCACCGTCAAATAACAGGTCCAGCCCCTGGTGCCGCAGCCCTTGCGCCAAATCAGGGTAGTTATATAAAGCGGCTTTTAGCAGCGCGGCATAGTAAGTTTTGATAGCTTCGCTATGATCCTGTTCCTGCCAGATTTTTTCTTCAGTTGGTATTTCTGCTGTGGAACGGATGCTGAGTAATTCTTTTAAGGCTATGATCTCGCTGCCCTTAAAAACCGCTTTGCCGGAATGGTCAATCACTGAATAACCGTAAGGCGGCTTATCGCCGGAGGCATGAAATAATAAAATGAGCCCATGTTTTTCTTTGAGATATTCGGCAAAAGCCGAAGTATAACCATTCGGTTTTAGCTGCAAACTGGTATCATATACCAACGCGTATCTGTGAAAAATGGCCTTTAGCTGGCTGAACCGTTCCGGCTTGGCTACCGAAAATCTCAACTGAACCAAATCTATTTCGCCCTGTTTATGGCCGAATTTTATTGCCTCAAGTTTGCCATCTGCTTCCTTTGTTGTATAGCCCTGGCTTTCCAGGATCATCATCAATTGCGCCTTGGTGGAATAAGTAAAAGACAAGGCTTTCGCAATGTCCTGTCTGGCGCTATGCTTTTCATCAATGCCTAAAATCTGATTCAGGTGCTTTATCGCCCGTATGTTTTCAAAGGAATCGTTGATCTTTTTACCCTGTTTATCGACCCGAGTGGTGACGATATGGATATGATTGTTCTGTGTATCCTTGTGAAACACCAACAGGTAAGGTTGGTTGCCGTAGCCCATTGCCGCCAGCCATTGTGCGGCGATTTCGGTAAGTTGCTGTTTGTCATGGCTTTTTCCACCAGCTGAAATCACAGCATGGAACTGTGGCTTTTGAACCGCTTTATTGGTAGCGGAAACCGCCTTCAAATAATTCCGGTAATCTTCGGGCCGCCAGTGCTGCAAACCTTCCAAAGGGCCAAAGCCCGACACCTTCATCAATTCTCCTTTGTTCTTGTCCAACTTACCTGTGTTATAGCCAACGGCGGGAAATGAGGCTGACCGCTTGGTAGCCGGGATGATCTTTACAATCATAATGGCGGTATATTGTATCGTGAGCTATTATTCCACGGTATTTTACAGCGGGGGACTTTCTCTCCCGATACTTTGTTCCCCGGTATTTTGTACCGGGATAGTTTAGTAATTCCGCTCCCGAGATAATATTCCCCGGTATTTTCTCGCGGGAGACTTTGTATCGTGAGCGTTTAGTAATTGCGCTCCCGGTACACTATGCCGGGAGATTTTCTCGCGGGAGATTTTGTATCGCGGTATCTTATATCTTGCGCAGATCGTTTTCTAAATCCTTGTAACCCTTGATCCATTTCAGCACTGCCTTATCCTCGCAGCATTCTTCTAAATGATATTTGTGAATGATCTTCGCCTGGCCCTGTTCAAATCCCCTTTGCCAGTCCAGCCAGGAACTTGTCCGGTAATTATACCGGGGATCAAAGGGCCGCTGGTGACCGGAACGGTATTTCAGGAACGAAAAATAGGCGTAACGGCCCGTGTAATAGGCCAGTATGATAACGGCCATTGTCGGCAATGTAATCGTAAATTCCATAACTTTATTTTTGATTTAATTGCCCATTGAGCGGATAACTTTGCGCAGGGCGGTTTCCAATATTTTTTGGCTGGCGATATATTGTTCAAATAAGGTATTAAACCGTTCCATAACCACTGGTGACAGGACTTTCTTATTGTTTAAGATATTGGCATAACGGGCAAGTTGATTGATGTTATTACCTGCGCGGCCCAATTCTGCGCCGATACTGTCTAATGACCGTATCAGTTCTTTAGCGTTAATTACAACAGCCGGTGCATTTTCCAATAGCCTTGATCTGACCAGGTCCGTCTTGCGGACACCCAGTTCCTTTTCCAGCGCCAGGATGATCGTGTATTCCGTTTCCGTAAAGCGTGCATCGATCTTTTTAGTGCGGTTCTCTTTCTTCATGGAGGATAGGAGTTGCGACGATCCGTTACCCCTTAATCCTTAGCGCAGTTACGGAGCGAAGGTTTAAGGCAAGATGCCGGGGGCCGGAAAAACAAAGGATACGGCGTTTTGTCGGACAACGGCACATCTTGCAAGGATAAAAACCAAAAGGTAACCCGGTATATTGTATCAAGGAATAGGTTCATTTCTCGGCTCTTAGCTTATCATTATAGTCGTTATAATTTAAGTAATGATGCGAACCATCTTTCGCGCCTGGTATTGCTTTTTTAAAATCGATGGAGGCGCCTTGTCCTCCCAGATCATGATCGAAAAAAAAGCATACCTCGGTATATTCCTTGGCTTTACGAATAGCTGTTTCGAGCAGCGAAATTGAATTGAGTATGAGCACAGTGCTGGTTTCCAGGGGATGCTCGGTCAGCCAGCTGAGGTAATTGATGTAACCTTCAAATAGGACTAAGCTATGTTCGTCTCCGGGAATAAGAGAGATCGCTTTATGGCCCAAACAGCCTTTGAAATACAGGTTGCGTACTTCCCAAGAGCCGAGTTCGTTCTGCCAGCCGGCGGCGAAGAAATATTTTCTCAATTTCTTTTGGTCTTCTACAAAATAGTAAACCTCTTTCATGCGGCCCTGAGAAGCCCTCCATACTTTACGTGACTGCAGGTATTCCGTTATCGCTGGGTTTCCGCCCAATTCTTTGACCTCCTGGATTTCATAGTGCGGGATCTTTACCGGGCTTCGTTTACGGTGTTTAGTTTCCGGTAAATAATCTTTAACAGGCAGCTGATTACCGATAATCTCCGTGATCTTCTGCAATACTTCCCGGAAAGATAAGGGATACCAGTAAGCCAGGGCAAGGTCAATAATATTTCCGCCTTTGATCCCGGAAGGATTCGCACCTCCGTGATCATACCAAACTCCGAGTTGGTTATCCACGCAAAACGAGGCTGTTCTTTCTTCCCTTAGCATACTGTTATAAAATAATTCCTTACCGGATTTATAGGCGGGGTGATGGCCTAACCGTGCTAAAAAATCGGCCGGGGAAACCTGATCGCGGATTTCCTGCGCATTGTAATTAACTGACATATTGAATTGATTTGTAATGTTTTACAAGAGGATATTGCTTAAATGCACCGTAAAAGATTAATAGATTTCACGATGGCTTCTACTTCGAGACGGTCGATGCGCCAACCGGCTGAATGGTCACCATCCTTGCGTATGGTGATCAATCCTTTCTCCGACCAGTTTTCTATGTTGGCCCTGCCATATTTGCGAAAAGCTTCTGATTTTTTCAGGTAGGGTTTTAACTTACCGGTTTGAGTAAGCGCCTGTATTGCACCCATTTGTGCGGCTTCCTGAATGATGAATTTTAACTGGTGGGAAGAAATTTGAAAGTCCATACTGATGATTGTAAAGGAGAATTTATGTCAAAAAAAAAGGGGCGATTGCCCCTTAAAAACCCATGTCGCCTAAGCCACCTGGGTTTTCTGATTTCGAGATTACTCACGTCATATCCTACGATATGGGCCGCCGCCTGCCTTCGCGCTTTCGCCGTATTGATATGATCTCAGCTTCGCGAAATTCCCTGGTTTTAAACAGGGTAATGCTTCATCTCTGCATGTCAAATAACGTTCGTTCACCTGCCAACTGCAGATGGATTACCGCTCTGCCACCGGCAGATAAGTTCCACGGTTACTGGATGCCGCAATAGCTTCCAGCTTCTTGATGTCAATTTTTTGGTGGGATTTTCTTCCGTTGGTTATGTCGGGTTTGAGTAAACCCTCTTGCAGCCAGCGATCAACGCTGGTGCGTCCATAGCGGCGGTAAGCTTCGGATTTGGTAATCCGTTCGGAAAGTTTGATGTTTTCTGTAAGTGCAGTCGCTGCACCTTTTATTGCAGAATCTTTGATCAATAAAAACATTTCTTCAAGCTTCATCCCATTCCAATTACCTGCTGCCATATTGCAGCAGGATGACGGGACAAAGGTGACTGGATGCTAAATTTTTATTCCACAAGGCACCACCGGAGCACTAAAGATTTATTTAAAAAAGTGCTTATTTAGGCTTAGAAAGGGGTTTTAAAGGCAGAGGCTTATAGGCATCACCCTCTGCTATATGCTTTGCAAGAGCATCCCTCAGATCGTCAAGATATTTGGTTTTACTTATAGACTTCCGCATTTTAATTTCAGTAAATCTCCTGTAATACCGGCTCAGGCTAACCTCCAGTGATTCTTCAAGCCATTCTATGATTTCAGCGATAGTAACATGACCATCGTTAATTTGTAAGGTATCGTAAATTCCATAGGCCAGTTCAATCAAATTAGACTTATCACCTGTCCATTTGAATGGCCCTTTTTTCTTTGAGAGTTTAGCAACAGGTTCCATACCATTGGAATGGTAAAGACATTGGATTAAGTATTCCTGTAGTTTTTCGATGGCAATAAACCTGGCAAATAAATAATCACATGCGGTTGAAAATAGGGGATCTAAATCCGGGCCATCGGATAAGAGCAAGTTAACCTGGTTCTTTCCCCTTACAAAATATGAACTATCCAGTTCCGATCCGTCCAGCAGATAATACTGGTAGAGAAACAAGTGTTTATTCAAAAATTTCCTGATAAATTTTAATTCCTGTTCATAATAGTTTCTCAGGACTTGCTCATCGCCAAGTGGTTTATCGGTATCAATTTTAAATAACTCCAAAGCATAAATATGATGTGCATAGAACTGTGGTTTGACATATTTAAAAAACTGTATTTCCTCATCAATATCCTTAAATGAAGAGTTATCTACCTTGTCTTTGAGGTCTGCCATAGCGACCCTTACAGCATTTAAAATACCAGTCAATTTTTTAACTGGCGTAGCACCCATCTCATTAAATAATTCAATGTCTTCTTCAAGTTGCACTAACCGTGCTTTTCCATAATCTGTCATCATAAGTTTTTTTATTTTTGTTGCCTTTATTAAGAATTTCTGCAGCAATCTCTCATTTAACTTATTGTCTGTAAAGTGGCTAACATGGCATAAAAAAGTGCCACATAGCTTTTTATCCTTTGTTCCTGCCTTTCAAATCAACTTTATTCAAGCCACCCATTTTTTGTCTTTTTTTAAAAAAATCGTGTACTGACAACACCATTTGAATTACTTAAGGCGGAATGATTAACTTTGAACTATGAATTAGAAAAAAGAAGTTTTAAAATATATAACGACACTATTAACCTTGTTGCAAGGAATCGGCTAAATTCAATAAACACACAAAGGGGTAATAGACTGATCGTCCACGTCATGCGTGGGCATTGGTTTACCCTGTGTGTAGGTTCTTAGCCGTACCTCTTGTGACAGAAAACTAGTGACCCACGCTAATTTTTTATGGAAAGCGCTAAAAACGATATTCTTATAATCCCAATCGAAAAATTAAAATTGAGTAGTGGTTGCATTGCAAACATGAAAGATTTGGAAATTTGCAGCCTGCAGGACTTCATCAATAAAGGCTGGCAAAGAATACTTGAAATGGAAAACTTTGATTACATCAAATTCAATGAGGTAATCAGGTATTTGAACGCCAACGGCTTAGTACATCTGCTGGAAAAAAAGGATTAAACCTTATTAGTAAGATGGATCATAGATTATAATACAAATTGATGTGATTGATCATTTTTTCAAGCCAGCCCTTAACATTCTTAACAGTACGATCAGGAAATGGCTTATTATTAAAATGATTCCTCATGCTTTTTTTGGAAATATTTTCAGCCCTTTCCGTCCGGATGTGATTAGAGATAAATTCATACAGGTAAGAATTAAACTTGGTATAGATCAGCTTAACTTCCAGCATTATTCTAAAGAAAAACATCAGTTCCGCTAAGGTCACGGCAAAATTAAAGTAAAACTTTGAGGGCGATTCTGGATTGGTATTTTTGAAATTCTGTAAAAGTAATTTTTCCTTTTGTTCAAGATAGGTTAATTCCGCTTCAAGGCTTTCAACAATAGAGATCTTTAAGGACTGAACTTTAGGGTCATATAAGAAATAGGCATCAATCCTTACCTGCCGGAACACTTTTAATAAATAAAGTAACTCCTGCTGTTGTTCCTGGAAGGTCGTTTCACTTAGCGTTATTTTTTCAATATATCTAATAAAATAGGCATATACTTGGATACTGTTAAATTCCCGGCTTACCAATAATTTCAATAGTTCCAGATTAATATCACTTTGCGATGGAGTCAGCATAAAGTCGTGGATTACTTTAGTGGTCATTCTCATATACTCCCATTGCCGCCAGGTTTTGATTGTGAATTTTTCAGAACTTTCAGTCGCTTCGCTGAAAGTTCTAATCATGATTAAAAGGTCTTGATCGACATTTTGGCTGTTTAGGTTATCTGCCAATTCCTCGCGGGAGAATTTTAGGTTTTCCTTATACTGTTTAATAAAACCGACCGGAAGTAAAGCATCATCGTCAAAATAAGCAGTAAAATAATTGCGAATATGCTCCAGCAATTTAAATATGCCGGACAGAACCCAGTCAAAAACATTTGAAATAACAGCGGGTCTATCCGTAACGTTTTCAAAACCAGTTATTCCCGCCGCTAAATAAGTTAACTGCGATTGAATAGTTACTATATACTGTATTTTTGCATCATTATCGGTATTTTGGCCAAACTCAGCCTCTAGCTCCCAACGGATAGATTGAAATGCATCGGCTACAAAGTTTTTTAATTCTTCGATTTCCGGTTCGGGTATATTTTCAAAAGTGTAACCAGCATAAGTCTGAATAAATCCCTTAAGCTTGGTAAGCGAAGCGGCCATAGTAAATCTCCTTCATGCCTTTATTTAGTACATACCCTCTCTAAAATTGCTCCTCGTCCTCATTCTAAAAGCAAATACAAAGTTAACGCTAATTTTAACACAAGTGATAAAATTGATTTGCTTATTAGTAAATTTTTATGAAAATATGCGTTTTTCAAAATGATGGCATTTTTATAGCCACTGTTAGCCACTTGACCTGAGGAGAAGAATTTTGGTTATTTGTTAAAAAATATAGAAAAAATGATTGATCCGGATGCTTTTATTCAGCGCTTAAACCGCACCAAAACCTTGTCTCAAAAACTGTCAACTGCACTGATGAGCGGGCTGAAAATAAATAAGTACGATGCAAACGAAACCTTTGTTTCTCCGGGGAACTTTGCCACGGCTATTTACTTTATTCAAACCGGATTAGTTAGAGGGGCAATTGAAGGGCCCAAAGAAAAAAACACTACCTGGTTCAAACAGGAAGGTGATTTAATAGTTCCGCAAGGTATTTTTAATCAGCAACCAAGCGAGGAATACATAAGCGTAATGCTTAATACAACATTATTAGCAATACCTTTAATACATATTCAAAAGGTACTTGAAAGCAATCCTGAACTTATTGAACTCATCATTTTCCTGATAGCGGAAAGCAAGCAGGAAAGCCATTACAGGGAAAAGTTATTAAGAATGCCAACTGCAAAAGACCGGTATAAATTCTTAATGAAAAATGAAGATTATATATTGAAACGCATACCCCAATATTTTATCGCCTCTTACATAAACGTGAGCAAGGAAACGTTTAGCCGTCTGCACAAGAGACGTTCTTATTGATATTTGTCAATTTTTTTGCGACATTTTTCATAAAATTTAATGCGAAATATCGATAATATAGAGGGATATGTCAATTTTCGTTAAAGATCCAATTTGTAATTTTGCCGGAATATACCAACGAGTTCAAATTTATCACACCTGATAAATTTATTGACTTTTGTCAATTATTTAATTGATAAAAGCATAAAATTTAATGAGATATATCGGATATTTAATACGATTTGTCAATAAATATTAGCCGTTAGTGACCGTAGCTTTAACCAACAAAATGTTAGACCTATGGATGCGCCTTCTAAAGAAATATCGGGTACTATATATAATTCCAATCCTGGGGGCGCTTTGGTTATCAATCCACCTGTTGATTATGGAAGCATTCTTATTCAGGCATCTCTTAGTTTTTACAACAAACATCCATACCTGCATGTTGGCGATATTATTCCACTACATGGATGGGTGTTGTATATTTCAGTAATCAGACGGGAAATGGTTCAACTATTGAATATCCTGTTACCCTTTTTAATAGACAACGATTTAACATTCACTATCCCGGAAAACAGCGATGTGCATTCCATGATTCTGGATGGTGCCTACGGTGTTGGCGAAATCGGAAAAGTCATAGCCATTTATCCGGATAACGATATAGAGACCAAAAAAACTGCTGATTTAATCATTGAGTTGGCAAAACCATTTTCCGGCCCGACCATACCGTCGGCATACCATTTGAAAGGATGCGTTTATACGGAAAATTTAAAACCATCAAATAATCTGAACGACTGGCCTTATCCCGGAATTCCCAAACCAACCCGGCAAAAGGAAAGGAAAAAAATCAAAAACTACCTTATTATTAACCAGCTCAAAGGCGATGCAAAGGGCAATGTTTACAAATGCTTAAATCTTAAAAACTGGTTAAAAATTCATTGGTGCGTTATCAAACAAGGCAGATTCAATCATTGTGCAGATGATTTTGGGAGGACTATAAAAGACCGTTTGGAATGGCAGTATGAGTTATTAAGTGACCTTAATGCCTCTATTCCTTTACCTAAACCAATAGATTATTTCGAGGATGGTGGAGATTCCTATTTAGTTATGGAATATATTAGGGGGCATAGCCTTTTTGAGAAAATAACGGCATTACATCAAGGCATTATATGGTTTGCAATACCGGCAGAAACAAAGCGCCAGTTGGTGAAATACATTCTTGAAATAATAAATATCATTGATCTTTTCGACTATCACGGCATCATCCACCGGGATATTAATCCGGGAAATTTTTTGATCCGGGAAGACGAAAGCGTAGTTGCTATTGATATTGAATTAGCGTATGACGCTTGCGGTAATGTTCCGCCTTTTACCTATGGGACTCCAGGTTATATTTCACCCCAACAGCAACAATTACAAGCTCCCGATATAGCGGACGATATTTTCGGGCTTGGTTCCCTTATACTTAAGGTGATGACCGGAATTTCGCCTGGTAAATTCAGTAATAATGATCAATTATTTCAGAACATAAAATTTTTCATGGATAACAATGCAGTTGCAGCTATGACCGCATCATGTATGAACGTGGATAGTTCATTAAGACCGAGCCTGAAATCAATCCGTCACACAATGGATGTTTACGATGCCATACTGTTAACAGAGAATTTAAAAACGAACTATAGCGCACCGAAACTAAAAACAAGTGAAATTGAAGATGTCATTCAAAAAGGAATAAACGCTTTCGCATCGGATGAGCTTCAAAATAATTTCGGCTATTGGGTTTCAAAGGCAATCCCGGAAGAAAGCGGAATAGCAAATGAATTTAAAAGTTACCTGGCAAATCCAGGCTTCGCTAATGGGGTTGCAGGTGTTTTATATGTATTGTCATTAGCCGAAAAGCTGAATTTCAATACGGTTGACCTCTATGAAAATATTTTATTGAATTATGACCTGATATTAAAAACCGAGCATCTGTACAATTCTGATTTAAGTGGATTATTTCGCGGTAAAACGGGATTTTCAATTGCAATTAATGAGCTGATTATAGGCGGCCTAATAGAAAATACAGTTTATAATCACAATCTGGTTTTTCAAAACATTTCAGAACCGTTAAGCGGAAATAATGTTGCTTCGGGTATTTCGGGGCAGGGTCTTGCCTTTTTGCATTGTTCCAATAATCATCAGCTACCTGTGTTCTACGATGAATTGTCTCTCATTGTCGCCCGATTAATTAAGGAACAAAATAAGGATGGATCATGGCTGGTTAAAAGAGATGAAACCCAAGCAAAAGGAATTAAACTATATGGTTTTTCTTACGGAATTGCAGGTATAACCTATTTTTTAATTGAATATTACTCGAAATACGAAGACCAAAAAGTAAAAGATGTTATTGTTAAGGCATTCGATTTTTTGTTAAAAGGCAGAAAAGTAAATAATGGGGAACTATCCTGGCCAATTAGCGCAGTCAATGAAAATTTTGATCCGTGGTTCGAGTATGGATTTTCGGGAATTGCCTTAACCTTTATAAAAGCCTATCAAATCTTAGGAGATCCAAAATACAGAAAGGCAGCTGAAGCTGCTTTAAATTGCCATCCCAAATACATCTCCAGCAATTTTTTAACCGTGGGTAATGGATTAGCCGGTTTAGGAGAAGTTTATCTTGAAGCTTTTAAGGCATTTAATGACCATCAATGGTTTGAACGTGCCGGGCATATTGTGAATGTCTTATTGCATACTTACCGGGAGGCCCCAAAATCACGCATTTATTGGCTAGAAGGAAATGATTCCTTGCCCGCAGCCGATTTGATGTCCGGTAATATAGGAATCATTCATTTTTTACTCCATTACCTGCGGCCCGACAAAATTAAATTCCCATTTAACATTGATTAATTGCCATGAAAAAATCATTGTTATATGAAATAATTACCGCCATGCTGATCCTGCTTTTTATTGATTCAGGCTTTAGTAAGGTTTTTGATCACTCAGGATTTAGGAGGGCAATGCACAACCAGCCTTTCCCTTTTTGGTTCGCTGAGCTATTAGCCTGGACAATTCCACCAGTAGAAATTTTGGTAATGGTTGCTTTAATATACGCCAAAACGAGATTATACGGCCTCTATGCATCGCTTATTTTATTGGTACTATTTACTGGCTACATCGTAGCCATATTATTTGGGGTATTTTCAAAGGTGCCGTGCAATTGCGGTGAATTCATTCAATCCCTCAGTTGGGGGCAGCACCTTGTCTTTAACCTGGTCTTTGTATTCCTGGCCTGTTATGACATCAAATTAATAAAAGAATTAAGCTGATTATCTTATAAAAATGGGTAATCCGTGTTAAAATATTTCACGCGCGAAGTCAGGTTAATACCAGTCCTGTGAAAAAACTGGTTTTTTATAAATTAAAAATTACTAATATGAAAAAGATCAGATTGGGCTTTATTGCCCTTGCAGCCTTAGCAGGCTTTGGAAATGCTTACGCATTCAATCATCACAAAAATGCGGGAACTACTTATTATGGTTTTAAAGATGGAAGCGGCAACGCGGCCTGGGCACTCAATCCGCCAAGCAGAGAAACTTGCCAAAGTGATGCGGTAGCGATTGCCTGTACGATTACGTCAACCGCACCGCAATCAGTGGTATTAGGTACCGTGAATGCTTTGCCGCCAGATTCAAATATCCAGCACAGTTCTCAGGATAAAATGTACAAATAAGAACTATTACAAACTGCCGGAAACCGGCAGTTTGTAATTATTGATTTGAGTCAGGTTAACTTTAGCCTAACAATGTGTTTTATGGACGATTCACCTCCTGGGTAATCATGCTGGTGATGTTATTGCCATCATCAAAACGAGGGTCTGTCGGCGACATCATTAAAGTACCTTTTTTATCAATTAAAATTAAGGTCGGGCCGCCTGTGACATTATAATACTTACTGATTTGACTGTTTAACCCTCTCTCTCCGCTAAAGAGATTGATGGCGTACCTTGTGGTATATTTTTTTGACGCTATACTCTTTTTCCATAAATCGCCTTTGGTGTCGACATTAATACTCAAAAACACTACTGGCTTATCTTTAAAATGTTCCTCCAATTTTTCCAGATAAGGTGCTACTTGTATGCAATTTCCACAGCCAGTAAACCAAAAATCAATAAACACTACTTTTCCTTTAAATTCAGCCATTTGATGTCGGTTACCTTTATCATCGATGAGATTAAAATCAAAAGCATCGCCACCCACCATCCGGTGGGATTTTAAATCTGAAAGGATCGAACGAAAATTGCTGTCGGTAACCCAACTTAGTGCATCTGTCAATATCCCTGAATTATCCTCTGATTCTGTTCTTCTATCGAAAAACAAATTGGTTACTAAACGCTCCCTTAACAAGCCCTCAAAGTTTTCTTTCACATACGCATAATATGTGGATGTATGGAATGGTAGATTTTTTACATAACAACTGTCATACATATAACGGCAAAAAATCCCATTGGTGTAACTATCACCATACGCCACAATAGGCAAAGCATTCAAAGTTTTTAAGTTAGCGTAGGAAATAGGAAAGTTGGTTTTTAGGAATGATAAAGAATCCAATATATGTTTTCGGTCGTTTTCATTCATCATTTTCAGACCATCAGTCGTTCCGTACCACCTGCCAATAAGACCAGCTTTTAAGATGTAAAATAAATCATGCGAAACCATTGATCTATTGGTATTTAAATACCTAAATTCTAAGAGAATAGCGGAATCCTGTGATATAACAAAGGTCCTGGGGGTTTGAAAGAAATTAAGATTGGTGTGATTAACTGGGGGGTTTTCCTTAGCCTTCATCTGTTGTATAAGAAGGTATTTTTCAGAACCTTTCCCTGAAAATGATAGATCATTGGCGTTTTCGGTGATCATAACATCGTCACCATCTTCATAATAATAGCTATTCAGTGATTTGATTAAATACTTATTGGTAAAGGTTAATTTATCTTCACCATCTTTAAAACGCAGTCTAAACCTGGTCGGAACACTAACGGGAGGTATATTGAATAGGAAAATATGGTTACTCACTTTAGTTTCAAAGGTTCTAGCATACCCGGTAAAGTTGGGGTCACCGTATGGATCAGTGGTAAGAATTACAATATCTCCATCTTTTAAGGATGGATAATTGCCCCTTATAACCACTGATCCGGAGGCCGAAATACAACATAACAATGAAAGTATAATTGCAATTACTTTTATGGAATTTTTCATAATCATCTTTATCTGTTGTTTTGAGGTTCGCCGGTCAATTCAATTTCATTATCCGGAATTGGAAAAGCGTAGCGCGGATCATTGGGTGGTAAAGTATAAATGGTATTATTGATATTCCTTTTTAAGGTGATTGCAAATCTGGAATCCTTATTTAATCGGCGAAGGTCTGTCCACCGGATACCTGACAGTAAAAGTTCTTTTCTCCGCTCGGATAATATCTGAGTTAGCGCATCAGTACTTGTAGTTGCTGTGTAAGGTTTAAAGGTTCCTGTAACCCATCGCGTAACAAGCAGTGCGTTCAGGTCAGCCATAGCGTTTTTAATATCCCCGGCGCGGGCTTCGCATTCGGCCTTATTCAGATAAATTTCGTTAGTGCCAATTGCACTCGTAACATTACTGTGTTTGTCGAACTGACTGTTGAATTCTATCTGTCCCCCATTGTTGTAAAATAAAATGGCTAACCGCAGGTCATTAGGATCGATAAACGACTTATACACGGTAGAATCAACCTGGGCGTTAAATCCAACGAGGCCGTTTCCCTCTAAAGAACTGTGGAATAATTCTTCGGGTGAATAGTTTGGAAATACTGGAAAGGCATTCGGATTTAACTGGTTGAAATTCTGAAGTGTATTATTAAGTGCGAGGCAACTGGTCGCATTTGCCAATGAACCGGAGAAGTCCCCTAAAGCAAGGTCAATTCTTGATAAAAGACCATAAGTTGCTGCTTTTGACGGTACTGTGATATCAGTCGCCGAATTTGGAAGCAGTGCTAAAGCTGTTTGAAGGTCGGTTAATATCTGCTGGTAGCAATCCTTTTCGGTTGCCCTAACAGATTTTGCATTTATATCTGAAGTTAACCTTAACGGTATGCCTAAATCCGATGACGCGGTCGACGGATCATACGGAAGTGCAAAGGTCTGCACGAGGTTATAAAAAGCGATCGAGCGAAAAAATAAAGCACTTCCTTTAACCTGATTATATAACTGTTGTTGACTCGGACTGTAAGCTACTTTATGTAGATAATCCAGTACAATATTTGCATAATAAACCTGGTTATAAGAGTCGCTCCAGTCAGGCACATTAGAACCTGCATCATAAACAGTTTTCGCCCATATATAGGCATTTCTTGCGGTGGTACCCTGGTTATCCCATAGTGATGTGCTGGCATAATAATCATCGCAGGCTATTTCCCCTAATGAGGGGTAATTTTCATTTAAGACCGCCTGATTATGTATTATCCCTTGTAAATCGGATAACGTGGAGGGTACTGCCAGGCTTTCATTCGGCTTGACATTTAAAAAACTGTCCTCCTTTTTGCAACCGGAAAACACACCGGCGAACAATAGAAAACAAATGCAGGCTTTCAGGTAAGTAAAATCTTTCATAATGCTAAAAATTATAAGGTTGCTTTAATTCCTAATGAAAAAGTACGGGGAAGCGGGTATGCCGCAGCCGTAGTATTTGAACTGAGGTCTGGATCAAGGCCATCATGGTTAGCCCGCCAAAGGATGCCTACATTATTGATATACCCGTAAACCTGTAGGTGTTTAAATGGAAGTCCTTTATAAACAGACCTGTCAAAATCATAACTCAGGTTGATATCCTGTAAACGGATATGGTCACCGTTGTCAATAAGCACAGACGAATATTTATAAAACAAGTCGCGGTCAGTAGTATAGGGAGGATACTGGAGGGAAGGTACATTTGTAGTGGTTTCATCACCCGGCTTTTGCCATCTCGAATAAAAGTCCTGATTCCCGGAATAAGGTAATCCCTGGGAACTGTAGGAGGTTTTTCTGAAATAGTAATTAAGTTTATAAATGATGTTCAGAGACAGTGAAAGCTGTTTATAAGCAAATGTATTCTTGAAAGAACCAAAGGTTGTTGGTCTTGAAGAACCGTTATAAACCATATCATTTATGGAAGTGTTGGCGATTATCCCGGCATAGTCGGTACTGACTTTTCCATTCAGGTAACCTTGCGGATCGCCCGTATTATGGGTCAAACCGGCCCATGCATAACTATATAGGCCAAATAAAGATTTTCCGGTAAGCGGTAAAATGCTGCTTGAGTTGCTAAAGGCAATATAATTTGCAGAGGTGGCAGTTACATCATATTTGGTAACAATATCAACCACATGACTGATCATAAAATTGGTTGTCCATTGAAAATTCTTGCTATTGATGTTCCTGCTATTGATGACGATGTCGAGGCCGTTTCCTTTAGTGTCTGCCGTATTCCCGAAAAATGTCGTTTGTCCTGTAGATGGAGCCAAAGGAGAATTGCCGAAGAGGTCTATTCCCTTTTTTATGTAATACTCAACACTTCCTGACAGCACCTGATTTTTAAAGGCATAATCTAACCCTAAATTGATCATGCGGTCTTTTTCCCATCTCAGTTCAGGATTCCCTGGATTGTCAATCTGGTCATACGAATCGCCACTATCGTAATTGTTGCTTAGCTGGCTGATGGTCGTTACAGCAGTAGCACTTTTATTAATATTACCTGTATAACCATAGGTTGCACGAAGTTTTAAATAAGGAAGCCAGTCCAGGTGGTAGAAATCTTCCTTGCTCATTTCCCACCCTGCGCCAGCCGAGTAAAGCGGAACCGCTTTTTGATTGGTTGACACGCCGAATAAATTCGATTTGTCTATCCTTCCGCTTAAAGAAAATACGTAACGGCCAAGATAAGTGTAAGCAGCGTTGCTATAATAAGAAAGGAAATTATCAGTTGTTTTACCAAAACCCAGTGTATTGGGAATCATCCCGGAACCTTTTGGCAGCAAACCAAAACTGTCACTATCATCAATATTGGCAACGCTTGATCCGGTTCCTTTATCATAACCGTATACTGTATAATCATTGATACTAGCTATAGTTGAACTAACTTCACTTCCTATAATGGCGGTTACCTGGTGCTTATTATTCCAAATATGATCGAAATTTAACTGACCTCTTACGTCCTGTGAGGTAAGCCCGTTTTCAGCTTGCTGTAATATACCACCCACGGGAATGGGATAACTAAGTGTACCATCAGTGTTTATTTGAGTGTATTCATTGATAAGGTTTCGGGCATAGTAGGTATTGGAATTATAATTATTAAGCTGTGTCAGATCTGAGTGTTCATACTGATATTTTAACTCTGCATGAAAGTCCTTTAAAAACTTATAATTCACGCCGAGGTCGATTCGGTTCTCAATACTTTTCGTGGTGTTGTCCGCATTATGCAATTCATCAAGGGGCCTGTAGTTCCAGTCCAGCAGCTTTCCATGCCCAACAGTATCTGTATAACTTAAAGCGTAATCTTTGGGAATAGCTGCCGGGGTGCCATTTGCGTTTACTAATTGCGCATAAGGATATAAACCATTTGATCCAACTGATAATCCGCCGTATTCTGTTAAGGGGTTATTGGATACTGAGGTGGATTGTACATAATTCGCACCTACAGAAATTTGTAAATTCTTTACTGGGTAGAAATTAAGTCTTGAATTAATGGTGATCCGTCCTGTTTGGTTGCCCTCGTAAAAGCTGTTATCCTGATCATCGCCCAAAGACAAAAAGTAGTCGCTTTTATCACCGCCACCCCTTAAGTTTAAGTTGTACTGCTGATTAACAGAATGGCGGTATAAATATTCACTTTCATCTTTTCGAATATCATTTTGCCCTAATAGGTTAAGCTGATTTGACAAATCAGTTGCAGAAATGGATCCTGCCCTTTGTTCTGCCATTAATTGTACAGCCGGAGAAACAGCAGCATATCCGGTTTGCAAGGCACTGTCATAAAAGCCCCTGTTAAATAGGCTTTGTTCCAATCCGATAAAATCAGGGGATGAAATGTAATTTTTGCTGTAGTATAAATTAGGTTTATTGCCTATAGTTACGTTTGCATTTAATTCTATGGCCAAAGGCTGGTTTTGCTTTCCCTTTTTTGTTGTGAGAACAATAACCCCGTTACCTGACCTTACTCCCCAAATGGATGCTGCGGAAGCATCTTTTAAAACCGTAATGCTTTCTATATCATTTGGATTTATATTGTTCAAGTCGCCATCGTATGGAAAACCGTCAACGACTATCAGTGGCTGGCTGTTTGCGAACAGGGTGTTTTGGCCCCGTATGCTAATATCCACCTGACCAGCAGATCCGTTTATAGTGTTCCTGTTAAAAAGTAAATCAGGCACTACACCCTCAAGACGGCTTAAAATATCGGTGCTGACCCTGCGGTTAAGCAATTTATTATCTACCTGGGCGAAAGACCCATCAGCGCGTTCTTGCGGCAAAGTCTGGTAACCTGTTGACACCGTTACCTCTCGTAATGTATTTTCATCGGGCATCAAGGTGATCCTAAAAGGGCCTGGATGTGAACGGTTGTAAATAAGTGTCAACGGTTTAAACCCGATATAGGATACTGTGAATGTTCCACTGGTATCTGCTGTCAGGAGTTGAAATTCACCGGCTGAATTGGTTATCGCCTGCTTTCCGTCCGTATTGTTTTTTATCGTTGCCTTTGGCAGAATCCCGGAATCTTCTCCCGAAAAAACCGATCCTTTGATATAAAATTGTGGGGATTGCTGTGCAAGTAAACTATTGCCGTGAATAAGCAGCACACATAAAGCAGGTAGAGCGAGGGTAAATTGCTTTTTAATTTTAGGGCAAAGCATAGCCCTGACGAGATAAATCGTTAATTTTTTCATGGATCGCGGGATACTAAAGTGTGATTGGGTTAATACATAAAAATGGAAACGGCAACCGTAAAAGAGAATTAACTAAAAACTGATCTTCGGTTGCCGTTCATCCTTTTACTCATTCCGGATACCCTATAATATTTTTTATTGGGTTTTGTAACGGGTAAGAAATGGCTTTGCAGTTAGCAAAGCCATAAGCCAGTTGTCCATTAGCCGTTATGAAAAATACTGGCGTATAAATACCGGAGTAAATAATCAGGTCAACATTTAGATTGAGCAAGCCTGTAAAAACTTTTGCATGTTGGTGTTGGCTATTGATTATATTGCGCATAATTTATATAGCCGAAGTAACTCAATTTTAGCATCAGTGAGAAAATTGAAGGGTTGACTATTATTATATTTAAGTTGATTTTTATACCTTTAATTTTTAATCTAATCAAATGGAAAAGCAGTCATTCACACGCAAACATTTATCGATAGGACAAAAAGTTGAAAGGGTTCGAATATTTAGAGGAATTAAGCAGGAATACTTGGCGAGTAAACTTGGGATTTCGCAACCTCAAGTATCTAAGATTGAACAGCAAGAGGAAATTGAAGAAGATCTTTTGCGGCAAATTGCAGAGATTTTAGAAGTTTCTGTAGATGCTATAAAAAACTTCGATGAGGATAAAATAACGTATCATATAAATCATATGTACCATATTCATGATAATGAATTTAACATTCATGATAATGAAATGAAAGACAATGCATCTGGCAGCTTTAATGCTCAACAGTTCAATTCGAGTGAAAAAATTGAAGAATTATATGAGCGACTTTTAAAAAGTGAGCGTGAATTGTTTGAACTGAAAAATAATAAATAAAAGATCAAATAATTGATAATAATATATGAATACGGAAGTAAGAGACAAACCAATACATATTGGACGAAAAATAGAGCGTATTAGAAAGCTACGGGGATTAACACAAGATGATCTTGGCAATGGTTTAGGTATTACAAAACAGGCTGTATCTAAATTGGAGCAAAGTGAAAAAATTGAAGAAGAGCGACTAAAACAAATCGCAGAAGTATTAGGTGTTACATTGGATGGGCTAAAGTCATTTAAAGAAGAAGGCGTATTTTATAATACTAACAACTTTTATGAAAGTACCACTTTTAATAATTCCGCGGTTTCGGCATATATTGAAAATTCTGTTATTCAAAATCCAATTGAAAAAATTATCGAACTATACGAAAGCTTGTTGAAAAGCGAGCGAGAAAAAATTGAAATTTTACAAAATAAAATGTCGAAATAAAAGATTACAATAAGGTAAAATGTTCCCATGTAATCTTTTATTTTTTTATCCTCCATCTAATTAAGATAAATTATCATAAAGGATATTTGTAGTTAATCTTTAACTGCAAATAGGCATAGGCATTGCGCTTATCAAGCTGTGCCAGGTCATCATAGTACTTGTTGGCCAAGTCTTTATACCCATTAAACTTGGTTCTTCGGGAGGCGATCTGTTTACCGTTAAGTTGCCAGGATTCATCACCAGTAAATCGGTAACAGAGTTCCCTATAAATTTCGGCCCGTAATATCTTTAAATTTAAAGCCTGCATTTTTAAGCTGTCGGCTCTTTCCACCATGTTTTTAGCAACTTCCAGGTTTTCCATTGCACCTTTTGAAAGCTGATAAGGTTTTGCCACCCCACTGTTATAGCGCAAATAAAGCAACGCCCTGTAAAATAAGCTGCCTGTGTCTTTGTTGTTCTTTTTCAGGTTATTATCCAAACTATCAGTCAACTTCGGGTACATCTTTTGATTGGGGGCTAAAGTACCATCATTCATGTAAATTAATCCTGCTACAACTTTAACCGGCGGCTGGGCGCTTGCTCTTAAAGTACTTAAAGTAAAAATGATTGCCGTAATTATCCCACTATACAATCTTAATCGTTTCATAATTTTAAGTTTTTGCATTTTCAGCCCTTTTGTAGGTATCCGTTAAGATTGCTGAAATTGCTTTTTTTATTCTTTCTAAACCATTTTCTGAATTCACATCTATCTGACAAAATAAACTATCATTAGCTTTTGCATGTAATACCATATAATAAATACCGCCAACTAAAAGACCTGCAACAGCACGGAGATCCACATCAGTATTTTCAAAATAGGGATCAGCCAAATTAAAAAAGGCTTCGCCTAATTTTTCTCGCTCTTCAGCAACTTCGTACATTATTTTACTTCGCTGACTTAGCTGCCACAACACGATTTTTTGCATTTCGTCCTCTTTGTAAAAATAATTTAGCTGGTTTACAAGAAGGGATTCTAAAATCTCTCGTGTATGCTGATCCCTCTTTTCTTCCATCAATTCTCCAGCATTTCCGGCGGCTGCGACCCAATAATCTTTA
>Ga0302304_10000334_pt1 | contig 29490 bp, 27 predicted proteins | sample III_Palsa_E2_2_FD_198769 | JGI IMG/M metagenome (GOLD analysis project Ga0302304, IMG submission 198769) | Peat permafrost microbial communities from Stordalen Mire near Abisko, Sweden - III_Palsa_E2_2 | ecosystem: Environmental > Terrestrial > Soil > Palsa > Peat permafrost | place: Sweden...
AGACATCGCGACCCGACTCGAATCCTTCCTCGAATCCAAGCACGGCGTTGCCAGGGAAGTCACCACGATAACTATCAAATCCCTGAAAGACGACGTCGCCAATTGGGAAAAGCCCTCGAGCCCTGCGCCACCCCCTCACTAAATCTCGCGGCCCTACATGGAATCGTTGCGACGTCACCACCCTCACCACGAGCGATCACCCCGAATCGCAACAAACCAGCGCGGGAGGCGCGGCATAAGGTAGCCCGGCCCGTAAGGGCCGGGAAAGAAAAATGCTTTACGTCGCCTTTCCTTTCGCGCGGCCTTCTCGCGCGAGCTTTCGTCAAGTCCAAGCACCCCATCCCCGCGCGAAGCGCCACCGACTCTCGCTTCGTCGTGTGAATTCGCCCAACCGCTTATTTGCTTTCGCTCTTCGATCCCTAACACGAGTGGCCACATCGGCCCCGAACAATTTGGCTCTTGACCAAAATCCCTCTTCACGCTCCCATAATCCATGGCCCCCGAACCCCGTCCCGCCGCCTGGAAAATTCTCCTGGCCTTCGCCATCATCTACTTCGTCTGGGGTTCCACTTTCCTCGCTATCCGCGTCGGCGTCCGCGAAGTCCCCCCGCTGATCCTCGCCGCCATCCGTTTCTCGATCGCCGGCCTGGCCCTCTACGCCTGGATCTCCGCGCGCGGCGAAAAACAACCCACCGCCCGCGAATGGCGCTCCGCCTCCTTACTCGGCCTGGTCATCTTCGTTTTCGATTACGGCCTGCTCTTCTGGTCCGAGCAGCGCGTTCCCTCGGGAGTCGCCGCCGTCATGCTCGCCACCATTCCCGTCTTCATGGCGCTCTCCGAAATTATTTTCCTGCGCACCCAGCGCCTCACGCTCCGCCTCGTCGTCGCGCTTCTGATCGGCATCTTTGGCGTCGCCGTGCTCATGGCCCACTCGCTCAACCTCGGCGGCGCCCCCGTCGATAAACTCGGCGCCCTCGCCCTGATCTTCGCCTCCATCAGCTGGTCCATCGCCTCCATCTTTTCGCGCAAGCTCCCGCTGCCGCCCTCCAAACTCATGAGCTCCGCCGCGCAAATGCTCACCGGCGGCGCACTCCTCACCATCCTCGCCGCCGCCCTCGGCGAATTTCACAACTTCCATCCCGCCGTCGTCTCCCGCGCCGTCTGGCTCTCCTTGTTGTACCTGATCGTCGCCGGCTCCATCATCGGCTTCACCGCCTACGTCTGGCTGCTGCATCACGAATCTCCCACCAAAGTGGGCACCTACGCCTACGTCAACCCCATCGTGGCCGTGCTGGTAGGTTATTTCCTCGGTGGGGAAGAGCTGACCACCCGCACCATTCTCGGCTCGCTCTGCATCTTGGTCAGCGTAATCGTCATCACCACCATGCCGGCCAAAAAGCCCGCCGCCGCAGCCCAGCTGAAAAGTGCAGTCGAAACCGCAGGTTCGTAATATGTAGGAAGGGGAGTTGGCAGCAGGCCATCGCTGCCAAACAAAAACGCGTCTAATGATCTAGAGGTGCTCAAACATGTGTCGCAATATAAAAATTCTTTTCAATTTCGACCCGCCGGTCACCGACGAAGAAATCCGCAACGCCTCGCTCCAATTCGTCCGCAAAATCAGCGGCTTCACCAAGCCTTCCCAATCCAACCAGCCCCAGTTCGAAGCCGCCGTCGACGAAATCGCCGCCGCCTCCACTCGCCTCCTCCGCTCCCTAAAAACCACCGCGACGCCCAAAAACCGCGAAGAGGAAGCCGCCAAATTAAAAGCCCGCTCCGTCGCCAGATTTGGCACCTAGACGGCCAGCCCAGCGGCTTCCCGCCTTGCCCCCGAAACCGCCGCCCACCCGCGCGCCTGCGCTATGCAAATGATGTGAAAAATAAAATACAGCGGCACGAAAAATGTCGGAATGATGCTCAACGGCAGCCCCGTTACCGCCGCCATCGATATGCCTTCCGGATGCAGGATTCCCGTCGAAACCCCCAGACCCACCGCCGTCACCAGATCCAGCATTCCCAGCACTTGCCAGAAAATGAAGCTTTCGCGATGCTCGGCCGTGGCCAACTTCCACGCCACAATCGAAGCGGTCAGCCCAATGAACATGTCTCCGTATCCCGCCGGCCACGCAAACCTCGTCGGCAGTTCGCCCCGAGCCCCCAGAATCACAAACACCACTCCCATCACTCGTCCCGTTTGCAGCGCCGTCAGCATCCGCGCGCTCAAGCCCATCGCAAATTCCCGGAACCCCTTCGACGCCGCAAACCACGCCGCGAATAAAAGTATCGGCAGCGTCGCCGCAATTCCCACCGCGGCCCCCACTCGGTTCGCATCGTTCTTGTAAATCTGCAACGCCGACGTCGAACCCGCAATCGCAAACCACACCGCAATCAACGCCGCACTGATTTTTCCGTATCGACTCATTTCGAGCCTCCTTCTTGCGAGATTAAATCCACCGCCATTCCCGTAACTTGATTGGTCCCTTGCATTAAACTGTTCCACCCGGCCTCGCCGAGCTTCGCCTGCACCCGCGCCTGCACCTTCTCCCAACTAGCCGTCGCGATTTTCAACTTCGCCTCGCCCGCCTTGGAAAGCTTCAGCCAACGCTCGCGTTGGTCCTCGCCTCGCCGCTCCGCAATCCAGCCCTGCTGCCGCATGATTCTCAGCGTGCGAGTCAAACTGGTGCTGTCCATCACCAGAATTTCTCCCAGCCGCCCTTGCTTCACTTCTCCGGTGCGCTCAAGCGCCTGCAGGATCGTGAACTGCGTGATGCGTAGCCCCATGGGCCGCATCGCCTCCTCATACACTTGGGACAGCGCCCGCGTCGTTCGCCGAAAGCTGCTGCACAGGCAGGGCAGCGCTGGCAGGTTCGGCTTGGCTGGTAGTTGTTGTTGGCTCATGCCAAATAAGATGTATATACATCTATTGTGGATGCAACCATCTTCCAAATTTTTCCGGCGGGGGTAATCGATCCGTTTCTTCGCCGAATTCCAGTCCTACCACCCAAACCGTACTTGGCCGTCATCCAGAGGAGCGTCTTCCGCGACGAAGGATCTCTCTTCGATTTAGAATTCGCCGACTACAAATCCATTCGCGCGCCTTTTCCGGAGCACCGTAGGTGCGACACATTCTTTCGTCCTCTGCCAAAACGCGCCAAACCCTTCCTTCTTGTGACTCCTCGCCTGCACCGGTAGAATGTCACGTCCCACGCGGCGCGTTCTTGTCCGTGTCCTTGCGCCCGCGGCTACACCAAAAATTCTCATGGCCAAAAAATACGACGTCATCGTGATCGGCGGCGGCCACAACGGCCTGGTCAACGCGGCCTACCTCGCCAAAGCCGGCAAAAAAGTCCTCGTCCTCGAAAAGCGTTACGTCCTCGGCGGCGCCGCCGTCACCGAAGAAATCATTCCCGGCTTCAAATTTTCCGTCTATTCCTACGTCGTTTCCCTGCTGCGCCCCGAAATCATTCGCGACCTCGATCTCCCGCGCCACGGACTGGAAATTCTTCCGCTCGACGGCACCATCACCCCCATGGCCAACGGCGATTACCTCTGGCGCCAAAACGATCACGGCAAAACCCGCCGCGAACTCGAACGCCACTCGAAACTCGACGCCGAAGCCTACGAAGAATTTGGCAAGTCCATGGTCGCCATGTGCCGCTTCGTCAAACCAATTCTGGCCATGATCCCGCCTGATCCCACCTCGCTCGATCCGCGCGACTTGAAAAAACTCGCCTTCCTCGGCAAGCGTTTCCAGAATCTCGAAGCCGAAGACAAATACAATCTCGTCCAGCTCATGACCATGAGCGCCGCCGATTTCCTCGACCAGTGGTTTGAAACCGACGCGCTCAAAGCCACCATGTCCGCCTCCGGCATCATCGGCACTTTCCTCGGCATTCGTTCGCCCGGCACCGCCTACGTTTTGCTCCACCATTACATGGGCGAAATCGACGGCGCTTTCCGCTCCTGGGGTTTCAGCCGCGGCGGCACTGGCGCCATCTCCAACGCCATCGGCGCAGCCGCCGTCGAAGCCGGCGTTGAAATTCGCAAAGAAACCTCCGTCGCTAAAATTCTGATCAAGAATGGTGTCGCTGGCGGCGTCGTCCTCGAAGGTTCCGGCGAAGAAATTCACGCCGACGTCATTTCTTCCAGCGTTGACCCCAATCTAACCTTCCTGAAATTTATCGAAGAGCGCCACCTTCCCGGCGATTTCCTCGAAGACGTCCGCCGCTACAAATTCCGTGGCTCTTCCGGCAAAGTAAATCTCGCGCTCGATGGCCTGCCCAATTTCACTTGCCTGCCCGGCCCCGGAAATCATCTGCGCGGCGCCATTTCCATCTCACCTTCCATGGAATATATGGAACGCGCCTATGATCAAGCCAAGTACGGCGAATTTTCCCGCCGTCCCTACATCGACATGGTCATCCCCTCGCTCACCGATCCATCCGTCGCGCCGCCCGGAAAACACATCCTGTCGTGCTTCGTGCAATACGCGCCGTACAAACTCGCGAGCGGCACCTGGGACGATCAGCGCGAAGCCTTCGGCAACACCGTCATCGACACCATTTCGCAATACGCGCCCAATCTCAAAAGCCTGATCATCGGCAAGCAATTCATCACTCCGCTCGATATCGAACGCACCACCGGCCTGACCGAAGGAAATATTTTTCAAGGTGAGTTGTCGCTCGAGCAGCTTTTCTTCCTGCGTCCCGCCGCGGGTTGGGCCCGTTACCGCACGCCCATCAAAAGACTCTACATGTGCGGCTCGGCCACCCATCCCGGCGGCGGCATCATGGGCGCGCCCGGCCGTCTCGCCGCGCTCGAAATCCTAAAAGATTCGGGGAGAAACTAGCCGTGGCCTCTCCGCGCGACATCATCGTTCTCGGTGGCGGTCACAACGCGCTCGTTGCGGCCTTCTACCTCGCGAAAAAAGGCCACCAGCCGCTCATCCTCGAACGCCGCCACATCATCGGCGGTGCCGCCGTCACCGAGGAATTTCATCCCGGATTCAAATGTTCCACGGTCGCCCACGCCGGCGGCCCTCCACTCGCCCAAATCGTCAAAGACATGCAGCTCGCCCGCCACGGCCTGCAGAAACTCGAATCGCCCGTCCGCATCTTCGCGCCGAATCCCGACGGACGCGCGCTTACTCTCTTCACCGACCCGCAACGCTCCGCCGAAGACGTAAAAAAGTTTTCCGCCAAAGACGCCGCGAACTACGTCGACTTCCACCATAGTCTCGCGCGCATCGCCAATATCGCCGCGCAGCTCATGGAGCTCACGCCGCCCGTCATCGAAAAGCCCTCGAAGGAAGACATCTGGAAATTTCTGAAGGTCGGCCGCAAAGTTCGCGGCCTCGGAAAAAAAGAAATGATGCGCCTGATCCGCTGGGGCCCCATGGCCGCTGCGGATTTCGTCGCCGAATTTTTCGAAACCGACCTGCTCCGCGCGGCCGTTGCCGCTCGCGGAATTTATGGCGCGGCCCTCGGCCCCTGGTCCGCCGGCTCTACGCTGTTGCTTCTACTGCGCGCCGCCGCCGATCCGTATCCGGTAGGGAACTCCGCCTACCCCCGCGGAGGCATGGGCGCTCTCACCGCCGCCATGGCCGCCGCCGCGAAAGAAGCCGGCGTCGAAATTCGAACCAACGCCGAAGTTACCCAAATTCTGGTCAAAGACGGAAAGGTTACCGGCGTCCTGCTCGCTGGCGGCGAACAAATCTCCGCGAAAGCCGTCGTCTCCGGCGCCGACCCCCAGCGCACTCTGCTCGGTCTTCTCGATCCAGTCCACCTTCCGCCCAGCTTCGTCGTCAAGATGCGCAACTACCGCGCCAGCGGCACCGCCGCCAAACTAAATATCGCTCTCGACGCGCTCCCGAATTTCACCGCCCTCAAAAATTCCAGCGCCACCGATGCCGCCGCCTCGCTCGCGGGACGCATTCACATCGGCCCCGGCATCGACTATCTCGAGCGCGCCTTCGATCACTCCAAATACGGCGAATTTTCCACCGCCCCCTATCTCGACATTTCCATTCCCACCATTCAAGACACCACGCTAGCCCCTGCCGGCAAGCACGTCATGTCCGTCTACACGCAATTCGCGCCTTACCAACTGAAATCCGGCAACTGGCAGCAAAATCGCGACGCCCTCCGCGACACGGTCATCCAAACCGTCAGCCAGTACGCGCCCGACTTCGCCCAAAAAATCCTGGCAGTCCAAACGCTCACGCCCGCCGACCTCGAATCCACCTACGGCCTGACCGGCGGCCACCCCTTCCACGGCGAACTAGCCCTCGACCAAATTTTCACCATGCGCCCCCTCCTCGGCTGGGCCCGCTACGCCACCCCCGTAAAACATCTCTACCTCTGCGGCAACGGCACCCACCCCGGCAACGGCGCCACCGGCGCGAGCGGCCACAACGCCGCCCGCGAAATCGCGAAACACCTCCGCTAACGTCACCTCACCGCCAGCGCGCCTTTTCGGGTGCCCCGCGAAACTGGCGGCGCTAAATAATTGGCGGTGACGAAAACGTCTGCGCCTCCACGGCGCCGTTTTTGGCCGTCATCCAGAGGAGCGCCTTTCGCGACGAAGGATCTCTCTTCGATTTCTCCGTCGGCGAGCAACAAAGCTTCTGACTCTCCCACGAGACTGGTGGCGCTAAATAATTGGCGGTGACGAAAACGTCTGCGCCTCCACCGCGGCGTTTTTGGCCGTCATCCAGAGGAGCGCTTTTCGCGACGAAGGATCTCTCTTCGATTTACTCTTCTCGCCCAGCCCTGGCCACCGCACGAAAAACGCACCGGAGGGGCGGCATAAGTTAGCCCGGTCCGTAAGGGCCGGGGAAAAAACAAAACAACGCCAGAGCACCGGAGGTGCGACACGCGTCCCGCCATCCCCGCCCCCAAAATTCTCCGTGCCCTCCAGCCGTTTCTCCGTCAATCTTCCAAGCCTTTATGGTGTCACGTGTGTTACCATTAATCCATGATCGAGGTTCGAGAATATCTCGATCGTTCCGGCCGCAGCCCGTACGCGGACTGGTTTGATCGCCTCGCCAGCGAAGCCGCCGCTAAAGTAGCGGTCGCCCTTGTGCGCGTCCAACAAGGGAATTTTTCCAGCGTGAAAGGCGTTGGCTCCGGCGTTTACGAATACCGCATCGATTTCGGCCCAGGATTTCGCATCTATTTTGGCAAAGACGGCGACCAGCTTGTCATCCTCGTCGGCGGTGGAACCAAAAAGCGCCAGCAACGTGACATCGAACTGGCAGTGTCTCGTTGGCACGATTACAAAAAGAGAAAAGTCCCAGGAGGCCCTTAATGCCTTTAACCAAAGATTTCAAAGAAACAATCCGCGCGCGCGTCCAACGCGATCCCCATTTCCGCCAAGCCCTGCTTCGCGAAGGCCTCGACAATTTTCTCTCTGGCGATGTCGAAACCGGTAAGCTCGTCCTCCGCGATTTCATCAACGCCACCGTCGGTTTCGCTAAACTCGGCCGTGCCACAGACCGTTCCGCGAAGAGCCTCATGCGCATGTTAGGCCCGACCGGCAACCCGCAAGCCAAAAACCTCTTTGAAATTGTGTCGTATCTGCAGCGCGCCGAAGGCGTGCGCTTCGAAGTGCGCCCCCGCCGCACCGCATTGGCACGAAGCAGCCGCACGAATTCGCCGCGGCCTCTGACCGTCACCCGCAAAAACTCCAAACGCCTCCGTTAGCACTCGCCGCACCCCCAAATTCTCCGTGCCCTCCATCTTTTCTCTGTGTCCTCTGTGTTAATCTTCCACGCCTCAGGAGAAATCATGCCCCTCACCGCCAAAATCCTCGCCACCCTAACGCTCCTCGCGCTCCTCCCAACCCTCGCCTCCGCCCAATCAGAAAAAATCACGCCACTCATGCTCGAAGTCCACGATCCCCCAATCCCATTCCTCGGTTCTGACTCCCGCACCCACCTCGTCTACGAACTCGAACTGAAAAATTTCTCCAGCGGCAACCTTACCGTCGAGCAAGTGGAAATCCTCTCCGGCACCGGCGCCGTCCTCCAAACTTTCAATCAGCAAGAAATCGCCACGCGCCTCCAACCCGCCGGCCGCCGCGATTCCACCTCCGTCATGCCGCCCAGCACCCTCGCGCTTCTCTTCATTCACGTGACCATGCCCGAAGGCCAAACCGCCCCAGCCCGCCTCGCTCAGCGCGTCCTCGTCCGCGCCGAAGCCGCCCCGCCAGGCCAACAAGAAATCACTGAAACGGGCGGCGACGTCGCCGTCGACACCCAACCCGTCGTCGTAATCGGCCCACCGCTCCGCAGCGCCAATTACATTTCCGCCGATTCCTGCTGCGACGCCTCACGCCACACCCGCGCCGCGCTCCCCGTCAATGGCCGCGTCTGGCTCGCTCAGCGCTACGCCGTCGACTGGGAACAGCTCGACGACGCCAACCGCATCTACCACGGCTCCTCGACCGACCCGAACAGCTACACAATTTTCGGCAAGGAAGCCATCGCCGTCGCCGACGCCAAAGTCGTTTCCGTCATCGACAACCTGCCCGAGCAAACGCCCGGTCAGTACCCCACCAACATTTCCATCGATCAAGCGGACGGCAACTCCGTAGTCCTCGATCTCGGCGAAAATCACTACGCCGTCTACGCCCACCTGCAACCAGGAAAAATGCGCGTCCATCCCGGCGACACCGTAAAACGCGGCCAGGTCCTCGGCCTGGTCGGCAACACCGGAAATTCCGTCGCCCCTCATCTCCACTTCCACGTCGTCAGCAATCCGTCGCCGCTAGCCGCCAACGGCCTCCCCTACGAAATCGATCATTTCGAAGTCACCGCCGCCACCCCCGGCACCGCCGCCTTCGACCAAGCCGAAGAAAAAGGCACGCCGCTAGCCATCACGCCGCTAACGCCCCCGCGTCACGTAACCAACGGTCTCCCCCTCGACCAGCTCATCATTTCCTTCCAACCGTAGTTTCTCTTCGCGCCAAGAAAAAAAACCTGTCATCCCGAAGCGCAGCGAGGGATCTGCTTCAAATGCCGTCGCCGGTTCTACGCAGCGCTAGCCTTCAGCCTTCGCCGTTGCCTTGTTTATGCCGGGGTGCCGCACTCTTTGCGCACCTCTGCAAAGGGTACGGGCTTAGACGATCCTCTTCTCCTGGTCTTCCAGTCCTACCGTCCAACCGTACTTGGAGTTCACGCCAGCTTTTTGACGGTGACGATGACGGCTGCCTCATCGCCACACCGTACTTGGCCGTCATCCAGAGGAGCGCTTTTCGCGACGAAGGATCTCTCTTCGATTGCGCCCCAAACGATTGCGTCCCAAACGCTTCCGTCTCTCCGCACAAGACCAGCACCGGAGGTGCGACATAAGTTAGCCCGGCCCGTAAGGGCCGGGAAACAAAGCGAAAGCGAGCCGGAGCACCGGGAGGTGCGGCACGCCCCGTCTCATATCTTGGAATAATGCCGTTGGAATAAAACAGGAAGGGAACTAAGGCTGGCCCGCCGTTGCGTTATTATTCTTCGCCGCCGGCGTCAATTTCCGGATCACAAATTCCTGCAACAAATTCGTCGCCGCATTCTCGCCAATTCCGATCAACGTATTTTCAAAAACCAAATCCGCCCCGCGATCCTTGTCCGGATAATACGCATTCGAAATCCCGCCCGAAATCAGGCTCCCGCCAATCGCCGAATAATTGAACTGCCAGCGCCCGTTGTCGCCCTTGCACATCACCGCCATCGACACCGCGTACCATACGCGCGACCGCACCGTTCCGGTTCCCTTGTAAAAATATCGCGGGTCCTGCTTCAGCAACGACGGCAAAACCGCTCCGCCAAAAAATGTACTGGTCACAAAATCCGCGTACGACGCCCCGTAACGTTTTCCATACCCCTGCGCGCCTTCCCCGTAATCCTTGAAATTATCCTGCCACTGCTGCACGCCCGCAATCACGCCCACCACCGCGAAATTCACCGGATCGATCGTCGTCTTCCACGCCAGCCCGAATTTCTGCTTGGAAGTCAGCGGCGCCGCGTCCTGCACATAACTCACATAAAAATTCGGAATCACGCCCAGCACCCGCTGCTTTTCCTGCTCCTTAATCTCTTCCGCCGCCACTTCCACGGTGGGCACCACCACCCGCACCTCCGTCGCTTCGGTGGCCAGCGCCAAGCCAATCGTCGGCACCGTGAAAATTTCTCCAGGATGCAAAATCCCGTTCGCCGTCTGCTCCGCAAACGACGCCGCCGTAATCGTCACCGTGAACGCCCCAGGCGCCACTGCCGCAAACGAGAATTGTCCATCCTCGCCGGACATCACCTCTTGTTTCGTCGCCACATTTCCGCGGTTCAACGTCACCCGCGCTCCCACCACGGCCGCGCCCGAAGGATCCACCACATACCCGCTGATGCTTCCCGCCGCCTGCGGATCACCCTGCTGCTCGCCAACCGCAGCCACGGCCCGCGGCGCATCGGGCAATCGACTCGCATCAGCTGGCACCGCCGGCGTCGTCGACTGCGTTTGCGCCGCAACCGGGGCAGGGAACCCGCAAAGCAAAACAGCTAAACCCGCCCACGCCGCGCTCTTGACGCCGAACGCCGCCGTCCCCTCGGCCCTTCGCCGCGTCCACCCACGCCAATGTTTTCCAGCAAGCTTCACGCCCAATATTTTATCGTGTCCGCCCATAGTCTCGAAGATATGACTACGATTAGTTGTTTCAGGTTGCACCCGTCCCCATAGATTGGCTACCGCACCAGCGCCCCCGATTCACTTCATCTTGAAAAAAACACAATCAGAGTGCAAAGTCTCCGCAAAGGAGCACAGCGGTGCGCACGGTGACCTACGGCGGAGCCGTCAGCCTCGATGGATTCCTCGCTGGCATCGACGGCGCGATTGATTGGCTTCACTTCAGCAAAGACGTGCAGGAGGTAATGGCCAACTACTGGAAAGACGTTGACGTCATCTTGATGGGACGAAAAACCTATGCCGTGTCCGTCGCCCAAAAACCCGCAGCCGCAAAAAATCCAAAGGCCAAGAGTAGCGAATCAGCAAAAAAACCGGCCATCCGCAGCTACGTCTTTTCCCGCACCCTCAAAACGATCGACGATCCCAACATCGCATTAATCTCCACCGACGCGGCCGAGTTCGTTCGTGACCTCAAGCGTCAACCGGGAAAGGGAATCTGCCTGATGGGTGGCGGCGAACTGGCTCAATCGCTCCTCCGCGCGGATCTAATCGACGAGGTCGGCCTGAATATCCACCCGATCCTCCTGGGCTCCGGAATTCCCGTCTTCCGTGACGTTGAGCGTCGCGTGCCGATGCTGCTCAAAGAATGTCGCCAGATCGACGGCGGCTGCGTCCTAGCGACCTACCGTGTGTTGCACCCTCACTAACGCGGATTAACCTAAACGTGTTTACCCTGGCCATCGAAGGCCTTCGAATTTCTGCCGCCTTTTGCGATATCCTCTACCGCACCAGCGCCACCCTGAAGCACGCTACGGAGCCACTCATGTCTCAACCCGGCAAAGCGCGCCCCACCACCACCATCGATCGCGCCCGTCTCCACCAACTCCTCTCCCGCGAAGAAAATAATTTCATCGTGGCTCATCCCAAATCCGCCGCGCTCTACGAACGCGCCCAGAAATCCCTCCTCGGCGGCGTCCCCATGAACTGGATGAAAAAATGGGCCGGCAAATTTCCGGTCTTCGTCGCCGAAGCCCGCGGCGCCACCTTCACCGACGTCGACGGTCACCACTACGTCGACTTCTGCCTCGGCGACACCGGCGCCATGACCGGCCATTCTCCCGCCGCCACTATCGATGCCATAACCCGCCAGTCGCAGCAGGGAATCACCCTCATGCTTCCCACCGAAGACGCGCTCTACGTCGGCGAAGAACTCTCTTTCCGCTTCGGCCTGCCGTACTGGCAATTCGCCCTCACCGCCACCGACGCCAACCGTTTCGCCATCCGCATCGCTCGCGAAATCACCCAACGCCCAAAAATTCTCGTCTTCAACTACTGCTATCACGGCACCGTCGACGAAACCTATATCTCGCTCGACGCCAACGGCTCCTCCCTCCCGCGTCGCGGCAATATCGGCCCGCCGGTGAATCCTGCCGTCACCACTCGCGTCGTTGAATTCAACGATCTCGCCTCCCTCGAAAGGGCACTGGCCCACCGCGACGTCGCCTGCATCCTCGCCGAACCGGTCCTCACCAACGTCGGCATCGTGCATCCCGAGCCCGGCTACTGGGAAAAAACCGCGCAGCTCGCCAAAAAATTCGGCACTCTTCTCATCATCGACGAAACCCACACCATCTGCACCGGCCCCGGCGGCTACACTCGCGCCCACGGACTCCATCCCGATATTTTCGTCATCGGCAAAGCTATCGCCGGCGGAATTCCCGCCGCCACCTACGGCTGCACCGCCGCCGTCGCCGAAAAAATCACCAAAAGCATTCAGCTCGAAGATTGCGACACCGGCGGCATCGGCGGCACGCTCGCCGGTAACGCGCTCTCCCTCGCCGCGATGCGCGCCACTCTCGAAAATGTCCTCACTCCCGAAGCCTTCGCCCACATGATCCCGCTAGCCGAACGCTTCGCCGCCGGCGTCCATCAAGCCATTGCTGCCGCCAAACTTCCCTGGCACGTCTCCCGCCTCGGCTGCCGCGCCGAATATATTTTCCTCCCCCACGCCCCGCGCAACGGCGGCCAAGCCGCAGCCGCCATGGATTTCGAACTCGAGCGTTTCATGCACCTCTACGCCCTAAATCGCGGCATCCTCCTAACCCCGTTCCACAACATGGCCCTGATGTCCCCAGCCACCACCCCAGCCGACGTCGACCACCACACCCAAATCTTCACCGCCGCCGTCACCGAATTGACCCACTGATCCGTAGCAGCGCACTCGCCCGCCAAGAACCTTTGGAGTGTGGTGGCTCTGCCACCGCTTTGCCTGCACACCAAAAAATCCCACTCTTCGACCGCAACCGCACCACAACTCCCACCGCGAAATTTGCTCCACTCCGCCCACGAAGCTAAAATCAACCAGATGCCCAACCCACCCCGTGAACGCAAACGCGCCCGAGAACTCGCCGCCGAATTCAACCAAAAAAACGACCCCACCGGCTGGTTCGACGCCCTCTACCGCGAAGCCGAATCCGGCATCACCACCGTCCCCTGGGCCGACCTGGCCCCCAACCCGCATCTCCTCGATTTCTGGCAAGCGCATCCGCGACCATCCGCGCACAAAACCGCAGTCGTAGTCGGCAGCGGTCTCGGCGATGACGCCGAGCGACTCTCCCACTGGGGTTTTCAAACCACGGCCTTCGACATTTCCGAAACCGCGATCCGCCGCGCCCGCCACCGCTTCCCAGATTCTAAAGTCACCTACGTCACCGCGAACCTTCTGACCCCGCCGCGCGACTGGCACCAAAAATTCGATTTCGTTTTCGAAGCCTACACGCTGCAAGCCCTACCCGAACACGTCCGCGCGCTGGCCGCGACCAACGTCGCCGCCTTCGTCGCTCCACATGGCCACCTCCTCGTCGTCGCCCGCGCCCGCGACGCCAGCGAGCCCCCCGGCGAGATGCCCTGGCCCCTCACTCGCCCGGAATTCTCCGCATTCATCGAAGGCGGTCTCGCTGAATTGTCTTTCGAGGACTACATCGACAATCACGAAACTCCGCCTGCTCGCCGGTTTCGTGCCTTCTACCAACGCGGTTAAACTAATTACTTCGAGGCTCACTTCGAGGCCCGCTTGAGGATCGGATGAATTCGAACCGCCGCCACTTTCTAAAAACTCTAGCCGCGTCCAGCGCCGCACTCGCCCTGAACCCGCGCGCCGCGCTGCTGGGCTCCGCCACCACCGAAATCGAAAAGCACCCCACCCCCGGCTCTCTCGATTTCGTTTTCTTCACCGACACCCACATCCAGCCCGAACTCGACGCCGCCCACGGCTGCGCCCTGGCCTTCCAAAAAATCGCCGCACTCAAACCCGAATTCGCCATTCACGGCGGCGATCTGGTTTTCGACGCCCTTGCTGTCAATCGCCCCCGCGCCGGCCTGCTCTTCGATCTCTACCAAAAAACGGAAGCGCAGCTCAACGTCCCGCTCTACCACGCCATCGGCAATCACGACGTCTTCGGCATCCTGGCCAAAAGCGGCATTCAGCCCGCCGACCCGCAGTACGCCAAAAAAATGTTCGAAGACCGCTTCGGCGCCCGCACCTACTCTTCCTTCGACCGCCAGGGCTACCACTTCATCATTCTCGATTCCATTTTTCCCACCGACGACCGCCAGTGGGAAGGCCGCGTCGACGACGTCCAGCTCCAGTGGCTCGCCGCCGATCTAAAATCAGTCGCACCCGCCACGCCGATCATCGTCATCAGCCACGTCCCGCTCGTCACCGGCTTCCTCGGCTATTCGCCCAAGCCCGAAGGCCGCCAGAAATACAATACCTACAGCGTCGAAAATTCTCCCGACGTCATCGCCCTCTTCGAAAATCATCAAGTTATCGCCGTCCTGCAGGGCCATTTGCACGTGAACGAAACCGTCCACTACAAAAATTGCGTCTTCCAGACCTGCGGCGCCGTCTGCGGCAATTGGTGGCACGGCTCGCGCATGGGTTTCCCCGAAGGTTTCACCACGGTAAGCCTGCGTAACGGAAAAATCTCCACCCAATACCAAACCTACGGCTTCCAATCCATCGACCCACGCGAAAAATTCTAAAATTGTGCGCGGAATGATTCTGAAGTTCAGGAGGGAAAATGACTCAGGATCGCACTCTTCGCCGCCTGTGCGAAGGGTGAGGTTCAGACGACCCGCTTCTCCGAGGCGTCGAGTCCTAACTCCAAACCGTACTTGGCCGTCATCCAGAGGAGCGCACTTCGCGACGAAGGATCTCTCTTCGATTGCAGCGTCACCGCGATTCCGTCATCGTCCTAATTTCCGCCCACCGGAATATGTCGCCGCCGGAAAAACTAGCGCCCATCGCCCGTTTTTCGTATTCTCTACTTCCTTATGCCGACGAAAAAAAGCGCGAAGAAAATCTCGAAGAAACCAACGAAGAAAATCAAAACGCCGTCCGGCGCCAAACGCGCCGCAAATCCCGACTTCCAGTCCACTTTCGACGGCCTAAAGAAAATCCTGCAGAAACACAAAACGAAGCTCTTCGTAAAGAAGGACCAACCGGGCGACTACGTCACCGAGTCTCTCCACCGCCTCTGGCGAGGCCAGCGTATGTTTTTCGCCGCCGCCATCATCAAGAAGACCTACGTCAGCTTCCACTTGATGGCGCTCTACATCAAACCCGACCTGCTGAAGACGGTCCCACCCGAATTGAAACGCCGCATGCAGGGCAAGGCCTGTTTCAATTTCACCGCGCCCGACCCGAAGGTATTCGCTCAACTCGCCACCGTCGCCCAGGCCTGCCTCGACGCCTATGACGCGATGGAAAACACCTGATCCCTACTTCTTCTCCATCACCGGCGCAAACGTCTGCGCCACAATCTTTCCCCCGCGAACCAAAAACGTATCCGTCGCGAACGATATCTTATATTTATCCGAACTCCCGGTCCACACGATGAACGCCACTTCTCCCTCCACCACTTGTTTCTCCAATTTCGACGCGCTGCTCTTCGCCGGCATGATGTCGGTGAACATGGTGGTGAACGCCGCGCGAATCTCTGCCACTCCCTTCCGCGTCCCATTCGGCGTAATCACCATCGCCTCCGGCGCATAATCCTTCAATATCGATTCCACATCCCCTACCTGAAAATCCCGCCAGTGCCGCGCCAACACTTCTTCCGTCGACCCGCCCGACCCCGCCGTTGAATTTGTCATCGCTATCCCTCGCCTCCAGATTTTTTCAAACTCTGCCCAAAGAGATGTTACCGCCGCCCACTTCGATTCGTAAGTCTCGCTCCTCGTCGTGGCTCGCAGAATCGGCCGCGCAGCTGTCGGGATGACAACGTGAAGCGCCCGGAGTATCCTGCCGCGGCACAAAGGCACCTCGAGCCGCGATGCCCAACGAATCGAATCCAACCGCCGCACTCACCTCCAATCAAATCCGCGGCTTCTGGGCCTCCTGGGGCGGCTGGGCTCTCGACGGCATGGACTCTGTAATCTACGCCCTCGTTCTCGTCCCCTCCCTCCGCGATCTCCTCCCCCGCTCCGGCATCGCCGCCACCAAAGGAAACATCGGCTACTACGGCGGCCTCCTCTTCGCCCTTTTCCTCGTCGGCTGGGGTTGCGCCTTCCTCTGGGGGCCCATCGGCGATAAATTCGGCCGCGTCCGCACCCTGCTGCTCACCATCCTCTGGTATTCCGCCTTCACTCTCCTCAGCGCTTTCGTCACCAACATCTGGCAACTCGCGATCCTTCGTTTCCTCGCCGGCATCGGCATCGGCGGCGAATGGGCTATGGGCGGCACTTTCGTCGCCGAAGAAATGCCGGATAGCTGGCGCATCCGCGGCGCCGGATACCTGCACACCGGCTACTACTTCGGCTTCGTCTTCGCCGCGCTCGCCAATTTCACCATCGGCACTCACTTCGGCTGGCGCGCCATGTTCCTATTCGGAGGCCTGCCCGCGCTCCTGCTCGCCTGGCTCCGTCGCGGCGTCACTGAACCCGAGCGCTGGCTGCAAAAAGAAAAAATCGTCCACGCCTGGTCCTGGTGGCGTCCGCTCGCCGCGCTCTTCACTCCCGCGCTCCGCCGCCGCACCGTTTTGAATTCGCTGTTCATGATCGTCTCGATCTGCGGCCTCTGGGCCGGCACCGTTTACGTTCCCGCCGCCGTTACCGCCCTCGCCGAAGCCAGCGGCCGCGTTGGCCCCGCTGCCGTGCAACTCGCTTCCTGGGCCACCATGCTCGTCGCCTTCGCCACCATTCTCGGCTGCCTCGCCATGCCCGCCCTCGCCGAACGCCTCGGCCGTCGCGGCGCTCTCGCCTTTTTCTTCGCGCTTATGACCATCTTTATTGCGCTCACTTTCGGCAAAGTTTTCTACCTCCCGCAAAACGCGCTCCCCTGGTTCTTCCTCTGTCTTTTCTTTCTCGGCTTCGGCGGCGCCAATTTCGCCGTCTACACCCTCTGGCTCCCCGAGCAATATCCCACCGAATGTCGCGCCACCGCCTTCGCCTTCTCCACCTCTTTCGCCCGTTTCATTGGCGCCGGCATCACCTTCCTGGTAGGCGCCGGCGTCCGCCACTTCGGCTCCCTCGGCACGCCCGTAGCCCTAACCGCCATCGCCTTCGCCGCCGGCCTCTTCCTAACGCCCCTAGGCGCAGAAACCAAAGGCCGCCCCCTGCCCTCCTAATTCACGCAGTGGGAGAGCCACATGTGAATCTAAGAGGTTTTCAATATCGAGGAGAAGCACTTGCGTCTGTAGCGGCCAGCTTTAGCTGGGCCAGTTGCTCTTGGTTTTGTGTTTGGCCGGCGGCAAAGCTGATCTGAAAAAACCTAGACTCCTACAATCACCGCGCACTCTACAGCCGAGGATCCACCGGTTCGCTTTCCAGCGCCAGCACGCCAAACACACACTCATGCACTCGGCGCAACGGTTCATGCCGAACGAACCGTTCCAACGCCTCAATCCCCAGCGCAAATTCGCGAAGCGCCAAAGACCTCTTCGTCGCCACGTTGCGATTCCGCAAACGGCCCAAATTTTCCGGCAGCAAATATTCCGGCCCGTAAATGATTCTCAAATACTCGCTGCCTCGGCACTTGATCGCCGGTTGCACCAGCCCGCGTCGTCCGCGCGCCACAAAATCGAAGGGTTTCACCACCATGCCTTCGCCGCCCCGCCCGGTTAATTCTTCCCACCACGCCGTCGCCTGGTTCACGCTGTCGCCGTCCGCCATCTCAACGACCTTGTACGCAGTCGCCAGCATCAACCCGTCGCTGGCGTTGCACACTCGCCCCAGCGTTTCCATGTGCCAGACATGATCTTGATGGATGTGAACTTGGCCCTCGGTGGCCAGCAGATGGAATGGCGCCAGCTTCAAATCGCGCACCGAATTCACCGGCCAGCAATAACGGCGGTAGGACTCGACGTACAGATTCACCGCCTCAAGCCGCCGTTCAAATTTCTGCTTCAGGCTCGCCGCGTCTTCGTTTTGTCCCGCAATCCCTTCGATCGCCGACACCGTCGTCGCCAGCGAAGCCCGCGCCGCTGCTCCGAGCGCGGCGTATTGTTGCCGCAAAAGCTCCTGAGCCTTCGCCGACCACGGCATCAACTCCGCGTCCAGGCACACCCAGTCCGTCTTGAATTCCTCCCAGAGATTCACGGCGTCGAAAGCGGCGCGCACGTTCTCCAGTAATTCCTTTTCCATGCTCCGATCGTCGAAGAATCGTCTTCCCGTGCGCGTGTAGGAAATGCCAATTCCTTCTCCGACTACGCCGAAATTCCGTCGTGCGGCATCCTCGTCGCGGCAAACGATTACCACCGTCCGCGAACCCATATGCTTTTCTTCGCAAACCACCCGCGAAACGCCCTCACTCCGAAAATAAGAGAATGCTTCCGCGGGATATTCGAGCAAGTTCACGCGCTCCGACGTTCCGGTCGGCGCCATGGTCGGAGGCAAATAGATGAGCCATTTCGGATTTGCCGCGAACCGGCTCATCACTTCCAGCGCCGCCAGTCCGTTCTCCTCGCGAATCGTCACGTTGTGGTGCAGCCGGGTCGTTACGATCCGTTTTCCAATCACGTCCTCGAGATCGAGCAGATCATCGTGCTGCTGTTGCGAAGTAAGCTCCGGCTCCGCGGCGACCGCCGCTGCCACCAGCGGCCGGACCGGCTGCGCGTAAGCGCCTTTCGCCGCGACCGAGACAATCTCCTTCTCCGGATAACGCAGCGCCGTCAGTCGGCCTCCGAAAACACAACCGTTATCGATGTTGATCGTCCGGTTCAGCCAGTCTGAATTCGGTACCGGAGTGTGCCCGTAAACCACCATGGCTTTTCCGCGATACTCGGCAGCCCAGTTGTAGCGCACCGGCAGTCCGAATTCGTCCGTTTCTCCGGTGGTGTCTCCATACATCGCGAAATCACGCACTTTTCCCGATCCCCGCCCTTGCATCTCCTCCTTCATCCCTGCGTGCGCCACCACCAGCTTTCCGTCATGCAGCACGTAGTGACTCACCAACGAGTCGATGAATTTGCTCACCCGGTCACGAAATTCCGGACTCTCTTTCTCCATCTGCTCCAGCGAATCGGCCAGCCCGTGCGTGATCTGAACGTCTTTTCCACGCAGCTTTCGCATCAGCTTGACGTCGTGATTGCCCGGAACACACAACGCCGTCCCCGCCGCGACCATGCTCATCGCCAACTTCAAAACCTCGGGAATTTTTGGCCCCCGATCCACCAGATCGCCAAGAAAAATAGCTTTCCGGCCCTCGGGCGGCTGCGCGGTGTAAGCAGGCACGCCATCGCCATTGGCCTGCTTTTCGATGGAATAACCGAGGTTGGTCAGCAAATCGACCAGTTCGTCAAAACAGCCATGCACGTCTCCAATAATGTCGAAAGGCCCGTGTTCGTGCTTCAGATTGTTCCACAGCGGCTGGCGCTCAATTTCCGCGGCGTCTACTTCTTCCAATGAATGCAGCACGTGAATCGTTCGAAAACCTTCCCGTTCCAGATTTCGCAACGCTCGGCGCATCTGTTGCGCTTGTTGGCGCACCACATGCGGCCCAAAATCGCGCTCCGGCCGGATTCGATTTCGTTCGTGGCAGATCTTTTCAGGCAAATCAAAGACAATGGCCACCGGCAGGCAATGGAATTGTCTGCCCAGCGCGACGATCGGCTTGCGCGCCTCGGTTTGCACGTTCGTCGCGTCGATCACCACCAGCTTCCCGGCGGCCAGGCGTTTTGACGCGATGTAATACAGCACGTCGAATGCATCGTTGGTGGCCGCTTGGCTGGTCTCATCGTCGGACACCAGTCCGCGGCAGTAGTCCGAGGACAAAACTTCCGTCGCTCGAAAATGTTTTCGGGCAAAGCTCGATTTACCCGATCCCGAAGGACCGATCAGCGCCACTACCGCTAGCTCGGGAATTTTCAGTTTCATTGAATCGAGAAAACGCCCATCTGGGTCGGGCTTCCCACTGCCAAATCTTCCGGTCCGATCGGCAAAAACTGGACGGTGTACCCAAAACGTTTGGCGATGCCCTCCGCCCATGCGCGAAATTCCCGCCGCGACCACTCAAACCGATGATCTTTGTGCCGCATTTTCCCCGCGGGCAGAGTCTCAAACTTCACGTTGTATTCCACGTTCGGCGTCGTCACCGCCACTGTCTTCGGGCGCGCAAATTCGAATAGCACCCGCTCGAAGGCCGCCAGCCGCGGAGGGTCAAGGTGCTCGATCACCTCCACTACGGCCGCGCCGTCGTAACCTGCCAGGCGCTTGTCCCGGTAAATCAGTGAACCGTGGAGCAGTTGAATTCGCTCTCTTTGCCTGCCCGGCATGTTTTCGAAATTGAGTCTCTTGGCCGCGATCTCCAGAGCGCGATGTGAAACATCCATGCCCAGGATCTCCGAAAATGTCTTTTCCTTTAGCAACTCGCGCAGCAGCCGCCCTTCGCCACATCCAAGATCCAGAACTCGCTGCACGCCGCGGGCCAGCAGCGTCCCGACCACCTTGTCCACGCGCTGTTCCGCCAGGCTGATCGGTTTCTCGATCGCCTCCTCTTCGCGCGTATGAGTTTCGGCCGCCTCATCCGCCTCCGGCTCTTCCTCGCCGATCAGCTGCTCCATCGCTTCTCGCGCCAGTCGTTTCTGATGTTTTAGATATCGCTCCGTAATGAGCTCGCGCTCCGGATGCGCGCGCAGCCAACCCTCGCCGTGCCTCAATAGTTTTTCCACCTCGTCGTCCCCGACCCAATAATGTTTGTCGTCGTCCAAAACCGGAATCAGTACGTAGAGATGAGTCAGCATTTCACTCAGCCGAACCTCGCGGCTAAGCGTGACCGTGAAATATGGGCTCTCGCCCCACTCGGGGAATTTGTCGTCCAGCGGATGCCTTCGAGCGTTAATGTCGTAACCCAATGGTTCGAATAGTCGCCGAAGGAGTTTTTCTCCGCCGCGGCACGGCACCACTGAAATTTGCGCTTCAAGCGGCAACGCCGAATCGGCCAGCTCTTGCCGATCCTTGCTTTTCCCGCCGAGCGCGCTGCCAAACGTCCGCGCAATCGCTACGCTTAAGAATGACGACGCAGCGTACGGTCGGTCGTTGACGTATTCCTCCAGGACTCGCCCCTCGCCCCCCGGTCCTCGCCGCCCTCGAACCAGTCCAATCGAGTCAATCTCCAGAACCAATGCAGCCGTGCATCGTTCCGGCGTCGCCTCCGGATAGAAAACGTACGTCTTCCCGAACGGCTGCTCGAAAGAATGAACGCGGAACGGGCTCTTATGCAGCAGATAGCCCAGATCCGTGGCGTTTTCTCCCGCGTATGCAATCGTTAGAATCATTTCGGATGCGTCATTCTTTCTGGCTCACACCAGACCAGCATAAAATGTCGGCGCGAACCTCAAATAATACCAGCTATCGCTAAAGTAAACATCGCACCCCGGTTTTGCCGTCATTCTGAGCGCAGCAAAGAATCTCACCCTCGATCCTCCGCGCACCTCACAAATCGCTGCTGCAGATTTTTGCGTCTGTGGCGGCTAGCTTCAGCTGGGCCATTTGCCGTTGCCCTTATTTTTGTCTTACCTTTGACTCTCACGCTTCGATTTCACCGCCGCCGAAACCGTGCGCCGCCTTCCGCCCGCCCCAAAGACACAATCCGCAAAACGTAAACTTCTACTCCGCGGCAGTCCATCCATCGCCAGGGTTGTAATCCTTAATAGCGGCAGCCGCGGCAGCGCTGTTCGCTCCCAGATCCTGCTGGTACACCACGCCATCCTTAGCCACGATGAACGTCATAATCCCCGTTCTGCGATAAGTCACCGGCGTCGCGATCACCGCGTAGCCTCCGGTCATTTTTCCGTTCACCACATAACTCCTCGCCCCGCCCTTGGCTTTGTCGCCCTGTGCGTTCAAGATTCGTAGCGAATATCCATCCAGCACCTGCGGCTCGCCAGGCCCCAGCGGCGCCAGCGGGCTGCTCACGAAGTCGCTCAGATTGCCCAGCGGACTTGCTTCCTGCGTCGCCGGCGCGTCCCAGTACAATCCATCCTGTTTTCCCGGATCGCTCACGATGATCTGCGTGTATTGATGCGCGGGATTGCCGTCGTGCCCCTTTTCGAAATATTTATCTTCCGCGCCGGCAATGGCCGAAACCGCGTCGATCGCCAGTAATTCGTTGCGGCCGATATCGCGGGCCGTAATTTCCTGCTGCCCGGCCGCGTAATCGAACTTCCATTTCCCGGCGGAATCCTTTGCCAGCGGAATCGGAAAAGCGTAATTGTCCGCGCCAATGTACAGAATCTGGCTGCCGTTCTTCATCGGCACCCAGCGGTTCATCTGCTCGTATTTCGCGGCGAAGGAATCCGTAGCCGCTTTCGTTGCGGCAGCGTCATCGCCGGCCAGCAGCAAATCCACCGACTGCGCGCCCAGCACTTTGCTGATCGCCGCTTTGTCGCCAGCCTTCACCGCCGATTGCAACGCCTGGCTGGCTTCGGCCGGAGTAGCGTAAACCGACGGCGCGGCAGTCTCTGTCGCCACCGGCTTCGTCGAGCTGCCGCACGAAATCAAGGCGCACGCCGCCAGCACCGCGGCGGCCGGCTGCAGATAGTTCCAAGTCCTCGTGAATCGCATATTTTTCTCCTTTCGATCTTTGCGGCGCCGGATTCCGCACAGCGCCTAAACTAAAAATGTTGGAATTTTACTTCTGAAAGACTATTTTCTAACGCCGGCGTCCGCCACCGCCGCCACGCGGCGCCGAAAAATGTTGCTGTGGTGCGCGGAAGTGCTCCTGCGGCGCGCGGTGCTGCACTGGCTGCCGCATGCTGGTTCGTCCGCGATTGCTCTCGGCGCGATTGTTATTCCCGTCGCCGCCCCACCGATTACGATTCGCATCGCGACGATCGTTGTTGAAACCGGTCTGGTGCTGATCGCGCTGTACGCCGCCATTTCCGCCGATCAGTCCGTGATCGCCATTGCGTCCGCCGTCGGGTTGATGCTGCACCCCGCCGTTGCCTCCAATCAGTCCGTGATCGCCATTGCGTCCACCATTCGGCTGATTCCGGTCGCCGGTGTGTTCCACCCCGCCGTTGCCACCGATCAGTCCGTGATCGCCATTACGGCCGCCGTTGGGCCCATGCTCTACTCCGCCGTTGCCGCCAATCAGGCCATGGTTGCCATTGCGTCCGCCGTTGGGTACGTTGCGGTTGGTCCACGAGTGATAGTTGTTGTAGTAGCCGCCGTGCCAGCTGCGATTGCTGATGTAGGTGTTGTGGTTATAAATGATGGTGGTGTTGCCGCCGCCACCCCAACCGCCGCCCCAATTCATGCCCCAGCCGCCCCAGCCCCACGGATGGCCGCAGCCCCAGCATCCGCCACCCCAACCGATCCCGATACCGATGCCGATGCCGAAAGAAATGCCCGCACCCACATAAGCCACCGGCGGCGGAGTCCAGTACGGCACCACATACGGCGCGCCGTACACCACCGTTGGATTGTATTGCGGCACGTAGACCACTTGCGGATTCGCCGGCTGAATCACGATGGTCTGCGGCGCCGGCTGCGTCACCTGAATCTGCGGCGTCGACTGCAGATTGCCCGCGGCCTGCGCCTTCTGGCGCATGACCTGCACCGCTTGCATCACGTCGCTCTGCTGATCGTGGAACGCCTGTCCCAAACTCGAAGTCCACGCCAGATTTTTCGCCATGTTGTCGAGCACGTCCGGAAATTGAGTGAGCGCTTTGACGCTGGGATCCCAGGTTTGATTGTTCACCGCATCGCCCAGCGCCGATCCAGTGAGATTTTTATTTTGCGATACCCAATAATCCGCGATCGCCACCTGGTCGGGAAAAGTCGACGCCGCCAGAATTTGCGCCACCAAATTGTCGGGATACAGCGCAATCGGCGCCACCAGCGCATCGAGTTGGTCGGCGCTCAGCGCCGCCGCCACCGGAGCGCTCGAGGCCGAACTGTCCGACCCATCAGACGACCCTTGCGAGGAATTGTCTCCCCCCTGCGAGCCCGAATTGTCCGGCGGCGCGGAATTCGATTGCGACTGCGGCGCATTCTGATCCTGAAACGCCCCCGCCGTCCCGCCCGGAATCCCCAGCACCAGCGCCGCCACCCCAACCACCGCAACCCAGTCTCGTCGAATCGCATTCGAAATCATCATTTCTCGCTCCCCATTCATTCACTTCGTCCATCCACTGCTGGCGCACCTATCCCAACCCGTGCGCACGTCGCCGCTGTAAGTCTTGACCCCGATTTGTGCTCTGAAGTCTGAAGAAGAGTCGTTGAGTCGGGACGCCCGCCACAATAATTCGCCCCCAGCCCCGGGTCAAGGGTTTACTAGGTGTACTTGAACTACTCAGTGGACACGCCTCATCGATCACAGTCGGATTTTCTCCCATCGCGTGCTAACATCCCGCGAATCATGAACACTCGTAAAGTCATTCGCACACTCTGTGCGGCCGCCGCCCTAATTCTCGCGGCGCGTTCCGTCAGCACTCGCGCCCAATCTAACGCTTCCGCTCCTCCTGCACATCCCATCGTCCTCCACGCCGCCCGCCTCCTTGACGTTGAATCCGGCCGCATCACCACGCCTGGCGAAATTCTCGTCGACGGCAACCTCATCAAGGAAGTCGGCGCCAAAGTTTCGCGCCCGGCCAACGCCGAAGTCATCGACCTCGGCGACACCACGCTGCTTCCCGGCCTCATCGACGCTCACGTTCATCTTTTCCTGCACCCTGGCCCCGAGGATTTGCAAACCGTCCAGGAATCGGTGCCGCAGCGCGTCATCGTCGCCACCCTCGCGGCCCGCGACGACTTGATGGGCGGCTTCACCGCCGAACGCGACATGGGCACCGAAGGCGCCGGCTCCGCCGACACCGCCGTCCGCAACGCCATCAACGACGGCCTCATTCCCGGCCCGCGTCTCCGCATTTCCGGCAACGCCGTCAATATTCTCGGCGGCCACGAAGACGCCATCGGCTTCAATCCCGAGCAGCGCGTGCTGCCCAACGCTACCTACGCCAACGACATTCCCGAACTCATCACCGTCATCCGCGAACAATTCAAGGAAGGCGCCGACTTCATCAAGATTTACGAAACCGGCGAAGACCGCGCCGTCAACGGCCAGTTCGTCACGCCCTACCAATATTCCGAGGAACAACTAACCGCTGCGGTTCATGAAGCCGCCCGCGTTGGCAAAAAAGTCGCCGTCCACGCCACCGGTGAACCCGGCACCGGTTACGCCGCCCGCGCCGGCGTCGAATCCGTCGACCACGCCTATCAGCTCAGCGAAGAAACCATGCGCCTGATGCGCGAAAAGCAAATCTTCGCCGTCCCCACTTTCACCATCTCCGAATATTTCGCCGAGCATCCCATCGCCCCCGGCATGGCCGCGCTCGAGCAACAGCTCATCGCCTACCACGCCCAGGAGTTCAAAAAGCAGCTCGCCGCCGGAGTTCCCATCGCCATGGGTTCCGACGTCGGCCCCTTCCAGCACGGCACCCAGGCCCGCGAATTTGTGCTGATGGTGAAATTCGGCATGACCCCGCTGGCCTCCATCCAGGCCGGCACGGTAAACGGCGCCAAGCTCCTGCAGTGGGCCGACCAGATCGGCGCGCTAAAACCCGGCTACCTCGCCGATGTCGTCGCCGTCCCCGGCAATCCCCTCGATGACATCACCGCGCTGCAAAAGGTAACCTTCGTCATGAAGAACGGCGTCGTCTATCGCAAGTAGCGCCAGCAGCAGCGGTAGCGCAAGCCGTGCAGCGCGCCGTTGAATAACTCAACAGGCGCAAACGGCGGCGTGCCATCGCTGCGCCGTCCGCTGGATTTTCCCCTGACTCTGGCGCAGGATGGGCCCATCAAGGTTCGACCGGCCCCGTAAGGCAAGTCCACCAACGGGAGGCACCACGTGAAGAAGACCAAGAAGAAAGCCGCAAAAAAAACTCTCAAGAAAGGTAAGAAACTCAGCTCCACCAAGTCCCTACGCACTCTGCGCCCGGGCGGCGGCACCCATGAGTTGAACCCGCAGCCGCTCCCTCCCTAAGTGCCGCGGCCGAGCCGACGCGTTTGGCCTGACGAAAAAGGATGACCGCAAAAAGCCACGCCCACTTTTCGTGAGCGTGGCTTTTTAGTTCGCCAACCTGCGCGAAATTTATGGCGCGTCACCTGGCGTTTCCACCGCGCCATGCTGCAGCGCCCAATCGCGAAAGCCATCCGGCAAATGGGTCATCCCGCCGATATTCGCGCCTTTGATATTCGCGATGTCGCGCCAGCGCGCGCCATTCAAATCCGTCCGCCGCAGATCGGTATTGGCCAGCGACGCGCCGGCCAAATCGGCACCCGCCAAATCCGCGTCGACCAGGTCCGCGTCATCCAGTTCCGCCCGACGCAGCACGGTGCCCGAAAAATTGCTGCCGCGAAAATTCGCGCCGCGCAAGTTCGCGTCGGAAAAATCGGCGCCGCGAAAATCGCCCATGCGCACGTCGGCATCGCTGAAATTCGCGCGCAGCAAGCTGCTGCGCTCCAGGCGAATCCCCTGCAGGTACGCGCCGACCACATCCACGCCGACCAGCGGCACGTGGTCCGCGTTCAATTCTTGCAGCGCCTCCAAGCGGCCGCCGCTGCCGCCCTTACCCTGCGCGGTGTTGATCACCTGCCAGGCCTGATAATGTTTTTGCTTGGTGCGGTCGCCCGCCTCCGAAAAATAAAAAATCGCCGCCACCAGAATGCTCAAGCTGCTCAAATATTCCAGGACTTCCAGCAGCTTCCACTGGCTCAAACGGTAGGCCGCCCAGTCGAACACCCATTCGAGCGCGATGAACGGCCGCGCCCAGTGGCGGGACACTCCGGCTTTTCGTTCGGCCCAGGTGGGCGGCCGATCCCGCGGGATTATGATGCGCATCGCGACCATCCTTCCTTGCTACTCTGAGTCGCAAGCCCAGCGAAAGTTGCAAACGTTGTAAAAGTTGTAAGAGTTGTAAAAGTCGCGAAAGTTTCGCGCCAAACGCTCATCATCGCGCGCCGCCGTGGCGGCACCACGCGCTCCAGTCCAGCACCCCGAGCTGCGGCTGCGGCGCGTCCGGCAGCATGGCCAGAAATTCGATCAGGTTCCCGTCGGGGTCGCGGAAATACAGCGAGCCCGCCGGCATCCAGGCCAGCACCACCGGCTCCTCGGTGGGATTCCCGGCGAAGTCGAGCGGCGTGACGCCCGCGGCGCGCAGCGCGGCCGGCGCCTTCAACAAATCCGGCAAATCCACGCGCAGCGCGATGTGCAGCCCCAGCCGCTGCGGCGTGCTGCCCACCTGCCACAAACCCAGCATCGACGCGCCGCGCCCGCCCAGCCAGTAGAACGCCACATCGCGCTCCGGAAATTCCCCGGCCAGTTCCAGGCCCAGCGCGCCGCCATAGAATTTCTTGGCGCGCTCCAGTTCGCTCACCGTCAAATGCGCTTCAAAAAGTTCGCGGATCGGAATCATCGTTTTGGCCTCAACCTTTCTTGCGCGCTTTCCTGACCATTGTCCTATCCGGTGCCGCGCCCCCCGCTTTTTTTTGCCCGGCCAATTTTTCCGGGCCGCTGGGCCGTTTTCCATTTGCCGTCTTCTTCGATGCTCAGGCGCACGCGTTCGGCCACGATTTTGCCGATCAGCGCCCGGGGCAGCGGCTGATCCAGCGGAAATTGCACCGTCCCGCGCGACTGTTTGAATTTGGCCAGCTCTTTGGCGAAAGGTTTCAGCGCCCTCCCGGTGGGGTAGAAACCAATGTGATTTTTGAATCCGCCGAAGATGACCAGGATGCGCTGATAGCAATACGCGGGCATCCCGTACTTCAAGGTTTCCTCGGCGCCGGGCGCGGCCTTCGAAACGCAGGCCCGCATCTCCAGCAATTTTCGGCGGGAGGCTTCGGGCGCCACGTCAATGTAGTCGTCCACGTTTTGCGGCCGGGCTTTTTTGGTGTCCATTATTTCCGCTCCTCTGGCCGCGAGGTTACCACGCCCGGCGCCCGGTGCGATGCGGCGACGCGTCGCACCGGGCAAAACGCGGGAAGGCGCGAACGGCGTCTGGGAGACGACGCGATTCGCGCGACTGTAAGGTACGGCGCTGAGCGCCGGATTTTACCCGGCCCTCACGGGCCGGGCTAAATTGTGCCGCGCCTACGGCGCTGGTGTTACGCCGCGGGCGAAATTGCGAGTTGCGCGAGTTGGTGGGTGGGGTGGGATCAAAACCCGCACCCTTTGCTGAAAAGAATTGGGCACAGAATGCGGAACCCGGAAATTCCGCTCGGCGAGGCGAGATGGATGGAGGGGGAGGGAGCGATAGCGGTGTGAAGCGCGATTTACAAATACCGTCGATTTTGCGGATTAGAATTTTCATTTGGGTAGTGTTTTCAGTGGTTTACGTTGTTTTCTAATTGCTGGTAGCGGATTAGAAATGGGGGCGGCTACGGCGGATTTCTGGGGCGCGGACGGCGGGGAATCGAGGTCGATGGCGGGAGGCCGAGATTCGGCTGCGGCGGAGGCGACGCGGGGCGGCGGGGGCGTTTGGACGGCGACGTTCAGGTGGTTCGCGACATTTTGATTCATGGTGGTGTAAATCATGTGGGAGGGAGGTTCGTGCCATTCGCCGCGGGCGTTGATGCGGGTGTAGGCGCGAATGGCTCGGACGATGGTGTCTCCGCTGGGGTCGACGCGGTTGGCTTCTTCGATGAAAAATTCGAGGGCACAGCGGACGTTCTGGCCGCGGCGATCGAAGAGGCCGGTGGCGCGCGCGTGAGCGTAGATGATCCGAGTTTCGGGGAGGTTAAATTCCTCGGCGATGAAAATGGGATGCTGCCAGCGGAGAAATTCCTGGTCGATTTCCTCGCGATCGGGATGCTTGCAGATTTGGCATTTGCGGGCATGGCGCTCGAGGGAAGTGAGTTCGCGCGCGGGGACGCGAGCGGCGATGGATGCGGGGGTGCGGGGAGGCCGGCGGGGGCGTCTTTTGAATGTGCGAGTTGGTGCCGCGGGCGGCGCGGCGGCGAGTGGCTGCGCGGGCTCGGGGACGAGAGGGTCCGGGCTGAGAAAGTCGAGGGGGATATTGGCCTGGGTGGCGATTTTTTGCAGGAAGGAGAGGTGGGCGACGAGGTCGGCGTCGGCAGCGAGTTGTTCGGGGGCGCGTGATGCCGGGGACGGAGCGCCGGAAGAAGCGGGCGCGAACGGCACGTGAGGCGTGTGCGATTCGCGCGGCTTAGAGGAATGCGCCGATTCGGGCGCAGATTCAATTTTTGATTCTACTTCTTCGTTGACTTCGGCGTTGGCGGCGAAGTGGGATATGGGTGGCGCGCGGAAGGTGCGGGCGCGAACGGCACATGGGGCGTGTGCGATTCGCGCGACTTAGAGGCAGCGGCCGGG
>Ga0302304_10000341_pt1 | contig 29085 bp, 49 predicted proteins | sample III_Palsa_E2_2_FD_198769 | JGI IMG/M metagenome (GOLD analysis project Ga0302304, IMG submission 198769) | Peat permafrost microbial communities from Stordalen Mire near Abisko, Sweden - III_Palsa_E2_2 | ecosystem: Environmental > Terrestrial > Soil > Palsa > Peat permafrost | place: Sweden...
TGGCGCAGTCCATTACACCGACCATCGTCACGATCAATACGACCGTGACGCGAGCGCCTGTGCCGTCTCAGCTTCAGCGGAGTGGCGCGGCCGTTTCTACGGGAGGCACTACCCTTGCAGCCGGTCACTGGCAGTACGTGGGTACGCCTTCCGATCTGACATCCATCCTGGTGGCGCCCTTGGCCTTGGCCTCTCTGGCATGGGCATCCGGCACCGTGACGGCAACCGCCGTGGCGGCGGTTGAGTTCACCACCGGTGAGACCTTTTCGACCACCATTGCCGGCGCCGTGCCTGCCGCATACAACGGCACCTATCTGGCGACCGTCACCGGTGCCGACACGTTTACTTTCACACTGACCAGCAACCCCGGCTCGGAAACGTCTCCCGGTACCTATACCCCGCCGAGCTCGGCCTTCCTGACCGATGTCGCGACCACGTTCGCTGCTCAAGGTCAGACGGTCGGCTTCTATGTTTTGGAACTGGGCCCGGTCCTGACCAATACCGCCGCAGTTGCCGCGCTGCAGACGTGGCTGACGGCCAACAGTTCGCCGCAGCAGTTCTACAGCTATCTTGTGCCGAAGTCGTGGGATGCGGCGGACGCTGCGGGTCTGAATACGCTGGCGGCTGAATACGCCAGTCCCTCAGGGCAGACGTACTTCTTCGTCACTACGACGGCGGCGAATCTTTCCGTCTATGGACCGAACAAGTCCGTGTTCACTCTGGTGGATAGCCCGACGGCGGCCAGCACCGAAGTGCAAATGGCCTCGTTGTTCTACCAGTGGCTGGTTAACAACCCCAGTGCGTCGAACCAGCTGGCGCCAATGCAGTACCGCTACGTCTTTGGCGTCACGCCATGGGCGCAGATGGGCAACCAGTCCACGATCAACGCCATTTTGTCCGATTACGGCAACCTGATCATCACCGGTGCCGAAGGCGGCATCTCGACGGCGTGCGTCTTCAAGGGCACCACGATGGACGGCCAGCAGTCGGCCGCATGGTACGGGCTGGACTGGTTCCGCATCAACGCGCATCAGGATCTGGCCGCCGCGATCATCAACGGCTCCAATACCAATCCGCCGCTGCTCTACGACCAGGCCGGCATCAACAACCTGCAGGCCGTTGCCCAGAACCGGGGCAATAGCGCGGTTGCCTTTGGCTGCGCCAATAGCGTGGTGGTCTCCGCCGTGTCGTTCGCCGACTACACCGCCGCCAACCCGGACGACTACGCCGCGGGTATCTACAACGGCCTGTCGGCCACGCTGGTGACGCAGAACGGGTTCCTGACGATCACGTTCAACTTGAACGCCACCTTCTTTGCGCCTTGAGGACTGACAAATGACCACCTTTGTACCGCAGGGCACACTGAATCGGCTTCGCTGCTCGATCGTCGTTCCCCAAACGCCTTACCTCAGTATTACGGCGCCCTACATGGGCAAGAGTTTCGCCAAGATCGCCTTTGGTGGTCCGTTCGGCGAGCTGATTCCAACAGCCACCGGTGGCGTTACCTCACCGGAACCGTACGTCATGTCGACTATTTCGGTTGGCCTGCTTCGGACGCAGGCGTTGTCGGCCGCATGGCTTTCCCAAGCGCAGCTGCTCTGCGATATCGGATCGATCGTGGTGTATCCGGACTCGGCCAATTTTCCGGCCATGACCTTCCAGAACGCGATCATCAACGACATCGATCCAGGCGCCTACGACGGCACCGACCCGGTGTTCAAGCTGACGATCAAGGGCATTTTCATCGCCAACAGCGAACTCTGGGCCGCCAGCTAAGTTGAAGCTACGGCTAGGTGAGAACCGAAAGGCAGTTCCCTTGCTGCTTGCCGTAGCGTCTTTTCAAGGGATTCATTTTGCTTAAGGGAGCAAACCGTGCAAATCAATGAAAAGCTGAATCTCGTCTTTCCCATCAGTGAGAACGGGCCGACGTGCTACCACGTCCCGATTTCGCGCGAAGTGTTTGAGGCGAACTACCGAACCATTGCCGCCGCCAAGTCCTCCATGATGAGCAAGGGCGCGCTGTTCATGGTGTCCTCGGGTCCGCGCATCGCCGTGCTCACGCTGATGGATGAGGGGCGCAAAGAATCGGCGGAGCGAGGCGAGTTCGACGGGGAGAACAACCCGCTGGATGGCGGAGTTCTGGCCTTGTTGGCAGAGATTCGCCGGTTGACCACGATCCTCTGTCCCAGCGGCGCCGGTTGGAACATGCTGCCGGTGGACACCGCTATTGCCAACGGCGCGATTGACGAAGACGACTGGCGCGAGACGGAGAGCGCCATCGTTTTTTTTACATGCAACTGTGCGCTGGCGAGAAAGGCGGAACGGAAGTCCGTCATGCAAGGCACAGCATCGGTCTTGAAGGGTTCGATCACCTCCTTGGCGCCTATGGAGTTCATCAATTCCTTGCCGACATTGACGAAAACCGATGCTTCCGCAACGAGCCAGGCGTCATCGCTTCCCTCTTGAACGAACTGGCGACGACGCGATTCAACGAATCCCTGTCGCGTTTTGACTTTCCCCATCCGTCAGCCCGCGCGTATCGCGAGCGGTATCTGCACGAGCTTCTGAAGGGTCTGCGTGGTCACTAAATCCGTCATTGAAATCGAAGTCTCGGACGCGCAGTTCAAGGACTTCTTTCAGCTTTTCGAGCAGTACAAGGAAAAGCTGGAGGCGATGCCGGACGACTGGAAAGCCGTCAATGCGGCGAGTACGGAATCGTCAGAAGCACTGGAAGTCACCGCCGCTGCGATCCTGGGATCGATGACGGAGTCGGCGGGCCACGCTTCGGCACTGACAAAGAACCTGCGGGAAGCCGCCGCGGCACAGCGCGAGTTCGGCTCTGCCTCGAATGTCGGATCGAACAATCTAAAGGCGATGGCGAAAGATGCCAAGGCGCTGGGTGAATCGGTTTTCGGCATCGGCAAGTTCCTGTTCAAGCTTGGCGCGATCGGTATTGGATCGGCAGCAGCTGGCCTTTTCGGGATCGATGCGCTGGCGAACAGTGCGGTGGCTAATCAGCGCAGCGGGCGATCCCTGGGCCTGACCACCGGACAGAACCGAGCGTTTGACAACGATCTTTCGCGCAACATTGACCGCAGCACGTTGACCAGCGTCGCTGACGCCCAAAACAGCTATGTCGGCCGCGTCTGGCTGGCCCGTGCAACGGGGATGAGCCAGACCGATGTGCAGCGTACAGATGCCGGATCGTTGTCCGCTCAGCTCGCCCTTAAGGCGCATGACTGGTGGGCCTCCACGCCGGAATCGCAGCATACCGATGCCAACCTCATGGCCACGGGATTTACTCAGTCCGGCATGTCACTGGCTGATGTTCGACGGCAGGGAAACACACCGCGCTCCGAGCTTGAGAAAGCCTATGCAACGTACAAGGCCGATGCGCCCGGACTCAGCCAGAGCAACAGCTCAATCAACGCGCTCTATGACTTCAGTCGCAGTCTGAAGAACGCAGGCGACCACCTAGAGATCGACTTCGCCAACAAGCTTTCCGATCTCAACAAAAATGGTGCGCTATCCAGCTTCATCACGAACCTGGAAAAGGATGCGGAAATCCTGATCAATGGCGTGTTTACCGACGCCAACATGAAGTCGATGCAGGATGGCCTGACCACATTTGCGACGTACTTGGGTTCTCAGGATTTCAAGGATGACGTGAGAGGATTTGTCGATAACCTGAAGAGCCTAGCTAAGGCGATGGGATGGATAGTCGACCGAGCAAATAGCGTCCTTCACCCCCAAGATGCTTCCACGACTGACAAAGTAGAGCGGGTTGCGGATGACGTCTGGGAAAATATGGTGGGAGTGGGGAAAGCTATTTGGAACCCATCCAGAACCATAAAATCGGCGATTGCGGGTAACGTACTCACTGACCCGAATAATCAGGCCTACCTTTCAAATTTGGAAAAGAATCAGGCATTGCAACCGGGCCTGCTTGGAGCTACAGCGCAGGTCGAATCGTCAGGCCGACTGGACCCAGGAACATCAGCTGCAGGCGCACAGGGACTTTTCCAGTTCATGCCAGAAACGGCCGCTGCATTGGGCGTCAACAACGTCTACGACTTCAAGCAGAGTTCCACGGGGGCAGCGAAGCTTTATGCCCAGTTGAGCAAGCGCTACGGAGGAGACGTTCGAAAAGAGATTGCCGCCTACAACTGGAAGCCCGCCGCACTGGATTCGGATATAAAAAAGCACGGTGCGGACTGGGAGCGCTTTGCGCCGACGGAAACGCAGAACCAGATCCAGAAGGTTTTGTCGCTGATGGCATCGAACAAATCCAAGACAACGGTCAATCTCGTCGTGACCAATAAGTCCGGCACCAACGTGGCCGTATCAGCCAACGCGGCGGCGATATGAGCGCCATTCCATCCATTGTGTCGGAAGCCCTTTCATCGGGACTGATTCCCTCTGGCGTGTCGGATTACGACATGTCCTACCAGATATCGCCGATCATTCTGGTGGGCGGGATTGCGGCAAATGCGGCCGGCGGCCAGATGCCGATCATCTCTCTGTTCGGCCAATCCACGGCGATCAATGGCACGGCGTCGCTTCTCGGCGGCCTGGACAATTACCTGGCGCGTTACATCGTCATCCCGGGCGGGACGCTGATATCCAATGCGATCGGGACGTACCCCTTCGCTAATCAACAGGTCGCCGCGAATGCGCTGATTCAGAACCCGCTGAATGTGTCGGTGATGATGATCGCTCCGGTCAGGGATGCGGGCGGCTACAACAGCAAGCTGGCGAACTTCACCTCACTGCAGAACGCGCTTCAGGCCCATAACAACGCGGGTGGAACCTACAACGTCGCCACGCCCGCCTTTATCTATACGAATTGCCTGCTGACGGCGATGCAGGACATCACGTCGGGCGAGACGAAGCAGAAGCAGGTGATATTCCAGTGGGATTTCATACAACCTTTGCTGACGCAGCAAGCAGCCACATCCGCCTATAACGCGCTGTACGCCAAAGTGTCATCGGGACAGCAGATCGGCCCGAATCAACTACCCGGCGTGGGCCCAGCCGGTGGCGTGGCGCAGGGTGCCTCACCGACCAATAGCGTTGGCTCGACCATCACGTACCCGATCAGCCCATGATCATTCCTCTGCAGATCAACACGAACAGCAATCCGCCGTTCTCGGCGCAGATGACGCTGGATGGCGTGAGTTACACCGGCGCAGTGACGTGGAACATCGCGGGGCAGCGCTGGTATCTGACGCTGACTGATCAGAGCGGGTCGGTTCTTTGGTCGGGCGGCCTGATCGGTTCGCCGCTGGATAGTGATACCCCGATGGCGCCGGGCATCTTCAGCACGTCAAAACTGGTTTTTCGCGAAGACACGGGTAATTTTGAGGTCACTCCGTAATGGGGCGTTACTACGATATTGCGATTACGCCAGCTGCAGGTGGTGCGGCTTTCAGGACGTACAGCTCCTATCCCAATGGGCAATACGATCCCGGCGCGCTCAATATCGAGTTCGACATGCCGGTGCTACCGAATGGCACGCCATCGGGCGGTCAAACGCTGACGATCGAAGGTATCTCGCTGCAGGACTTGAACCAGGCGCAGCAGTTCGCCGGCATGAACCTGGTGATGAAGGGCGGCATGATGCCGGGCTTTCCGCTGGTCAATCCCGCGCAGGCCGGCATCCTCGTCAGTGGGCAGATATTCCAGTCGTTTGGCAACTGGATCGGTACCGAGATGACGCTGGACTTTGTCCTGCTGCCGTCGACCTTCACAAACGACAACCCGGGCAACTTTGTTCTGGACTGGAAGCAAGGGACAAGCCTCGCCGATGCGTTGAAGCAAACGCTGTCGGTGGCCTATCCGAACATGCCGGTGACGGTGAATATCAGTCCCAACATCAACGCATCTTCGGACCAGACGCATTTTTGCGGGACTCTGGACGAGATGGCGCAGTTCATCGGTGACTTCACTGAGGACACGTTCAAGAATCGAATCGAAATAGCAATTCAGGCAGGTAAGGTTACCGCTTTCGATAAGACCTACCAGCCAGCGCCGATCCAGCTTAATTTTTTGGATTTCATCGGCCAGCCAACATGGATCGATAGCAACATCATCCAGATCAAGACGGTAATGAGGGCGGATCTTCAGCTCGGGTCAATTGTAACGATGCCGCAAGGCCTGCAGAACGCACCAGGAATCATCACGACCACGGGCGCCTCGCTGCCATCTAGCAACAAGTACAAAAGCACTTTCACGGGTAGCTTCACCGTGACCGAGCTCAGGCACATCGGGAATTTCCGATCATCTGATGCTGGAAGCTGGGCGACCGTATTCAACATGGTGACGAATGGCTGACAACTACGCCAAGCTCTGGCTGCAGAAAAATACCAACCAGCAGGCCATTACGCGAGCTCAGCAGGTGATAAAGAAAACGGGAAGGGCTCTTCCGTGCTCTGTCGTTTCGGTCAATGGATCAATTGTCACGGTAAAGTTTGAAGTTGACGCGGGAAAATTCACGCTTCCACAAATCAAGATACCGATTGCGCAGAGCAAATGGATGCGCATGCCTATTCAGCCCGGCGACAAGGGCATGACGGTTCCGGCTGATGCATCTATCGCTGGCATATCAGGGTTGGGAACAGGCGTTGCTACGCTTACATCGCAAGGGAATCTTTCATCCCTTCAGTTCATTCCATGCGGTAGCTCCGACTATCCATCGGTAAACCAGAACGCGGCCTATATTTCCGGTCCTGAAGGCGCGGTTATCGAGACAGAGGATGGCACGTCAAAAATCGAAGTGAGTACATCAGGCATCACCCTGACTTTCGGCGGAAAAGTCGTCACCCTGAACTCGACCGGTTTCATGATCGACGGCATTCTGTTCGAGACGCATATGCATAGCTTGGTGCAAACCGGATCGTCGGACTCCGGCCCTCCTGTTCCGTAAACATTCGCCATTCACGACCCCGCCTAGCGGGGTTTTTCTTTGGGAGACGTGTCATTCGCACCTATGGAAGAGTGACCAACCCCGATGGCAGCAAGACGTGGGTCGTCATCCAGACCGACGCCAACGGCTACAACGAGAACGTCTATCTGACAACGTTGGCCCAGGTACTGAAATTGAACCTCGGCGAGAGCCCGTTCTATGCCTCGTATGGCATCCCGCAGTACCAGACGATACAGACGCAAGTCATGCCGGACTACTACGCCATGATGACGCAGACCCAGTTTTCACCGTTCTTTGCTGGCCTGACGATCAGCCGCGTGCAGACCTCCGCGGCGCCGCTCTACAACGTCAACGCCGTGACCTTTAGCGGGTCCATTCTCAACGAGACGATAGCCACATGACGCTTCCCTTGATCATGACCAGCACCGGTCCGCTGGCAACGTCTCCCGATGCCCTGCATGACGCGCTGATCACGGGTGTAGCGGCGACCAACCCCGACTACACCGCGAATCTTCCCGGCTCGCTGATCGAGGACATCTCGTCCACGGACGTGGGCGCCCTTGTCACAATGGATCAGGCGCGCGTCGAGGCGGTGAACGATGTCACGCCGTATGGTTGCAATGCCTTCATCCTGAATTTTCTGGGTGCGCAGTTCGGCATTCCCCAGGGCCTCCCATCGAACGCCAGTGTCTTTGTCGTTTTCGCTGGTCCTGCGGGTTACGTTCTCCAGCCTGGCTTCACTGTCGGTGATGGAACGAACCAATATGTCCTGCAAGACGGTGGCGTGATTGAGTCCAACGGACTTTCGCCACAGCTCTTCGCCGTCGCTTCCAACTCTGGCAGCTTCGCCATTCCGGCGAACAGCGTCACCAAGCTCATCACCTCCGTTCCCAGCGCCTATGCGGTCACCGTGAACAACCCGGAGGCTGGCGTAGCGTCAGCCGCCGCAGAGAGCGTGCAGAGCTATCGAGCCCGTGTTCTACAGGCTAGTGTCGTCGGTTCCACAGGCACGCCAGCATACGTCAAGACGCTACTTGAAAAGATCATCGGCGTGCAGCAGCAGCTGGTGTCCATCAACCAGGTCGCAGGCGGATGGCAGATCATCTGCGGCGGCGGCGATGCCTATTCGGTCGCCACAGCGATTCTGCAGGGCGTTCCAGACATCGCCACGCTGCAGGGATCGCAGCTCGCCATCACCGAGATGACGGAAGCCAATCCAGTCGTCATCACGACGAACCTCAATCACGGCTACACCGTCGGCCAGACGGTGGTGGTGTCGGGCGCAACGCCGGCAGGCTTCAATGCCTCCTATACGGTGGCGTCGGTCACGCCGACCACGATCACGACGACGACGAACGGGTCAGCCTTTGGCACTTATACGTCGGGCGCCAAGCTGACGCCGAACCCGCGTAACGTGTCGGCTACCGTTTTCCAGAACCCAGACAGCTATACGATTCCTTTCGTCAATCCGCCACAACAGACGGTGACGATCGATGTGACGTGGAACACCACGCTGCCCAGCTTTACGGCCGGACTGTCGGTCAATCAGCTGGCCGCTCCCGCGCTTCAGTCCTACATCAACGGCGTGTTCGTCGGTCAGCCGATCAACCTCTTGGAAGCGACGGCCGTCTTTCAGCAGGCTGTGGCCTCGATCATTTCCGCACCGAACATCACCACGTTGATTTTCACCGTAACGATCAATGGCGTGGTGGCGACGCCCACGGCCGGTACCAGCATCATCGCCTCCGATCCGGAATCCTACTTCTTCTGTTCCGCCGCTGGCGTGACGGTCGCGCAGGGCTGACATGGCACAGATCGAGTCCTTCGCCACGGTGCCTCTGCAAGCGCCGATCAACAGCTATTTGTATCTTGAGTATTCCGACGATGAGGATTTGCAGGCCTTCGTCGCATCGCAAAACGCGCTGGCGCAGTCCTATTTGACCTGGTTCAACCAGACGCCACTGGCGCTCTACACGGCGCCAGCTGTCAGTGGTCCGCTGCTCGACTGGACGGCACAGGGCATCTACGATATCAGCCGGCCGGTGCTTTCCACGGAAGCTTCAACGGTCATCGCCGGCTATGACTCCGCGGCCTACAACACGATTGCGTACGACGCTGCCAGTTATCTCAGCAGCGGTTCGGCTATCACGGCCAACGACGACATCTACAAGCGCGTGATGACGTGGAACATGTATCGCGGAGACGGTCAGTATTTCACGATGGGATGGATGAAAAATAGGATCAATCGTTTTTTGAATGGACCCAATGGGACGGATTACACCGTTCAAGAAAATCCGCCATCGATCACTGTCTCAGGGACCGTTTTTACCGTCACCGCCTATGCCGGGGACATCTACACCGCCCTGCAACTGGCGTATGCCAACGGCTATTTGTCGTTTCCCTTTCAGTACACGATGTCGTTCCTCGCCCTCGTCTTTCTCAACGATGGCGGCGTGCTTCAGATGACATCGGTATCGGACTACCCGCTGTCCGATTACGGGTTGGCTGCGGGTGCTGTTTGGTACAACGGCGGAACGGTCGCCGTCGTACCTGGCGTCACACCGAATCCGTCTGCCCCGCCTGTCTATTTTGCTGGACTCACCGCACCCGGCTTGCTTTCGCTAGGCGGCGGAAATCTTCCATTCAACGACCCAGCCAATAACGGGCAGCTGTGGAACAACGCCGGCCTCATCTGTATTTCCGCAGGGTAAACCATGACACTTTTCGTCTTCGCCAATAACGTCAATACGCAACTTGCCGGATCAATTTCGAGTTCAGCGACCAGCCTGACGCTTTCGAGTGCTTTTGGGCTTCCCGCATCCATACCGTCCGGGTATTGCATCGCCATCACGCTAAACGATTCGGCGACACAGCAGAACTTCGAGATCGTGTATGCCACGGCTATTTCAGGATCAACCCTTTCGGGCTTATTGCGAGGGCAAGAGGGGACGCATGCACTGGCTTGGAATGTCGGTGACTTCGCCTTCAGCGCTCCGACGGCTGGGCAGATGAAAAATGCGACTCAGCTTCCGCAGTTTGCTTCTTTATTGGCTGGGTCTGGATGGAAAAAGTATCCCGATCCAAATAGCCCTACGGGTTTTTTTATCGAGCAATGGGGTGAGACTGGAGTCGCTGGTAATGGCGCTATAACAACAGTCACTTTGCCCATCCCATTTCCCACTGTAACGCTTTCGACGGTTGCAAGTTACCTCGCTGGAACGATTCCAACGGGATCTGGTTCTTTAGGTGCAGCACCGAACACGCTATCCACGATCCATATTCAGAGTACCCATGGTGGCGCGGGATCAGAGTGGGGCGTTTTTTACCGCGCTTTGGGCTACTGAGAATTATCTCATCCATTTATTTAAACACATCGAGAAAAATGCATGAGTACTTATCCGTCGCCCGTTTTTCAAAACGTCACTGCTGAAGCCGTTGTCACGGATTCGCTCGTTACAACGGGCGGAACGGTTGACGGTACTGTTATCGGTGGAACCACGCCAGAAGAAGCGACGTTTACGAACGTCAATACCACCACGCTTAACGGCGGGAATTACGTAGCCAGTCTGGTTCAAGGTGCCAATGTCACTGTAGACAATACCGACCCGCGAAATCCAGTCATTAGCACGGTGGCCGGCATTCCCGACGCACCCAGTGACGGCAATATCTACGGCCGACAGGATGAGGCATGGGTGGTTGCAGCAACAAGCTCACCTCTGGCGAACCCGATGACAACGCCGGGTGACATGATTTACGGCATTACCGCAGGAAACCCTAGCCGTTTAGCCATTGGATCAGGCGGACAAGTTTTGACAGTGGTTGACGGACTTCCTTCATGGCAGACATCCGCCGCGCTGGTTAACCCGATGACGGCCGTTGGTGATGTCATTATTGGCTCAACGGCAGGCGCTCCCATACGTCTTGGGCTTGGTGCATCGGGGAAGGTTCTTCTGAGTAATGGAACCACCGTGGTATGGGGTAATACGCCCACGCCCATTACAACCGCCGGGGATTTGATCGTTGGCGGTTCGGGTGGCGCGCCTACGCGATTGGGTATCGGGGTTAACGGAACCGTTCTAGGCGTCTCGGGTGGCGTTTTGTCTTACGTGGCTCCCGGCGCGGGCGGTCAATCACTTGTCGTCATCAATCCGCAAACGGGAAGTTATACACTTGCGCTATCCGATTTCCCGACAAACGGGAACATTGTTGATATCCAGATCACCAGCTCAAGCGCCCAGTCCGTGACGATTCCTCCCAATAGCTCCGTAGCGGCTCCGATAGGATCGCAGATCATCATGTCAGCATGGGGTACGGGTGCCGTCACGTTCGTTGCTGGTACGGGCGTAACCTTTGTGGACGCGTGGGGCGTGGCGACAACGGCACAGTTTGACTCGCGCTATGCCCGGCAGGTAGCTACCGATATCTGGCAGATTCTATGAGTATTTTTGCTGCGCGTTGCCGACAAAATCACCAGCAGACGGTTTACCCGCCATCCACGCTAAACCCAGCCGACAAGGATTCATCGCTGACTCTTAGCGACGGGAATCTCGTCGTTACAAAGGGAGGATCAGACTACCATTGCATTGTTCGATCAACGCGTGGTCTTTCTTCGGGAAAGTGGTATTGGGAAGTACAGATGACCGCTTCCATGCCCAACTCGCGAGAGATAGCGGCAATCACAACGTCATCTGCGCCATTAAACCAAGAGGCTGGTGGAACCGTCTATGGCTATGGCTATAACGGCATCAACGGACAGATTTATCACAATGGCGGTCCCGTTTCTTCTTTCGGTGGGGGTCCAAATTTTGATGTGGGTCAACGCGTCATGTTCGCTTTTGACGCAGATGCGGGTGAATTTTGGGTAGGTTTATTGGGTAGCTGGATTTTCCCAGCCAACCCTGCGACAGGCATTAACCCTTCCATTACGGGCATCGCTTCCGGCACATGGTTTCCTACCATTGACATGTTTGACGTGGGCGGCGCTGCTGAGATTTACTTTTCAACAGCCAGTCAAACATATGCTCCACCATCGGGTTTTTCATCGGTAGGTTAGGCCATGCCGGGCGTCACTCTGGCGGCGTTGCAGTCTTCGAATAGATGAGGCTGGCCAGCATCTCCCGCAGCTGCTGCGGCATCGTCGTCGGGTATTTCGAGTACTTGTCAGCCAGCCGGAGCCACTCCTCGTGCACCTCTGCCTCGGTGATCTCTGACCGGGGTGAGACGTCGATGAGCTCGTCCTGATCGTTGAACGTATACCACCATAACGACCGGTGCATGAAGATCCCAGCCTTGCAGTAGTAGCAAAGCGATCCCTCGCTGCCCATGTCCCAGTTCACCCGGTTGCAGTTGTCGCAGGCCGATCCGGGTCCGAAGAGGGATTTTTCGATGTGTCTGCCCATGGCGGCAGGGTAGCGGGGCGGTGTCTCAGGGGGTGAGGTAATCAGCCCAGGCCTGCATCAGCTGGCGTCGCTTCTCGAGCAAGTCGCCTCGGCGGTAAGCGGCTTCGGTTTTGTCCTTGACCACATGCGCCAGCGCCGACTCGCTGACCTCGTTGGGGAAGTCGGTTCGTTCGGTCGCCCAATCCTTAAACGTTGAGCGGAAGCCGTGCACGGTGAAGCGTGCGAAGCCAATGCGCTCGAGCAGCTTGTCCATGGCGGCGTTCGACATATGGGCTTTCAGGCCACGGTCCCCCGGGAAGATGAAAAGACCTCCGCGCAATCGTGGGGTCCGCTCGAGCACGGCTATTGCTGCGTCCGTCAGCGGGACAGGGTGAACACGCTTCGCCTTCATGCGCTCTTTCGGTATGGTCCAAGTGTCGCCGGCAATCTCGAGCCAGCGCGCTTTGCTGACCATGTTCGTGCGCGAGGCTGTGAGGATAAGGAACTCGAGCGCTCGGGCGGAGATAGCCGTGTCAGCGCGCAGCGTCGCCATGAATGCAGGCATCTCGAGATAGGGCATTGCAGGAAAGTGGCGCACCGCGCGCACGCTTGAGGGCTTCGGTAGCAGCTTGGCGAGGTGACCACGCCATCGTGCCGGGTTCTGCCTATCCCAATGCCGCTGGGCATACTGGGCATCAAGCACCGCCTCTACACGCTGCCTTACTCGAGTCGCCGTCTCCGTCTTGGTCTCCCACACAGGCCGAAGTATCTCGAGAACGTCAGCTGTGTCGATCGCGTCAACCGGCTTTGATCCGATGAACGGGAATGCGTAAAGTTCGAGCGTCGATTGCCACTGGGCGGCGTGCTTCGGATTCGTCCATGACTTTCGCTGACTGGCGATGTACTCGAGCGCTGCCTCGGCGAATGTTGGGATCGAAGCCCGGGTCGCGTTAGCTGCCTTCCTCGCCTCGAGCGGGTCGATACCCTCGAGCTTTGCTTTGCGTGCAAGCAACGCCGCGGCTCGAGCTTCAACAAGGCTGACGGTGTGCAATGCACCCAGTCCCATATCTCGAGTCTTTCCAGCTCGAGTGAATCGGAAGATCCACGACTTAGACAGCGTGGCCGTCACCTGTAGATACAAGCCTCCACCATCCGCGTAATATCCAGGTTCGGCCACAGTCGCCACGCGACGCGCCGACAAGCGATTCAGCGCCCGGGCCATCGACCCACATTCCCACCCATGTTTTACACCCTGATTGCCACTTACATTGGCGAACAGTAGCGGAAAACAAAACCCATAGAAACGTTGATGCAGCAAGGCTTGCTTGCTTTGGGCGAATGGTGCAATATGCGCGGCTCGCGGACGCTCTCTCCGCCAATACATAAGCCTAAAGCCCTGTTAATTCGGGGCTTTTTGCTATGCGGCTTTTGACTGACCCATGTTTCCAACCACATCGCGATCAGCCATCAACTGCGAAATCCATTCGTCGACCTCTGATTCTGACCAGAGCGATCGCTTGCCGAATTTACCCGGCCGCGGGAAAGTGCCTTCCTTGATTCCTTTGTAAACGGTCGTGTGGCTCAGCGAGACTTTCTCGCACACGGCCTCGAGCGTGAGTAAGTGTTGAGCGCTCACCCCTCACGCTCCGCAAGAAATTCATCCAGGCGACGAAGTATCGAGCCGCCATCCTCGACGCCGTAGTCCCTCATGCATTCCCAGATAACATCCCGGCAATCCCTCAGCAACGCCTCAGCCCGATCAGCGCGGGATTGAAGGTTTGTTGTGGCGCGGGAGTTCCACCAGGAATAGAGCGTTGCCTCTCCTTCCTTGGTGTCTTTGCTGCAAGCTCCGCAATCGTTGCATTCGACATTCTGTCCCCATCGAGCCATGTCAGTTACAGACGCTATCCCGCCGCAGAACGGGCAGTTAAGAAGCTCAGCCTTCATGCGATTCTCCGATGGCTAGATCAGCGCGGATGTACTTGACCTCGCAAGCAAGCACGGAATCCTCGCACCACGATATGCCGTCATGGTCCCGTGGGAATTCTTTTTCCGAGTGCCAAGCTTCATCGGACACTTGCAAATAAATGGCATCTGGCGCAGTGCGAACAAGGTCACTCAGCAGCTTGCACTCACCACCCTCAGCCCGGCGAGCGTTGGCCGGTAACTTGAATCGCCCACGAGCGAAGCCTTTTGCATCGCATCCATCGTCCAGCACGGCATCGTATGTTTCGGCGTGCCAAGCAGTGATCGTCGCGGGGAATTCTGTTCCGTTGCTTGATTGCCAAATGACGCGAGTGCCATTCGGAAGAAATCTACCCCCCTGAGCGTCCTGCGTGGCTGGGATCGGTGGTTTTGGTTGTTTCTCATCGCGAGCGCATATCGTGCAAATGGATGGTCCGCCGCACCTTACCATTAGCCCATCAGGCCGTTTCCACACATGACCATGACCCGTGTTCGTTCCCCAATCGGTTGCTCGGTCATCCGCATTCTCCACCTGCGAGAGAAGTTCGGCGTATTTCCTCAAACGCTTTGCTATTTCGTCGGACAATCCAGAATGCGACATGGACGTGCAGCAAGGAATATCCATTATCTCCGCCAATTCCTCGTTACTAATCCCACTGTGATCTTTCGCACCCACACTTGGCCCGCTCATACCGAACCCTCGGCAGGCGATGGGGCGGCTTTGATGGCGTAGCGTAATTTGACGTTGGCAAGCTGCGCCTGCGAAGCATAAGGGCCTATTTTCAGTTGGTACTTTGCGTACAACTCCGCGAGCACATCGCTTGCGAATTTGGCTGCGTCGATCAGTTCAACCACCACACCCTGCGGCGCGACAACCGGCGAGGGTTTGAATGCCTTAATTGCATCCCGCAAGTGGCCGTTTGTGTATCCGCCAGCTTCGCTAATGTATGCGTGAATGAAATCCGCAAGCGCATCAGCATAATCCACCGGCTCAGCCTTCGCCTGCTCGGCGAGTAACGTTGTGATTCGATAACGCATCTTCGTGAATAGCTGCATTGCCGAAACCGTTCCTTGCGCTACGTCAAACTCAAGCGCATCTAGCTGAGCACGCACTTCATCAACAGTAGGATTACCCATGGTCGTTTCCTTTTGCTAGGGCGGCTTGCAGTGATTCGATTATTTCCGTGCGGATCATGCTTGGGAAATCTGTGGTTCCATCAACCGCAAAACAGCCGATGGGGCCAAAAATACATAGAGCTTTAACGCCTGCGTTTTCTCTAACCTCAATGTTCCAACCAGCCGGAAGTTTCTGCCTAGCATCCACCGCATCCCCAGTCCCAAGGCTGGAAGTTTTTGCTTGCCAGCCTTGCCATAGCCGTTGAGTGTTTATGTACTCGTAGTGGTTAGCCGCTCCGGCTGAGTCTTCGGCATGGTCAATATAAAAACCTTCGCTCAAAGCCCACTTCTCAAAAGCGGCCCGATCAATCTCGGCATCCGAATAGTTCATTTCTCACTCCCATCAGCCGGAAGGGTTGGGGTTACCTTGTCTAAATACTTGAGGATCGCCAGACGTAAAGAGGTCTTGCAGTGGTTGAAAAGTAACGCCGACTTTTCCGGGCAGTTTTCGATAAATTCCCAACTGGCTGCGTTAAGCGCAGATCCCCATTCTTCGGCATCTTTTCGAACCAAAACCCATTCCCCCGAATCGCCGGAGTTGAGAATGGCTTCGAGTTCGTCTGAAATGTAGTTGCAGGCGTCGTTATAGCCTTCGTCATAACCAGACTTAACACTCTGACTACCTGTCTGAGTTAGCCGATCAATCAACTCCCGCAGCTTGTCTTGAGTGTTCATGGGGTGGCCTTCTGTGGCTTTCGTAATTGGTTTAGAACATCGGCCCAAGTAATTCCGTTAATAAACGGGATAAGCGTTCCTTTGAATTTCATGCAATTTGCTTTGTGCGGTCGGTCATCTACTAGAAAATCGTCTTCATCTCCTAGCAATCCTTTGTCGTGAGTGATGATGATTCGACGCTTCAATTCTGGAAGGTGATTCATTACCCACTGCGCTTTATCTTTGTAGGCAAATGAAATACCAGTTGGCGGTTTTGTAGCTATCCATACTTCGTAACCCATGCCTATCAAGCTACGAACGCCAGCTAATCCATCAGGGTAAGGATTCATCGCAAGATATGCCCCCGGAACCCGTTTTATCTCGTCACCGGTTGCTTCTATTTCATCGCGGTATGCGTCAAAATTAACCAGCACTCCATCCATGTCTACGAATACTCGATTCACAACTTTCTCCCTACCGAATGTGATTGATGGTCTGAGTGGGCGTGGAAGGGTAGGTCAGGAAACGATCCCCACGGAGCACGAAACTCACGGTACATACTGTCCGGCGATATGCCGCTGCGATGACCGTGGCGACCCTTGCGTCCTTCGCTCCAATACTCGCGGTGGTTGGTGGTCGTGTTGTCGTGCCAGCCATCGGGCCAGAACTCTTGTGTCGGGTTCATGCGGCTTTCTTCGCGTAGTTGTGCGCGCCAAACATGCGGTGAGCGTGTTCGCTCTTTTCTGACCAGACGATGCCAACCTCGTTGCCGTTCGCGTACAACCAAGTGATGAAATCCGCCATGCGTTTGACACCGTAGTTGCTGGTGCTTTCGCCGAGCATCACGACACCACCAGTCCAGCCCTCTGCCATCTCAGTCTCTTCGGCAAAGGCCGCGGTAAGAACAGCCTTCCAGTGAGCCGGCGGCATGAGTTTCATCACCCAGGTTCCGGCGACCGTGCAGCGCCATTTTTTTTGGCGTGAGAAATCGGTCAGCATCGGCCACATTTTTGAGTTTTGGCTCAGCGTGCGCTTCGAGTCGGTATCGTCTGAATTCACTTTCTCGCCTCCGCCGCCATCCGAATCAGCTCAAGCCGAATCGTCTTCTTCGCGGCCTTGTTGTACGGAACCTGCCACGGTGATTTCCAGCGACCTTTACGGCCAGCTATGCGCGGAGCAATCTCGCCTTTGACGAACGTTGTGCGGTTACGGCTCATCTCAGGCCTCGGCCAGAGCCAGCGTGCGCTCATCCCAAAAGGCAATAAGCTCTGCTCGCTCGCTTTGATCCAACAACGTGATCAGTGCCGACGCTTCATCGAGTTCGTCACGCGTGGTTGCTTCGGCAAGCTTGTCGTGGATCTGCTGGGCTGTAATGTCGTCTACGGACGGAACGCGCGGCGCGTCGTCGGCGAGTTCATGCTCAATCTGCTGCAGCGTTTCACTTGTGCGCAATCCGCCTTGCGTCACTGTGCGGAGCTGGCCAATGTCCTCGGCTTCCTCGGCAGTGTGGATGCCCATGCTTACCTCGGGCGCGTACAGGCGCGACCAGAAGCCAGCGGCTCGGTACATAAACATCAGCTCGGGCATGGTTTTCCACTTACTGCCGGACTTCTGCAGCCATCCTTCTTCTTTAACCATCGTCCAAGTGATCCAGGGACCGATGCAGCGCTCGCCATCTGACTTGTCATCGGCGTAGGCGCGGACCTTGTAGCCTTCGTGCTTTGGGTCCGTTCCGACAACTTCGAAACGCATCGGCTTGAAGCGGCCGCAGGCATTCACGGTGGCGATCAGGAAGGTGGATGACCACGACGGCTTGCCTTGAATGACGGCAAGATTCTGCATCACCATGAGTTCGTTCGCGCCGATGCGCTGCGCGATTTCCATCGCGATGATCACGTTGGCGATGTTGTCTTGGTAAATCTTCGGAACCAGCGTCGAGCTGGCGTAAGCCTTCGCCTTACGTTGCAACAGAGAAAAAGGACTCTCTGCGGCTAATGCCTGGCTCGGCGTTTCGGTTTGTGTAGCGACTGCGCTCATGCGTAATTCCTCGGGTTAATCGTTCAATGCCCAGCGCGGCAGCGCGAGCGTGTGGATCGACGGCGCGTATGCCGGCCATTTGTCGGTCTTCAGGCAATCGGTAAGGGCATCCATCTCGCGCCGGCGCAGTTCATAGCCGCGCGCCTCCGCGTCAGCGTCGATGCAGTGCACGGCGACGGCGTAGGGCGGGGACTTTTCCACCGCAACGAACAGGAATGCGCGTAGGGCGTTGTCCGTGGCCGTCATGCCTTCGCTGTAGTGCGCGTGCTGGATGTGATATCGGTAATTTGCGACGGACTTCGCAAAGCCTCGCGGGCTCGCATCCTCGGTCGACTTCAGGTCGATGGCGATACGGCGGTCAGCGATCCAGTAATCGAGCCGTGCCTTGCACAACAGGCCGGTTTCCCGGTCATGCCAGATGATGGTCTGCTCAGACTGTCCGCCGCGGAACAACTTGCCGGCGATCGGATGCGCGGCGACGGATGCCTGAATGCCACGCAGAATGATTGCGTCGTCGTGGCTGATCTCAATCTTGCCAGCCATCTCGCGCTCCCACTCGTCCCAGTACGCACATGCTTTCAGCGTTTCAGGGCTGGGATTCTTTGCGTTCCGGTTGCGGTCGGGTACACGGCGAAACGGATGCTCTCGGGCGATGATGTACGTCGAGTCGAACAATTCCGGTTCCAGTACGGCGACATGCAGTGCTCGACCAAAATGCTTGGCGGGTGTCTCGTTGTCGTCAAGGTCGGCCAGCCACGCGCGGTAGTGCGCCGGCGTCACGGAGAGCTGCTTCAGAGCGCCGCAGTTCACCACGCCAAGCTCTTTGCGGTGATACACCTCGGCGGGCACGTTGGGGTAGATGCCCGGCGCGAACTGGGTGATGCTGGTGAGTAACGGCGACTTGATCTGCGCGTTCATGCCGCAGCCTGTTTTTTCACGCGCGCCGGCTTTACATCGTTTGCGACTGCAATCTTTAGGTCGGAAAAGAGTTTCTTCGGAACAATGCCCATATCATCTTGGGCGCCGTACTCGTCAAACCATTCGATAAGAGCGGCAACAGCAGCACCAAGCGTCAAGCTGGCGACACGCGCGGCTTCGGACTTTTTCAGTGCCTCGTTGCGCGCCAAGCGAACTTCTTCAGCCTGCGCCTCCAATCGGGCCTGCTCAACCTTCTGCGCTTCACGTTGTGCGGCTAGACGCTTGTCCTCATCTTCGCGAACCCGATCAGCTTCGGCACGAGCCTCACGATCAGCCTTTTCCTGCACAGCACGGCGTGTCGCTTCCGCGGCAGCATCACGCTGGCGCTGTGCCTCCGCCTCCGCAGCCAAGCGGTCCCGCTCGATCTTGGCCAGCCTGTCGGCCTCGGCCCGCTCTTCATCTGCTTTCTTGCGCGCGGAAGCTAGGCGCTCATCCTGTTCCTTGCGAAGCTGGGCAAGCTCGGCCTGATCGGCAATCAGTTTCGCTTGTGCCGCTTCATGCGCCAGCTGGTCGGTATGCATCTGTTCAAGGCGGGCGATCGCGGTGGACTGAGCCAGACGGGCGGACTCGATAAATTCCGCGAAACGCTCTTCGTCAATCAACAATGCCTGAAGGTCGATAATCTCTCGCGCGATGTATTCCGCTGACTTGCCGACAAGCTTTAGCGGAATGCCGCGAATGTCGTCAACGTGCTCCTGAATGGCTGCGATGCGCGCTGCCTCAGCCTCCTCTTCGGCACGCTTGGCATCGGCCAGCGCCTGGTCATAAGCCACCTGCAGAGCGTTGAGGCGCGTCTCTTCGGGCGAGATGATGGCGATAAGCTCACCCTCTTTGCCGATGACGGCTTTCGAGAATTTGGTCGCGTCGTCCCGCGCATCCTTGCCGGTCTTCTGGATCTCGACACGGGTATTCTTCAGCAGCATGCGCGCGGCGTGGCACTCGTTGTAACCAGCAGCATTCGTGATGCCAGTAATGCGCGCCGACTGCTTCGCCAGCTCAGCCAATTCAGCCTTGCGCGTGGCAAACCCGAGAGCCAGCTCGGCGCGTTCGATGACTTGCAGTTCCGTATTCATATTAATTCCTCTCGCCGCTAACCGGCTTGTGTTGGGTGGGTTAATAGCCGTCGCCGTAGCCGTCGCCGTCGCCGTAGCCGTAGCCGTCGCCGTCGCCGTAGCCGTCGCCGTAGCCGGAGCCGTAGCCGTAGCCGTCGCCGTCGCCGTAGCCGTAGCCGTAGCCGTAGCCGTCGCCGTAGCCGTAGCCGTCGCCGTAGCCGTCGCCGTCGCCGTCGCCGTCGCCGTCGCCGTAGCCGTCGCCGTCGCCGTAGCCGTAGCCGTCGCCGTAGCCGTCGCCGTAGCCGTAGCCGGAGCTATTCGCTGCCGACTGAATCCACGCCTCGCACAAGTAGTCCGATGCTTTACCTACAATGGCACCAACTTTTGAAACAAACTCTTTGACACCGTCGATGCAAGCTCCCGTGTCCAGTACGTCTACAACCGTTACAACGGGTTTGTAGATCATCCAGGTCATGCAGCCTCCCACGCACCCTTAGCCGCGTCGGTTACTTCAAATACAGCAGTAACTTTTCGCACTTCGATATCAGCTCTAGCGCTGATTTTGCTGTTACGTGTCGGACCCGTCTCGGCAAGTTCCATTACACCTTTCGTTGTTCCGAAAGAAATAGCCATGCGTGCTTTCTCAAGGTTAATTACATCACCCTTGGTGTCTTTGGCGTAACCGAAAAACACGCCACGATGCTCAGTGCAAACGATGACGGGACGTGCGGTATTCTTTGAAACTGTCATGGTGTTTTCCCTTTGTTTGTTGGTTGGTAAAAATTAATTAGCGGTAATTCCTCTGATCCGCCGTCTCGTCAAAACCTGCCTCCACGTCATTTTCCGCGGCCTCGCGAATCACAATCGGCTCTCTATCGATCCACGGTTTCAGCGCATGGAACATCTTCGGAAGCATCGCCTCTTGCCAAGGCGTCAGAGGTACGCCAGTAGATAGGCACTCGATGATTGGCCACGCCTGGATCGCGTAAGCGGTGATGTTTGCCATCTCGCGAACTTCGTCACTGAACTCGGCATCATCACGACACGGCAGGTTATCGAACAGAAGTTCACCGACCTTTTCGCGGTCTGACTTGATGGCATCCTCGGCGCGCTCAACGGCAGCGAATTGCGCATCGGTATCGGGTTCGCCGCTGGCTAACTTCCAATCGTCGTAGCTGCGTAGGGCGCTCATAAAAAGAATCCCTCAAAAATCTCAATAGCCGACACAGCCGCGCAGATAACGACGACCGCATAAGCGCCAATCCACAATGCAGCGAACGGACCTAGTTCATCGCGCAATTCGTCGTACTTGTTCACCATCCAGTCGGTACGGCGGCGCTTTGGTAGCGGCTTGGTGGAGTCGATGAAGGTGAAAGGGTGCGATTGACGGGCGTTCATGGCTGACCCTTTAGGATTTGGTCAGATACCCACTGGCGCATACGTATCCAGCGATTTTCTGGTGAGTTATCCAACGTCCATCGCTCGTCGTTTTCAAAGACAATTTCAGCAGCCAAAGCTGGTGCAATGTTGAATGCGTCCGCGACGGCGTAACGGTCTTCTGGATCAAGCTTCGTCATATCCAGTCCGCGAGCTGCGCCAAGAACACCAATGGCGCAATAACTACCATCTGCCGTAACAAGCTCGTCTGCAATAAGTCGCTTGTCTTGCATGGCATCAAGGGCCACAAGCAAGTCAGAGAGAAACTTCTGTCCGCGCTTTCCAAACGTCGCCGACTGCACAGCGCCACGCCATAAGCCAATGTCCTCGCAGTCGTCGCTATAACCAGACCGGCTCATATCTTTTCCTCCACATCCGCCGTCAGCGCCAACAGGTCTGCGGCTAACTGGATGGATTCTTCGCGGGATAGATAGATTCGCGATCCTTCAATAGTGATGATCGCGAACATGGTTACGTACTCGATCCCATAGCCCCGCTTAACCTTAAGTTCGCCACGGTTGAAAACGTCAAACGCTGCGATAGCCATGGCTCAGGCCTCCGTCTCGGTGGTGAGGTCTGTCAGCCATAGGTAATCGCAACCCGGTGACTTGAGTTCGATAAGTGCGGCTAGTCCGATTTCTGCGGTTTTGTTAAAAACGCTATCGCGAGCTGCGGCTGCGGCTGCGTCTGCGTCTGCGTCTGCGTCTGCGTCTGCGGCTGCGGCTGCGGCTGCGGCTGCGTATGCGTATGCGTATGCGTCTGCGGCTGCGGCTGCGGCTGCGTATGCGGCTGCGGCTGCGTATGCGTATGCGTCTGCGGCTGCGGCTGCGGCTGCGGCTGCGTATGCGTATGCGTATGCGTATGCGGCTGCGGCTGCGTATGCGGCTCTAGCCACATCACGCGCATTTCGTGCCGCCGATCCCGTTCCTTCGTTTTCACAACGAACCGCAGCGACTTCCAAGGCTTCCGCATGTTTAGGATTGCGACTAGCGGCGGCGCGAAGTGCAATCGGAACGATCTGGCGAATGATCTTCTCAACAACAATCTTTGCAAACGCTTTTTGGTCGATGGCATCACTGCCAAGCTGAGCGATAGCCAACTTCCGCATGCCAGAAGTACGTGCCGCATTTGAAGACCAGCGTGAATCGTTCAATCGAATTTTGAATGCGCGAACCGCCGAACCGACACACGTTGGACGATCCGAATGCGGCAAACCCATCGCATAGCAAACAGCAGCCTCGACACACATCGATCCCGGTGTCGGTTCGCCAATCCCTGAAACAAGACCCGCGTCTACAGTCACTAGGACTTTGCGCGCCAAGTCTTCCGTTACTACGTATTCGCTCATGCTCATCTCCCTTCCGGCTTGGCCTCCGTTTGGTGGCCGATGGAGAGAGATTAGGATAGGCCTAATATCATGTCAATAGGTCAATCCTAATTAGTTTCATGCAGACGTAAAAAAGCCCGCTCATGGCGGGCTCGTTGGTCAGTTGTGTTTGGCGGCTTATTCTTGCTCTTTACTGTCTCCGCCCTTGAATTGGCTTCTCAGGAAAGATCCCACAACGCCGACAACGGTTATTCCTCCAACTATGCCGGCTGCCTTGTAAGCCTGAAGGTATGCGAGCGCAACGGAGGCGATAAGGCAAAAGGCGAGCGCAGCAAGGGCCACGTAATGCATGCGCTGATTGTCCTTGGCGGTGCAGTCAATCACTTTTTCGTGTAATGACAGCTGTTTGGCAACCGTAGCATTACTGTCAGCCTGCTCCTTTTCCATCATCGCCACGATTCGTCCCGTAATTCCAGGATGGAGGTGTTCGAACCGTTCAAGATGATCTGGATGGGGGAGCGGCCCGCTATAACTTTCTTTCGTCGCCACATGCATAGCTACCGATCCCTCGGTGTGAGGAATTGGCTTGGGATGAAGGGCTTGAGGTCGGCTCTTACTTAGAGCGATTTGGCGCTTTTTGCTTGAGCGCTTGCTCATGAGCCGCTACCGACATGGCGCGCTTCATGCGGTTTCCCACGGTCGTGAAGTGGCGTTGTACGCCAAACTCGTGCGTAGGCATGGCGGGAAGCTTGCTCGACAGCGGCGTATGAGAGAAGTCCAGCAGACTTCCAAAGGCGTCGGCAAACGATAAGGGCTTCAGTTGTGCGCTCATAGGTCAGCACTATAGCAGTCCGTTTTGTCAAATACGTTAACCACGGTTTAATCCTCCCAGCTTCCGATCCATTGCTCAGCGCCCAAGTTTCACAGGCATACCGATGCCCGATTTTTTGGTAACCCCATCTGCATAGGTGAATTCCCCTTCGCACTGCAGATCATTGTTCTGCAGGTTTACGTAGGTTGTTTGCATGTGAGAGAACTTGGTGACCTTGCCATGATCAGCGACCAATTGAGGCGTGGCGTTGTACATGGTCATGAGCTGTGACTGGACTTCTGGCCATGCACACGGGTTTTGATGCGCCACCGAGGCGGCGGGCATGTTCTGCGCACTGGCGCTTGCTACCCAAGCGACTACGATCAAAGAAGAAATTCCTTGTAGTTTCTTAGCCATTCCGTTCTCCGGTAGTTACAGTATTTTCTCAAGTGATGCTGAAAGAATGGCTATATCAAGCGAGTCTCACCGCTGAGGACACGCAAGGTGTCTCATGGAGCCAACAGGAGAGACGATGATGACTGACCAGTACGACGAACTGTTCCAGAAGTACCTTACTGCTTTCGGGCTTTTACGCGCGCCGACGCAGATGGCGTTGTGTCTCGATTCTTTCCATTGCTCAAAAACTCCAGCGCTTCCCGAAGCGGCTCATTTGAAGACATGTCAGGTAATTGCGTTCCCATCACCTCGACAAGCTTCTGGTATTCCAAGGGCCGGTGCTCGGCGCTGATCTTTAACAAAGCGGAAAGTGCCAGGGAAAGGTGATCAACACGACCCCTTAGGGCCGCGATTTCACTTTCCGGGTCGTCAGCGATGTTTTTCATGGACGGGTTCGCTCCAAAATAAAGTTCGTCGAACGTCGATCCGTGATCTTCAGCAATTCTTCTGGCTAACTCCGTTTCGGGACGATATTCGCCGTTTAGCCATGCGTTCGCTGTGACGGTGGCATATCCGTAACGTTTCGCTAGATATGAGCCAGCACCGCGACGCGGATGGTTTTTTTCTAACAAGAGTTTTGAAAGCCGCTTGCCAAATGCGTCGGCTGTGTCATCGCGAATCTTCTTAGGCATGGCCTAAATATTGACCGGAATAGAGTTAGGTTTGCCCTGTTGACTAGTTATTAGGATCATCCTAATATCTGGTCCATGACCACTAACCCGCTTGATACCGTAATTGAGAAAGTCGGCACTCAGCAGAGGCTGGCTGAACTGCTTGGCGTTAAATCTCCATCTATAGCCGAATGGCGTAAGCGCAAGCGAGTGCCCGCCGAACGCTGCATAGCGATCGAGACACTCACCTCTGGCGCTGTCACACGCTACGACTTGCGCCCCGACGTATTCGGCCCAGCCCCGAAAGCCAAGCGGCAGGCTGCCTGATGTCACTTCCGACGAGAGAAACGTGGCTTGTAGGGTTTGAACGCGGCTTTCTTGCTGGCGCTCTGAGCGTTGCCTTGGTCGGTATCGCGTTTGCTCACTTTGATCGCGATCTCCCCGATCCATCTTGGGATCGCGTGCAAGAGCACGAAAAAGCAACCTATCTCGTACCAAAGAAGCAAGCGCTCCGAGTCTGGATTTATCAGATTCCAGATGCTGGCGACTGCAAATATAAAAGCTCCGAAGAACAGGGCTTTTTGGCTCAAGAGAACCAGTTCTTCGAACGCTCTCGGCTTGCTCAGTGCGATAGCTGGAATTTCCTTCATAGCCATCAAAAGGATTCCTGAGATGAGTCCCAGAAGGAAATTTTCCATGCGTACTGCCGCCCTTATTGATATCTGCACAGCTTACCGCTGGCAGGGCTTTTCTTTTTCGGTTCGTTTCCATTTGAAAAATTTTGGCCCCACGGGGATCTACAACGCGAGACATGTGTCATGACACCCATTGACGAACCCCAGTTGCCGTTTCGGATGGACGCCTATCCGATTGAGCGCAACGTAATCATCGCGCAGCCGAATTTTCGCGGCGCAATGAACCTGTCCATTGATCTGTGCAGGTTCGAGAACGACAAACAGGCGTCCGGCAAGGTGGGCGTCGACGCTGGCGCTTACAGCTGCAAGAAGAACGGTCAGAAGCCCTGGTCTGTCGATGAGATGCGCCGGGTAATGGAGATAGGCCAGAACCTTATGCCGCTGTCTTGGCTGGCTCACCAGTACGGCCACGGCCTTGTGCTGCTGGAAACCGAAGCCGAGCGGCGAGATCGCATCAGCCAAGAGCGGATTGTCGAGCTGGAATTCAAGAACCGTGTTCTCACCGATGCACTGCGCGGAGTAGCCGCATGACCATCACCGATACCGGCCGCAACGATCCCATCGACTTCGTTCTCGGCGAAATCTATACCGCCATCGCCCGTTTATCGCGTGAGGCTATCGAAGCCAATCGCCTGCGCCAAAACGAGCGCGACGCCAGGCAGAAGATGCTCAGCCAGTTGCGCGCTGAAACGGGAATGAAGGCATGAAAACTTTCTTCCTCACCTTCCGCGAGCGCCGCATCTTCCTTGAGGCTGTTAGGGCGTTGAGGGGGTTTCGGATATGAGCGCGTATACGCCCGGCCCCTGGGTTTGGTCGAACGTCTATAAGACAGGCGAGGAAAATCCGACGTGGGCGCTCGTTTCGACTACCGACAACTACGGAATTCTTGCGTGCGACGGGATTGAGAATTCTCCGCAGGGATTGAACGATTTTGAGAACGCTCAGTTGATCGCGTCTTCTCCAGATTTATTGGAGGCGCTTCAGCAGATAGATAGCGGCAGTTGCGAAAGGTCTACTGAAGGATATGGGGCATGCCGCAAACAGGGTTGTACGCCGGACGCCCCATACCTTGCTGACAAGATGTGCAACAGCTGCATAGCTCACGAAGCGATCCAGAAAGCCACAGGCGGTGGCCTATGAGCGTTGCAGCACATCGTTTCGACAACGCCAAACGTCGTCGTCCAGATAGCCATGCGCGTCAGGCAATGTTGACGCCTAGCTATGTGCTTGAGCCAGTACGCGCTTTGCTTGGCGGCATCGGCCTTGATCCTTGTACTGAGCCCGACAACCCGACGCGTGCCGATATCTTCTACCACCAGCCGATGGACGGCTGTGCGCTTCCATGGGATGCAGAGACGGTCTGGTGCAATCCACCGTATGGCGAAGCGCGTAACCGCTGGGCCGCTCGGTGCATCAGCGAAGGTAAGCAGCGCAAGGTCGTCTTGCTGATGCCTGCTCACACCGAAACAAGGACCTTCCAGACGTGCCTGCATGCATGCACGTCAGTTTTGCTTGTTCAAGCGCGCCTTCGCTTCGGAGTTCTACGAGAGAACGGACGACAGGAAGCCGCAAGCCATGGGAGCGCGATGTTTGGCTTTGGCGTGTGCCTTGAAAGTCTTAGTGGACTCGGCTTCGTTGCTGCTGGAGGTGCCGCATGAAATCCCCCGACAACATCCCCGGCTGGGTGATCGTTGAAGAAGACGGAACGCCTGGCCTCTGGTTTCGCACCCGTGACGAAGCACGCCGGGTCGCTCATGAATCGGGACTCGATCCCAAACAGGTTAGGCGGGAGGTGGAGTGATGTTCGACCAAGCAACTATCGATTTTGCCCAGGCGCGCGCTGATCGTGACGCCGGCATGGCATCGGCTCTGCAACACGCCGAGTCCGACTGCATCGACTGGCCCGACAAGGCCTATGCATTTCTCGCTGACTTCGCGCGCTACCAGAGCCATTTCTGCGGCTATGAAGTGACAGCGGCAAGTCATGCCTGCCCGACGTTCCCGCAGCCCGTCAACGAGCGCGCATGGGGCGGTATTTACACGCGAGCGCAGCGGGAAGGCTTGATGGTCAAGGATGGCTGTGGCGTGCATCCCAAGCGTCACGCGAGCATCTGCACGCGGTATCGGTCGATGGTTTTTGTGGGTGGTGCGGCATGAACTCAGTCGCTCCAGCGTGGCAGCAGTGGGTTTGCGATCAAGGTACCCGCGGGGGTTCGGTCGAGTCACCCATGGAAGATTTATTCCAGGGCGCCTATGAAGTTGTGTGGATGGTCGGCGGATATGGAGCGACGTTGCCGCGTCGTCTTGAAAGCCAGCAGGTCTATGGCCCCTATCGTCTCGATTTCTCGATTCAGGGCGAAGGTGAAAAGGGTCGATATCAGATCGCCATTGAAATCGATGGTCACGACTTCCACGAGCGAACTAAGGAGCAGGCGTCAAAGGACAAGGAGCGTGATCGCTACCTGCAAAAGCACAACTGGAAAGTTCTTCGCTTCAGTGGTTCCGACATCTATCGCAACTGCTTTGGCTGCGCTCAAGAGGTGATTCATGCCTACGTTGTAGCGCACACCGGAAAAGAGATCCGCGAGGCAGCGGCAGAACGGCATATGGCGCGCTTGCGTGAACTGCTTGGGCCAGCGCCATGAGCAGAGCCCGCAACATCAAGCCTGGCTTCTTCAAGAATGACCTTCTTGCCGAGTGCAATCCGCTGACTCGAATCCTCTTCGCCGGCCTGTGGTGCGAGGCGGACAGGGAAGGCCGCATGGAAGATCGCCCCAAACGCCTGAAGGCTGAGTGCCTGCCTTACGACGAGTGTGACATCGAAGATCTTCTTGGCGAGCTGTCTGACCGCGGATTCATCGTTCGCTACTCGGTTGAGGGTAAACGGTATATCGCGGTAGCAGAGTTTTCTCAGCACCAGAACCCGCACCAGCGTGAGGTTCCGAGTGTCATACCGGCTCCAGCCGAAACAAAGCACAACCTAGGCAATGACAAAGCACATCCTAGGCTAGACGCAGCCGAGAAATGCACTGGTTCAGCCGGGCTTGTAACTGATTCCCCTTCCCTGATTCCTGATTCCAGTAAAAGCTCGCTCGCTCCGACTATTCCGTACACCGAGCCGAGCACTCCGGAAGGAACTCCGGCAGGGCGAGCGTGCTTGCTGATGAGAAGCGCTGGGTGTGAGCGGGTTAACCCAAGCAACCCCGACCTGCTGGCCGCGCTGGACGAGGGCGTGTCACCGGAGGCACTGCGTGACACGTATCTCGAATCACCCGGTAAATCGAACCCGTTCGCATGGGCCATTACGACCGCTCGTAATCGAAATGCTGAAGGCGCCAAACCGCTTCAGCAAGCGCGAGCAGGGCCAAGCGCGACGGCATCGAAAGCTCCGCCCGGCAAGGTCATGGCCGGAATCTTACGACTTGAGGAAATGAAAAATGAACTGGCTGAAACGCGAACTGTTGACCGGATTTCAAATCCTGATGACGCTCGGCTTGGATCGTCAGCCAGCCGCTGAAGTGATCGTGGATGGGACGGTGCCGACGTGGATAAACACGCTGACCACTGGCCGGCAGTTCGAGGA
>Ga0302304_10000350_pt1 | contig 28615 bp, 23 predicted proteins | sample III_Palsa_E2_2_FD_198769 | JGI IMG/M metagenome (GOLD analysis project Ga0302304, IMG submission 198769) | Peat permafrost microbial communities from Stordalen Mire near Abisko, Sweden - III_Palsa_E2_2 | ecosystem: Environmental > Terrestrial > Soil > Palsa > Peat permafrost | place: Sweden...
CGTCCTTTCGCCGTAGGCAAAAGTTACATTCCTTAATTCAATAGCGTGTTCAAATTCGGGTACAGGTTTAGCATCAGGTGCATCAACTATAGTAGGTTTTTCATCAATAAGCTGTAACACTCGTTCGCCGGCTGCAATACCCGCGTGTATGTTTCCAAATGAATCGGATATAGATTTTGCCGGGCGCATCAGCTGCGAAAAGATACCGATATACGCGATGAACTGCGCCCCGCTTAAACCATCCGAGCGTTTATTAAGGATCAGGTAACCGCCATACAAAACTATACACGATATCATGGTAACGGCAAGCGTTTCTGATACCGGTGAGGCTGCCTGCTGGCGTTTTGCCATAGAGCGCAATATTTTGGTATAACGCTTATTTTCCTCATCAAAACGGTTTTTAATATAGCCGGAAGCATTAAATGCCTTTACAATTTTAATCCCCGAAAGGGCCTCATCCAGATAACTGATCATATTGGCGTAGGATTGCTGGGCGGCAATTGCCTGCGATTTAAGCCTTTTAACTATTCGTGAAATAATAAAGCCTGCTATAGGAACTACCAATAATGACCATAAAGTAAGTTTTGCCGAGATCCAGAACAGGGTAACCAAAAAGGCTATTAACTGCACGGGGTCTTTAAATATCACCTGTAAGGTTGAGGTAACAGAAAATTGCACTACCTGCACATCCGATGCTACTTTAGATATGATATTACCTTTACGCTCATTGTTAAAATAGCTTAATTGCAGGTCCATCACATTATTAAAAACGCTGCGGCGCAGGTTCAGTAATGTATGTACCCGCAGGTTTTCCATTATCCGTGCTGATAGATAGCGGAATAAGTTACCCAGCAATATGGTTACTATAAGTACAGAACACACAAAGCGTAACGCGCCCCATTTACCATAAGTATTTACAAAGTAATACATGTAGTAATTAAACCAGCCTGTAAGATCAAGTGCGCCAGGGGCCTGAACAACTTTGTGAGCTAACTGATTATTATCAGATAAAAAAAGAAGGTTAAGCAATGGAATTAGCAGCGGAAACACGAGCGTGCTAAACAACACATATAAAAGGGTAAACAATATATAAGGGATGGCGAACTTTTCAATTGGTTTGGCAAATGATAGCAGCCTGAAATATGTCTTCATTAATTATTAAAATAAAAAGTGTGCAAAGCTAACAGTAATTTAGTAATTACTAAATCATAAAACGCTTAGTAGTAAATTGTATTATAATTGGTTGAGTGCATGTTGTGCCATTAGCCACACCCTATCCAAACTTACAATGCTTATACATGGGTAAGGGGCATTGGGCATGGTTTCATATATGCAATTCCAGTTGCAGTTGTAGCATTCCATTTTTTCGTAAGCGCATACGGTTGTTTGTGGCATTTGAGCCGGATATGGTGCGAATCTCCCGAAATGCCCGCCGCCTAAAATACAAATGGCGGGGGTTTGCGTGGCGGCTGCTATATGTATAGCGCTGGTTTCATTGCTTACAACCAGTGTGGCCGCGCCAATAAGCTCAACCAGTTGCGGCAGGGTAGTTTTACCTGTCAGGTTGATTACTTCGCCCTGTGGCAAAGCATTGGTTAAATATTCTGCTACAGCAGCCTCCGCCGGGCCGCCAGCAATGTAAACCGGCTGGTCAGTCTGCTGTTTGATAAGTTTGATCAGTTCTAAAAACTTTTCCGGCTCCCATCCGCGCTTTATAACTCCTGCACCAGGAAAGATCACAATGCCTTGTTTTTTACCTGGAGTTACTTCTATATGAGGGCCATTAATAGTTAGTGGCTGCTGCAAAAATTGTTCGAAGAAAAATTTGGTGCGATCAAACTCAAAGAAAACACCGGCAGGCAATTGCAAAAGCGTAGTATAAAACTTATCTGTTTTTACTTTATATTTCCTTTCAATTCTTTCGTTATCACTTTCATAGCCTACTATTTTTTTTGCAGCAGTTAAGGCAGCTATGCCATCAGTTATTAAAATGCGCGAGTAAGTGGGCTGCAAAACCACGGCATAGTTCCTTTTAAAAAGTAGCCAGCCCAGTTTTAATAATTTTAATGGCGATTCATAAAGCGCGTTGGGATTGATGAAATAAAATTCGCTTACAAATTTACTGTCGTAGGTTACGGCAAAATCGCGCAGCAGTTCACTGGCTACCAGGTCTATTTCGAAGTTCTTATACTGATCGGTGTTTTTTACCTCTTCAATAAAATTCCGGAAAAGTACATAATCGCCAATGGCATCTGTTTTTATCAGTAAGATACGCTGGGCGCTTTTCCTGAACCGGGCAAGAAATTTAAATACAGGCGGCAGTTTAAAAATGATTAAACGCGTTATCCTGAATAAATTTCTATTCTTAATGATCATATAGTATATAACTACTTTTTGGCAGATAAGCGTACTTTGGCAACCCTGAAGATATAGCGTATCCAAGCCGATAAACCAAAATACTTAAATATTAATGCAGGCCTATCCTTTTCAAACAACACATCGCTTTTAACAGATGATACACCGGTATCATTAAACCGGGCAATAGTATTATCTATGTATTTAAAACTATAATCCTTGTCGTTCCAGCACATCATATTCAGCAGGTGATCGGCATTAATAACGTATTTTGTTTGATAGCTATACTTCTTAAATACCGAAGCCGGGTAAAAAATTGCCTGGTGGCACAGGTTCCTTTTTGCCAGCTGATAGGCTGATTTTAACGGCCCTGTTTCCTTGCCGTTCATGATAACACTGCCATAATAAATGACCCCGTCATCTTTTAACTGAAATGCCAGTGCCGAAAAATCATCAAACAACACATCGTCGGCACCTAAAAAATATACCCATGCGCCGGTTATGTGGCCCAGGGCTTTGTTCATGGCATCATATATACCATTGTCCTTTTCGCTTTTAAAAAATGCTATCCGGCTTGAGTTTTCATTCAAGATCTCAACCGTTCCATCATTACTTGCACCATCAATTACAACAACTTCAAGATTGGGGTATTGCTGCTTATAAATACTATCGAGGCAAGCTTGCAGCGTTTCGGCAGCGTTATAGGTTACCAGTACGATGGATATTTCAGGCAGATCGCCGGGGGCTGTAGCAGTTGATCCGATCATTTATTTTACTGGCTTAAACACTCATCATACAACGCCAAATACTGCTTTGCGGTTTCCTGCCAATCAAATTGCTTGGCGTGGGCAATTACTTTTGGTTGCCAGTTTTCGGTGTCGAAGGTTTCCATCCCTTTGGCAAAAACCTGCTGCATGGCTTCCGGTTCAAAGCTATCGAAATAAAAAGCAGCGTCGCCGCCAATTTCGGGCAGTGAAGTATAGGTTGATAAAAATACGGGCTTGCCAAAATGCATGGCCTCTATCACAGGCAAACCAAAGCCTTCGGCTAATGATGGGAATACGAATGCCGCGCAATTTTTATAATACCAGGCCTTATCAGCTTCGCTTATCGTTCCGGTTATTTTAACACGGTCGGCGCAGCCAAGCTTTTCGGCTTCATCCATTATTTTTACTTTGTAGGGCGTTTCCACACCCGATATAACCAGCGTATAATCATTACCTACCAGCAAAGCCGGCAAAACGTGGAAGTTTTTTTTAGGTGCAATAAACCCTATGGCGAATAAAAATTTGGTAGGCGGCACATAACGGGGAGTATGATCGTCCGCCACCTGCAGTACATCAGCACCATTATAAATCACCCTTATTTTATCTTTTGCTTCGGGAAAATACTTTAAAATATCATCAGCTACAAAATGCGATATGGCTACCACCCTGTCACAAACATCGATATAGCCCTGCAGCTTTTTAAGGTGCTTTTGTATCTTACGTTCCGACTTTCGCTGCTCATGCACCGGGTTAATATCGTGTATAGTGAGCACCCTTTTGCCTTTAACTTTTTGTGGTTTTAGCCTGCAATACTGATCGGTAAAATGTACCAGCGCAAAGCGGCTTGGTTCAGGGAAGAACAGTTTATGCAGCTTTGATAAAAATACAAGGCTCACCTTTTTATCAAATAAATAAGTCGCCCTTTGGTGTACATAATAATAGAGCTTATAACGCCCCGCGTTTTGTTTCAGCACCGCATCGCCCAAGCTTTTCCCGAAGGAAAAAAAACCTGAGTTAGGATATTTCATGGAATCAAACGTGAGTAGTATGGATGGTTTTGTCACCATTTTATGAGTTTATATAAATTATTGCTGCGCCATGCCGAATGCGCCGCGTTGTAAATATTCGCTTTTTTATCGAAACAACTAATTTCCGGGCAAATATTAAGTTATCTTGTGATAATTTTATTGTTTTGCAGATATAAATAGCCTGTGAGCACCACTACCCATACATTATCAGCCTTAAACCGCGACAACTTTAAAGCAGTGGCCCGCGCGCTCACCATTGTTGAAAATGACCTTGCCGGTGCAGGTGAATTATTAAAAAACCTGCAATTTGCCAAAAACACACCTATAATAGGTATAACCGGCCCGCCCGGTGCAGGTAAAAGCACTTTGGTTAACGCGCTCATCAGCAATTTAATAAAACACGGCAATAAAATAGCCGTTCTGGCTATCGACCCTACTTCGCCCTTCAATTTTGGTTCTTTATTGGGCGATCGCATCCGGATGTCGGCGCATTTTAATGATCCGGGGGTGTTAATCCGTTCGTTGGCTACACGGGGTTCACTGGGCGGTCTATCAGCCAAAACAATTGAAATGACTGATGTGCTGCGCGCCGCAGGCTTTGATTATGTATTTGTTGAAACTGTTGGCGTTGGGCAATCGGAAGTGGAGATTGCCGGATTAGCTGATATCACCCTATTAGTTTTAGTACCCGAAAGCGGCGATGAGATACAAAACATCAAATCGGGCCTGATGGAAATTGCCGATGCCTTTGTAGTAAATAAAGCCGACAGGGCGGATGCCGATCTACTGGCAAACAACTTAAAAAAGCTTACCGAACAAAAAAACGGACAACTGCCCGTTTTTAAGGCGATAGCTTCACAGGGCGAAGGGATTGATGAGATCATCAGTTTTATTACTACGGCAAAGCATCAGCAAAACAGCCGCAGGGAAATGTTACTGGCCGAAAAAGCTTATCGTATGATACAGCAAAAACGAATGGCAGACGTAAATAAAAGGGAGCTGCAACAGCAAATTGCAAAGGAAGCGAACCAGCCGGGGTTCAACCTGTATAATTTTGTGAACAGGTATTTAGGGTGAGTGGTTGATTGAGTGAGTGAGTGAGTGGTTACACTTTTAACCTAATCAACCGCTTACTTAATCAACCTAATCAACTAATTACGCATTCATTATCTCTTCAATCTCAGCAGCCTCAAGCGGTATATCAGCCATCAGATCGATGTTGCCATCTTTAGTGATCAGTATATTATTCTCCAGCCTAATACCCAAACCTTCCTGCGGAATATAGATACCCGGCTCGCAGGTTAGTATATTGCCCGCTTCAAAAGGTTTGTACCTGCTGGCAAAATCATGCACATCTAAACCCAAATGGTGCGATGTACCGTGCATAAAATATTTTTTATAAGCAGGCACTTTAGGGTCCTGTTTAGCAACATCATGTTTGTCAAGCAACCCCAGGCCAATCAGTTCGCTGGTCATTATTTTCCCAACCTCATCATGGTAATCGTTCCATATTGCTCCAGCTACAATAAGTTTGGTTGCTGCTTTCATTACTCGCAAAACAGCATCATAAACATCGCGCTGGCGCTTGGTAAACCGGCCGTTTACAGGTATAGAGCGACTCATATCAGCATTGTAGTTGGCATATTCGGCACCAAAGTCAAACAATATTACATCACCATCTTTGCAAACCTGGTTATTATCAATATAATGCAGCACTATGGCATTTTTACCCGATGCTATAATGGGGCTGTAAGCGTGCCCTGTTGCGCGCTGTTTTATAAACTCGTGTATTATTTCGGCTTCTATCTCATACTCCGCAACACCGGGTTTCACAAATTTTAGTACACGTATAAATGCATCACGTGTTATAGCGCAGGCCTTTTTAGTAAGCTCAACCTCTGTTTCAGATTTAACTGCCCGCAGGTCGTGCATTATAGGTGCCGACCGTTCGTAATGGTGCAAAGGATACTTTGAACGCAGGTCCTGTAAAAACCTCAGATCACGATAGGGAACTTCAAAGCTGAATCGGTCATTCTCGTTTGCATTTATATATATGTGTTCTGTATAGTTAACGATACTATGTAAAATAGCGTCAAAATCATTCAGCCAAAACACACTTTCAATGCCCGAAACACGTTTTGCCTCCTCTTTTGTATACTTGTGTCCCTCCCAAACTGCAATGTGTTCGCTCGTTTGTCTTAAAAAAAGTACTTCTCTGTATAGTAGATTAGGACAATCGGGAAATAAAACCAAAATACTTTGCTCCTGATCAATGCCTGTTAAATAAAAAAAGTCCGCATTCTGCTTAAAGGTGAAATTTTGATCTCCACTCCTCGGAAATTCATCATTTGAGTTGAAAATAGCTATAGAATTGAATTTTATTCGTGAAACGAAATTTTTTCTATTATTTGTAAATAAGGACTCATTTACAGGCAGATATTTCATTATTAATATGTTTAGATATTTTATTTAAACAATTTTTTTAGTTTATTTGTATAAGTATTATAAGATTTGGAACAAAATTTGGTATCCGTTTCAAACATAATTACTAATTTTGAAAAAAATCACAATTAAATCGTTTAATCTTAAAACTATGAATTATTCTACATTAAAGAAAACAGTCGCATTGTCAGTTGTTTCCTTGATGGCTCTGGGTGCAGCTAAAGCTCAGACATCAACTGATTCTACCAAGACGGTGTCTTCTGCAACCTCATCTGCCAAGGTATTTGGTGGTTTAGGCCAGTACAACCACATTAGCATTGGCATCAACGCCGGTATGCTATCAGGTCAAACTCCACTTGGTAACAACGTTACCACACACTTTCAACCTCAATTAGGTTATGGAGCATCAATCAGAGATGCATTCTCTCATTTCTTCAGCTTATCATTAGATTACTTAGGTGGTACAGTTAAAGGTAACAATGATGGTTACCCATACGATGGTGGAACTAAATTTGGCGGTATTGATTACAAAACCAGCACAAACTCTATCAGCTTAAATGCTGTTGTTAATTTTGGTAGCGTTTCTTTCTTACACCGTGCAAATGCAGTTAACTTTTATGGTGACGCTGGTTACGGTTTAGATTTCTACAAACCTAAATTTGACTTAGCAGGTGGTACTGAAGGTGCTTATGCTAATACATATGACAATACAGTAAAAGAAGTTGTTATACCTGTAGGTGTAGGTGTTAAATTTAAATTATCTGACGCGTTAGCTTTAAACTTCGGTTACAAAGTTAACTTCATCGGTGGTTACAATTTTGCAGGTTACCACTCTTACCCAACTCAAAACCGTTACTCATATAGCTACGGTGGTTTAGAGTACACTTTCGGTTCAAGTGCAAAGAAAAACATCGATTGGGTGAACCCAATTGCTATTTTGTATGACGAACTGTATGACGCAGCTTTACGTCAGGAAGTTGAAGCTTTAAAAGGCCGTGTTACCAATGTTGAAACTGCGGTTGCTGATCTTAAGAAAGATTCTGACGGTGACGGTGTTGCTGATCAATTCGACAAATGCCCTAACACACCTGCTGGTAGCGTAGTTGACGGTTCTGGTTGCGTTATCGTATTCCCTAAAGATACTACCAAGAAAGATTCTGTTAAAGCAGCTCCTTATTCTAACATCCAGTTTGAATTTGATAGCTCTGTATTAAGAACTTCTTCTTACCCAGTATTAGATGCTACTTCAGCTGACTTAAGGGCTTCTGGTAAAACGCTTACAGTTGCTGGTTACGCTTCATCAGAAGGTACTGCTGCTCACAACCTGCGTTTATCTAAAGACCGTGCTAACTCAGTAAAAACTTACTTAGTTAACTCAGGTGTTGATGCTAAACACTTAAAAATCAAAGCTTTCGGTGAAACTCACCCAATAGCTGACAACTCAACCGAAGAAGGCCGCGTTGCTAACCGTCGTGTTGAATTCCACCAATAATTATTAGATAAAATAATATATTGAAAAAGGCCCCGCAAAAGCGGGGCTTTTTTTATTTATAATAATAGCTGGATTATTTGGATCGCCCCCTCAATAACGTTCTTGAAGCCATACAATAAAGTTTGAACGCCATACTACCTGGTGGGATCTATCCCGATTACAACATTCGGGGTCGGGGGATGGGTTTGTATATCAGTGCCGGTATAGTAAAACACCCTGGTGAAAATATTGGTATCAATGGCTTAACCGTAGCACTTTCCTGTTTAAATTACCATTGGCGATAATTAATCCCAAATACCATTCTGCGCGGTAAATATCACCGGCTGACCGCCAGTTACCATAATGGTATGCTCGTGCTGTGCAACAAAACCACCTTTGTTACCCCTCAGCGTCCACCCATCGGCTTGTGTATCGGCAATTGTTGATCGTGTTGAAATAAATGTCTCTATCGCTACTACCGAATTCTTTTTGAAGCGCGTTGTGTTGTACCTGTCACAGTAGTTGGCTACCTCATGAGGTTCTTCGTGCAAACTGCGACCTATACCATGCCCGGTCAAATTCTTTATTACCGTGTAGCCAGCCTTTTTGGCTTCGGCCTCAATCAGCCTGCCTATCTCAGATATCCGGACACCACCTTTAATGTTGCTGATCGCTTTCCTTAATATATCTTTCGATGCTTCAACCAATCTGCCATGACCGTGGATATCTTCACCCAATACAAACGAGCCGCCATTATCGGCCCAATAACCATTTAATTCTGCCGATACATCAATATTTACCAGATCACCTTCTTTCAGTATCTTATCTGCTGATGGGATGCCGTGCGCAGCTTCTTCATTAATACTAATACATGTATATCCAGGGAAATCATAGGTTAACGCAGGTGCAGAACGTGCGCCCATCTGTGCCAGTAACTCGCCGCCGTATTCGTCAAGTCCCTTTGTTGAAATGCCCGGTTTAGCAAACTCACGCATCTTTTTTAAAGTAATAGCAACAGCATCACTTGCCTCCTGCATTCCAATTCTCTCTGCTTCAGTAGTTATAGACATCTTTAAGTTTTTATCTGTAGCAAAATTAACAATTAATACATTTATAACATATTACGCCTGCGCCTAACTTGCAAGATGCTTACAGCTGACCAAATGCATCACCAATAAAATAATCCATATTTCATAACTACTCATCCATATTTTCTCAACGAAAAGCTTTTTGCATTCTGCATTAAGCTTTATTGTTTCTGCTTATATTTGTATTATGTACTTCTTCAGAAAAAAGGATCCGAACAGGCCTACCAGTTTCAACCTTAAAGTAATGCATGTTATTAATGCCATTGCTATAACTGTGTTCCTGCTGGGCATAATCTGGAAACTGATAGATTGGTTTATACTGAAAAGACATTGATCACATCTGAAAACTATTGTGATCAGCCACGCTTAAAAACACTTATTTAATGAAAACAGTTATTAATACCGTTAACGCCCCTGCGCCAATTGGCCCTTACAGCCAGGCTATTGAAGCCGGCAATTTTATATTTTTTTCAGGCCAGGTTGCCATTAACCCTATAACCAACGAGTTGGTGCTTGATGATATTAAAACCGAAACCACCCAGGTGATGGAAAACATCAAAGCCCTTTTAACCGAAGCAGGTATTGGGTTTGGCAACATTGTAAAAACCACCATCTTTTTAAAAGACATGCAAACATTTGCACAGGTTAATGAGGTATACGGATCATACTTTACCGAAAAATTCCCTGCACGCGAAACTGTGGCCGTTGCCGGTTTGCCTAAAAATGTTAATGTGGAGATCTCGGTTACTGCTGTTAAAGGTTAATAATTAATATCCTTATTATTTGAACCCTTTTCAAACCCCGATCGAGTACTTAAAAGGCATGGGCCTTAGTCGTGCCGATGTTTTGAAAAAGGAGTTGCAGATAGCTACTTTCGAGGATCTTTTACGCCATTTCCCGTACAAGTATATCGATAGGACCCGTTTTTACAAGATCGGAGAGATTGAGCCAGAATTACCCCATGTACAGGTAATAGCGCGCTTAACGCGTAAGGAAATTCTGGGTGAGAAGCATACCAAACGCCTTATTTTTCAGGCGCAGGATGATACAGGCGTAATGGAGCTGGCCTGGTTCCAGGGTATCCGCTGGGTTGAAAAGGCGCTGATCCCCGGCAAGGCATACATCATATTTGGTAAGCCCGGCTTTTTTAACGGTAAGGTGCAGATGGCTCACCCCGAAATTGAGCCCTACTCAGCAGAAGCATTAACGCGTAAAGGCAATTTAACGCTACAGCCTGCTTACAGCTCAACAGAAAAACTTAAACCCTTTTTGCTGGATAGCAAGGGCATCCAAAAACTGGTAGCCACCCTGCTCGAGCAGTATGCGAAGGATATTCACGAAAACCTGCCTTTATATATCATTAACCGGTTTAAGCTGGTATCAAGAGTCGAGGCATACCGCAATATTCATTTTCCGGAAGATGCTGCCGCGCTTAATGAAGCAAGGCGACGACTTAAGTTTGAGGAACTATTCCTTTTGCAGCTTAAACTGTTAAAAACAAAATTACACCGTACTAATAAATTCAAGGGTAATATATTCGGTTCGGTAGGCAATTACTTTAATGAATTTTATCACCATAAATTACCTTTCGAGCTAACCAATTCCCAAAAAAAGGTTTTAAAAGAGATCCGGCTTGACACCCAGCGCGGCGTGCAGATGAACCGTTTATTGCAGGGCGATGTTGGTAGCGGAAAAACCGTTGTGGCGCTCATGAGCATGCTGATAGCTATTGACAATGGTTTCCAGACCTGTATTATGGCACCGACTGAAATATTGGCTAATCAGCATTATCAAACCATAAAAAGTTTAGTAGGCGATGATTTTGTTGAAGTAGCATTGTTAACAGGTTCAACAAAACCCAAAATACGTAAGGTTTTACATGAGCGCCTGGAAAGTGGCGACCTAAAAATATTAATAGGCACCCACGCGCTTATTGAGGATAAGGTACAATATAAAAACCTGGGCCTTGTAGTTATTGATGAGCAGCATCGTTTTGGTGTGGAGCAAAGGGCAAGGCTATGGCGAAAAAATAGCATCCCTCCGCATATTTTGGTAATGACGGCTACACCTATCCCCCGCACATTAGCCATGACCCTCTATGGCGATCTGGATATCTCCATCATTGATGAGTTACCGGCAGGTCGTAAACCCATTGAAACGCACCATTTATATGAGAACCAGCGCCTGCGGATGTTCGGCTTTATGAAGCAGGAAATTGCCAAAGGGCGGCAGATTTATGTAGTGTACCCACTGATACAGGAAAGCGAAAAGCTCGATCTGAAGAATCTGGAGGACGGCGCGATGGTAATGTCGTACGAGTTTCCTACGCCCGATTACCAGATCAGCATAGTACACGGCAAGCTGAAAGCTGCCGAAAAAGATTATGAAATGCAACGTTTTGTAAGGGGTGAAACTCATATAATGGTAGCAACCACGGTAATTGAGGTTGGCGTTAACGTACCCAATGCCTCGGTAATGATCATTGAAAATGCGGAGCGCTTTGGCCTGTCGCAACTACACCAGTTGCGCGGGCGTGTAGGCCGTGGTGCCGAGCAATCTTTTTGTATATTAATGAGTAGCCATAAACTGAGTGCCGATGGCCGGAAAAGGCTCAGCACTATGGTTAAAACTAATAATGGTTTTGAAATAGCCGAGATAGACCTTGAACTACGAGGCCCCGGCAATATTGAAGGCACCCAGCAAAGCGGTGTGCTCGACCTTAAAATAGCCAATATTGTTACCGACCAGGAGTTGTTGATACAGATCCGCCAATGTGTTGAAGGCATTTTTGAGGCCGACCCGCAATTAGCGCTTCCTGAAAACCAGATCCTGCACCACTCCTTTCAAACAAAGGATCAGGGCTTAAGCTGGGATAAAATATCCTGATTATATTGCTTTTTGCAGCACTATATTATATTTGTGGTAAACGCCCTCGCCATGAAACTAAAATTCACTCTACTCCTTGCTCTTACTCTCTCAACCGGACTGCTTAAAGCACAAGACTCACTCATGCTGCGCAGAATATACGATGAGGAATTGGTTAACGGCCAATGTTACAGTAACCTGCATTATTTGTGCAAAAACATCGGCCCCCGTTTAAGCGGTTCGGCAAATGCGCAGAAAGCAATTGAATGGGGCAAAAAACTGATGGAAAGCTATGGTTTCGACCATGTTTTTTTACAACCGGTAATGGTTCCTCATTGGGTAAGGGGTGCTAAAGAGAGTGGTGTGATTGTTATTGGCAATAACCGTATACCTGTTGCTATTGCAGCACTGGGTATGTCGGTAGCTACCCCGGCAGATGGCATTACTGCCGATGTTATTGAAGTGCATAGCCTAAAAGAACTCGATACCCTTGGCGCTGCTGCCATAAAAGGTAAAATAGTTTTCTTTAACCGTCCGTTCGACCCTCGTTTTATTGAAACCTTGCGGGCATACGGCACTGCAGGCGATCAGCGTTTTGCAGGCCCGGCAGCAGCAGCAAAATATGGGGCAGTAGGTGTAATAGTCCGTTCACTAACCGAGAGCATCGACAATTATCCGCACACCGGAACTACATCTTATGATAAAGGAGGCATTAAAATTCCGGCGGCAGCCATATCAACTATAGCGGCAAACCAGTTGAGCGAGCTGCTAAAGCAAAAGAATACATCACCTGTACAGTTTTATTTAAAAATGAGTTGCAAAACTTTGCCTGATACGCTTTCCTATAATGTAGTAGGCGAATTAACCGGTACCGAGAACCCCAACAAATTTATCACCGTCGGTGGTCACCTCGATTCATGGGATCTGGCCGAGGGTGCCCATGATGATGGTACAGGTATCATGCAATCTGTAGAGGCAGTGCGTTTACTTAAAGCGCTGGGCTATCAGCCTAAAAACTCAGTAAGGGCGGTATTTTTTATTAATGAAGAAAATGGCGATAAAGGCGGAGAAAAGTATGCCGAGCTTGCTGCTAAAAACAAGGAAGAACATATTGCCGCCATTGAATCGGACCTCGGCGGGTTTACCCCACGAGGATTTGGCTTTAGTGAAGCATCACCGGCCTTTGTGCAAAACATCAACCTAAAATGGAAAAAATTGCTTGAGCCCTACGGTGCCGACCGGCTTACCAACGGCGGCGGTGGTAGTGATATAGGGCCGCTGAAAGAAAAATCGCCGGGCGTTGTACTCATAGGTTACCTGCCCGATTCGCAGCGTTACTTTGATGTGCACCATAGCGCCAACGATGTTTTTGAAAACGTAAACAAACGCGAACTGGAACTTGGCGCAGCCGCAATAGCCTCATTAATATACCTTATTGATCAGCATGGGTTGAATTAATACGCGTGTAACTCAAACCTTACCATAATTTTACATAAAAAACCGCTGCATAATCTTTAAATTTGCAACTCATCTAATTCAAACAAATGCCCGACGAAGACACGCAACCCAAGCCAGATTCATTCAAAGCCTTACGATATAAGGACTTTCGCTCATATCTTGGAATGCGCTTTTTCTTTACGCTTGCATACCAAATGCAAACAACAGTATTGGGCTTTTACATTTATCAAATTACACACAGTAAAGTAGCCATAGCCTTTGTTGGCCTAAGTGAGGCTATCCCGGCCGTTGGTATTGCACTATATGGAGGTTACCTGGCCGATAAATATGAGAAACGCAAAATGTTGCTGCTCATTTATATGGGCTGTTTGATATCCTCGCTGGTAATTTTCACCGTTACCATGAAAAGCATGAGCATCTACTTTTCAGCGGGATTAATAGTATCCATCATGTATGCCATGATATTCTGCAATGGCCTTGCCCGTGCATTTTATGGCCCGGCAACATTCATTGTATACACGCACAGCGTACCGCGCGAAGTTTACCCAAATGCGAGTACCTGGAGCAGTACCAGCTGGCAGATCGCCTCTATTTTAGGCCCTATGTTAGCCGGTTTCTCCTATGCCTTTGCAGGTAAAATTATACCGGGCTTAAGCGGTATGACCGCAACCTTTAGCTTTATACTTATTTTTTTACTGATAGCGTTAGTGCTGGTATACCGGCTAAAAAAATACCCGGCTGTATTTGTACCAAAAGAGAGCATAGGGAAAAGCCTTTCAGCGGGCCTGCGTTTTGTTTTCAATAACAAAATGATGCTCTATGCCATGAGCCTCGATCTGTTCTCGGTATTTTTTGGTGGGGTTGTAGCATTGCTGCCTGTATTTGCTCTCGATATATTAAAAGTAGGCGCTGAAGGCTTAGGGATCATGCGTATGGCATCATCATTAGGCGCTGCCCTTACCATGATAGTTATGATGCGGTATTCGCCAATGAACAAGCCATGGCGCAATTTACTGATAGCTGTAGCTGGGTTCGGCTGTTCTATTATAGCCTTTGGCTTATCAACCGGCTTTTATTTATCACTGTTATTCCTGTTTGCACAGGGCGCGTTTGATAGTGTAAGCGTTATAATCAGGAGCACACTAATGCAACTACTTGTACCCGATGAAATGCGTGGAAGGGTATCGGCAGTAAGCTCTATGTTCATCGGCTCATCAAATGAAATAGGCGATTTTGAATCGGGCATGGCCGCTAAATTCCTTGGCACCATCCCCGCTGTGCTGTTTGGCGGCAGTATGACGCTAATGATCGTAACATTTACCTATTTCAAGACCAAGAGTTTGCTACCATTAGGGTTAAAAGATATACACGTGGATAAAGAAGATGAGAAACAAAAAAAGGAAGTGACAGTTTAATGCCATCTTCCTTTTCCTGAGTTATGTTTTATAAAATTACTTACGCTTCCTCAACCTCTAACTTCTCACCAATCTGTTGCCTCCACATAGCGTAGTATAAGCCTTTTTGTGCAAGCAGGTCGGCGTGTTTGCCCGATTCAATGATATGGCCTTTCTCCAGCACGTACACCCTATCGGCATGCATAATGGTTGATAAGCGGTGAGCTATCAGTATAGTAATATGTCCGCCTGATACAGATACATCCTTTATAGTTTCAGTGATCTCTTCCTCAGTTAATGAATCAAGCGATGATGTAGCTTCGTCAAACACCAAAATATCGGGCCTGCGCAGTAAAGCACGTGCTATAGATAAACGTTGTTTTTCACCACCTGAAACTTTTACACCACCTTCACCAATAACCGTATCCAAACCTTTATCAGCCCTGGCTAATAAAGTTCTGCAAGCTGCTCTCTGCAAAGCATTCATACATTCCTCGTCAGTAGCCTCAGGGCGTACGAACAATAAATTTTCGCGAATAGTTCCCGAAAATAATTGCGTATCCTGCGTTACAAAGCCAATCTTCTCGCGAAGCTGATCCAAATCGATCTCCTTGCTTAACACATTATTGTATAAAATATCACCCTCTAATGGTTGATACAAGCCTACCAGCAATTTTACCAATGTAGTTTTACCCGAACCTGATGGACCAACAAAAGCGATGGTTTCGCCATTATTAACCTCGAAACCAATATGGTTAAGCGCGTTACGGTTAGCGGTAAGGTGTTTAAAGGTTACGTTATCAAAAGTAAGCTTCTCTACGCGGCCAACCATTGTAGGGTTTTCGGGCTTAACCTCAATTGGTGTACTCAATATTCTCTTAAAATTACCAAGTGATACCTCTGCCTCGCGCCACGAAAGAATCACGTTTCCCAATTCCTGCAAAGGATTAAATAAAAAGAAAGAATAAAATAAAAATCTGAAATACTCCCCTGCCGAAATTGACTTATCAAAGATCAGCATTAGTAGCACAACAACCATCGCGCTACGCACAAAGTTCACCACAGTTCCCTGTACAAAACTCATGCTACGTACATATTTTACTTTGGTTAGTTCCAGGTCGAGAATTTTATAGGTTGTTTTATTCAAACGATCTATTTCCTGATTAGCTAAGCCAAGGCTTTTAACCAGTTCGATATTTCTTAATGACTCTGTTGTGCTTCCGGCCAAAGCAGTTGTTTGCCCAACTATATTTTTTTGGATTACCTTAATTTTCTTACTTAGGGCAGTACTTACAAAAGCAATAATGGGTATAGCTGCAAAATAAACTAACGTGACTTGGTAGCTCACAGAAAAAGAATACACAATTACAAATATCATCCCCACAATACTTACAAAAAGTACACTGATAAATGCGGTGATAAATTTCTCACAATCTAACCTTACCTTCTGTAATATCCCTAATGTTTCACCGCTGCGTTGGTCTTCAAATACTTGAAATGGTAATTGCAATGAGTGCTTCAAACCATCGGCATACATTTTTGCGCCAACCTTTTGTATAATAATATTGGTATAATAATCCTGGAAATTTTTAGCTATGCGCGATACCATTGCAGCGCCTATAGCTAATCCAACCAAGCTAAGCACGCCTATCAAAAATTGATGCTGATTTACATTGTACGATTGTTTTATAACGGCATTAACTTTATCAGTAAGCTGATGGTGAGTAAGCGACCCGGTAGTCGGATCTTGATTTAGTTTTTCAACAATGGTTACAACCTTGTCTTTATTGAAAGATGTTGGCACTATGTATTTATCAACTATAGAACCTGTTATGAAAGGATCGAGTAGTGAAAACCCAATATTAATGGCGGCAAGAAAAAGTGCCAATACAACTACCCAACGATATTTTGATAAGTATGATAAAAGAATCTTCATTAAATTTTATTGATTTGCGCAAAAATAAAAAAAGGGAATGGCTAACAAGCTCATTCCCTTTAATTTGACATTAGGTTGGTATTTACACCGTCATTACGTCTTTTTCCTTAGCTTCAGAATGGTGATCAACCTTGATGATATAGGCATCAGTAAGTTTTTGGATCTCACCTTCGCCGGTTTTCATTTCATCTTCTGATACACCTTCGGTTTTCAGTTTCCTTATTTTTTCATTGGCATCTTTGCGGATATTGCGGATAGCAATTTTACCGGTTTCAGCTTCAGATTTTACTTTTTTAACCAGGTCGCGGCGGCGCTCTTCAGTAAGCGGCGGTACGTTAATACGGATAATAACACCGTCGTTTTGTGGGTTTAAACCCAGGTTAGATTCTTTAATAGCTTTTTCTATCGGAATCAATAATGATTTTTCCCATGGCTGTACCACAAGGGTACGGGCATCAGGCGAGTTTACATTACCTACCTGGCTCAATGGGGTCGGACTACCGTAGTAATCTACCATAATATCATCTAACATTGCAGGGTTTGCTTTGCCTGCACGTATTTTCTGTAGTTCGCTTTCGCAATGGTCAATGGCTTTGTCCATTAAAGCCTTTGCATCAGTTACCTGTTTTTTAACGAGTTCGCTCATCGTTTAATATTTTGGACAAAAATAGCAAAAAGTATCATTTCTGCCTTACTTAAATCTTACCCATTAATAGGCACTTTGAAATTCTATTAAAAATTTAATGTGATTACCCCTTATGCTGCTGCGAAATTAACTTTTCAACTGGGTATCCCATTGCTCTGCATTTCTCCACTAACTCATCATATACCCTCTTATCTAAACTGGGCTTGCGACTCATTATAAACAGGAACTTATGATCCGGGTGACCAACCACCACGTATGAATAATCACTTGCTATGTCAATTATCCAGTAATCTACCTTAATGGGCCAAATAAACTGGGCCTTCATTTCACCATTATTATCCTTATCGGGAAATAGTTTTGAAGTGTAAGTATGTATTTCATCATCTTCGCCCTTTTTTGCACAGGTAACAACGTTATAGTAACCATCATTATTTAATGTGTAGGTGGTGGTAGTTTCGCGTGTACCCTTATCAAACATAGTTGGGATGGAATACAGTGAATACCATTTACCGGCATATTTATTAAGGTCGAGCCGGGCAACCGCCCTATTTAAGGATGGCGCTATAACAGTTAATATAGCTATTAATGCAATGCAAAGGCTTTTCATGTTGGGTAATGTTTGTAAATGATTTACGTAATTACCGGGGAATGGGGATTTGAAGTTCTTAGAGACTGGAGGGGTAGGAATGCTCCTTTTATCCGAGCGTCGAGGAATGAAGCAATCTCTACGTAGGACAGGTCAACTTTATGCTCGTCTATTCACTCTGTATAGTTTAGAGATTGCTTCGTCCCTCGCAAATGACGAGTGATAGAAGAATCAGCGTAAAAAAAAACTTGCGAAGTTTTTTTAAACTTCGCAAGTTTGAATATCTAATATGTATGTGTGTAATGGCAATTGCCTGCGCACTTTGAGTGCCTCGGTGTGACTGTCTTAATTATTTAACCAATGTTCCGATAGCTTCACCTTTGGCAATTTTCATGAAATTACCGGGTTTATTCATATCGAAAACAATGATAGGGAGATTATTTTCCTGACAAAGAGTGATGGCAGTCATGTCCATTACATTAAGGCCTTTATCGTATACTTCCTGAAAGGTTATTTCGTCGTAACGGGTAGCTGTTGGGTCCTTCTCCGGGTCGGCGGTGTAGATGCCGTCGACACGGGTGCCTTTTAATACTACATCTGCCTTAATTTCAATAGCACGAAGAGAAGCAGCTGTATCCGTAGTAAAATATGGGTTACCTGTTCCTGCCCCGAAGATCACGATCTTGTTCTCCTGTAAATGGTGCATTGCCCTGCGGCGGATGTATGGCTCGCAGATCTGTTCCATCTTTATGGCAGATTGCAGGCGGGTTTCAACACCTATGCTCTCCAACGCGTTTTGCATGGCCATACAGTTAATTACTGTTGCCAGCATACCCATATAGTCGGCTTGGGCGCGTTCCATGCCCGATTTTTCGGCGCTTAGGCCTCTGAATATATTACCGCCTCCTACAACAATTGCTATTTCAATTCCTTCATCATGCACATTTTTGATGTCTTGTGCATATTGCAATACCTGGTTATTATCAATACCATATTGTCTTTCGCCCATCAGGGATTCGCCGCTTAGCTTTAGGAGGATTCTTTTATATTTCATGAGGTAGTGTTTGTCAAAAGTATATAATTAAAATCAGTGTTAAAATATTATGTCGACTTTGTTAAATAATTGCCTTTAAATACAGTTGCATGTGCTTCAAAGTCGCCATTAAAAACAATCATATCAGCATTATAACCGGCTTCAATTTTCCCATTTTTATTTAATGACGCCAATTGTGCCGGATACAACGATGCCATGTTCACTGCCTCAGCCAGGCCAATGCCCACGTGTTCCACGCAATTTTGCACAGCCTTTAGCATGGTAAGGCATGAGCCTGATAAAGTACCGTCGGGCATTACATAACGATCCTTCTCAAACCGGTGCTGGTAAGTCCCTTCAGTTGCAGCGGTAACGGCATCAGTGATTAGGAACAACTTATCGCCCAGTTCGCGTTTAGCCAAACGGATCATGGCAAAATCAACATGCACGCCATCAGCAACAATACTGGTATATGGCTTCTCCTCAAAAATGGCAGGGATATATCCGGGCTCGCGATGGTGCATCTGCGGCATGGCGTTAAATAAATGCGTAACCGCTTTTATAGGGTTATTCAAAAATGTTTTTCCTTGCTGATAGGTAGCATTGCTATGGCCCGACGACAAGATCACGCCATGATCATTTAAATAATCAACCACTTGGGCATCCTGTAATTCAGGTGCAATGGTCATCATAGTGACAACACCATCGGCTTGCTCTATCCAGCTTTGTACCAGTTCAAGCGTGGCTTTTTTGATGTATTTTTCGGGGTGAGCACCTCTCTTTATTGGATTCAGAAACGGCCCTTCCAGGTGCACACCTAAAAAATTACCATTACAGGTTTCGCGGTAAATTTTGGCAGCTTCAATGCCTTTCTCAACAATATCATCGCTATTTGTACCGATTGTCGCAAAAAAACCAATTGTACCCTGGCTCAGCAGGTCATTTTCCATGCGCTCTAAAGCAGCAACTTCGGGTGTGCCGGCAAATAGTTTGCCGCCGCTGCCATAAATTTGCAGGTCAATCAATCCCGGTGCAAGGAATGCGCCGTTAAGGTCAATTTTGTTTACATCCTGTGGAATGGCGTTTTCATCAATAATGCTGATGATCTGGGCGCCGTCAACTAAAACGGCTTTGCCCCTGGCTATAGCGCCATCAGAAATAAGCTGGAGGTTATGGTAGGCAGTTATCATATATCAGGTAAACTTAACAATTTAACTAAATGTCATTGCGAGGCACAGCCAAGGTTGTGGGCAAGTAGTGCCGAAGCAAACTCGTCGCATGCATATTGAACGCGACGAGTTTGCTTCGTCGTTCCTCCTCGCAATGACAGTGGAGGAAACAATATTGCAAAAAAAATCCCCCTCGTTAAAAACGAGGGGGATAAAATATTTAAGCTCCTAAAGCTACCCGCTTAAACGCGGTAACTGTTAAACCTTTTTCAACAGTGCTCAAAAACTGAGCAACGTTTTTAGATGGGTCCTTTACAAACTCCTGGTTTAGTAAAGTTGAATCTTTGTAGAATTTATTAAGCTTGCCAGCAGCGATCTTTTCAACCATATCTTCTGGTTTGCCTTCAGCGCGGATCTGCTCTTTAGCAATTTCAAGCTCACGCTCGATAGTTGTAGAGTCAACACCGTCTTTATCTAAAGCAACTGGGTTCATAGCTGCAATTTGCATAGCAACGTCTTTACCTGCTTCATCAGCACCGGCAACGTTAGCGCTTAAAGCAACTAATACACCTAAACGGAAGTTACCGTGTATGTAAGCGATAACTTTTTCGCCATCAACAACTTCATATTTAGATACGCCGATTTTTTCACCTATTTTACCTGTACGGTCAACAATAGCTTCAGCTATCGAAACACCATCAATTTGTAACTGGCCTAATTCTTCAATTGAAGCAGGCGCATTTTCAACTGCTACGTCAGCAATCGCGTTAGCAAAAGCAACAAACTCAGCATTTTTAGCCACGAAATCAGTTTCGCAGTTTAATTCAATAATTACACCGCGTTTTCCATCTGCAGAAGTACGTGCTATAACAACACCTTCGTTTGATTCCCTGTCCTGACGGCTGGCAGCTACTTTAGCGCCTTTTTTACGTAAAAAATCAATAGCAGCTTCAAAGTCACCGTTAGTTTCGGTTAAAGCTTTTTTGCAATCCATCATACCGGCACCAGTTTGCTGGCGCAGTTTGTTCACATCGGCTGCAGATATTTGTAATGTAGACATTTTGTTTAATTTTTTGTTGGTGATTGTTGTATGTTATGCGTTGTGAGTTGAAGGTAACACCCGAGGCAACACACCCTTTATAACGTACAGCATTAATATGTATTTAACAAAGTTAAAGGTTGTATGTTATGGTAATAAGAAAAAATCCTACAACACACAACCTACAACCTTCAACTAATATTATTCTGTTTCAGCTGGTTCAGTACCGGTTTCGGCAGCAGCTTCGGCAACTTCAGCAGTAGTTGCTGTTGGTTTCCTGCTTCTTTTACCGCTTTCGCCTCTGTCAGGTGTTACTGCTTCAGGAGCATCAGCTTTAGCTTTCGCTACTGCTGCTTCTTTTTCAGCTTCATCTTCTTTTTCGCGTTTGCGTTCGTCTAAACCTTCTTCTATCGCTTTGATGATGATACCGGTGATCAATGAAATTGATTTGGTAGCGTCATCATTCGCCGGGATAGGGAAATCGATGTTTGAAGGATCAGAGTTAGTATCAACCATTGCAAAGGTTGGGATGTTTAACTTTAATGCTTCTGAAACCGCGATGTGCTCTTTCTTAACGTCGATCAGGAACAATGCAGCCGGTAAACGGTTAAGATCCGCAATACCACCTAATAATGTTTCTAATTTAATACGCTCACGTTGTATCATCAGTCTTTCTTTTTTAGAAAGGTTGCTGTAAGTACCGTCTTTAGTCAATTTATCGATGTTTGACATCTTTTTGATCGACTTGCGTACAGTTGCAAAGTTAGTTAACATACCACCTAACCAACGTTCGGTTATGAAAGGCATGTTTACACCTTTTGCATATTCAGCCACGATATCTTTCGCTTGTTTCTTTGTAGCTACGAATAATACCTTACGGCCTGATTTTACAATTTGTTTTATAGCTGCAGCAGCTTCTTCAACCTTAGTTAAGGTTTTGTTTAAATCGATAATGTGGATACCGTTACGCTCCATGAAAATGTATTGTGACATTTTCGGATCCCATTTGCGGGTAAGGTGACCAAAGTGTACACCAGCGTCCAGTAACTCGTCGTATGTTGTTCTTGCCATTTTGTTGTCTCCTGTTGATTAGCGTTTACTGAATTGGAATTTCTTACGTGCTTTCTTGCGTCCTGGTTTTTTACGCTCAACCATACGGTCATCACGTGTCATTATACCTTTAGCGCGTAGTGAAGGTTTCTTTTCAGGATCAAGTTCAACAATTGCTTTCGCGATAGCTAAACGAACGGCCTCAGCCTGTCCTTTTACACCACCACCTGCAACATTTACTTTTACATCAAATAGTCCGGTTGAACCAGAAACCTCAGTACTCTGAGTAACGATGTATTGTAATGGCAATGTAGGGAAGTATACTTTGTAATCTTTACCGTTTACGATAATTGCGCCGCTGCCATCTGTTAGGTAGATGCGTGCAACTGCTGTTTTTCTTCTGCCCGAAGTGTTAGTTGTTGTTGGCATTTTTTTTCTCCTTTAAAAATAAAAGTTAAATGGTAGTTGGGTTTTGTGCTGCATGAGGATGCTCAGCGCCTGCATATACATGCAAATTGCCAAACAATGCCTTGCCCAAACGACTTTTAGGTAACATACCACGCACCGCTTTTTCAATTACGCGTGTTGGATGTTTTGCCATTAACTCCTTAGGAGAAATGAATCGCTGACCACCTGGATAACCAGTGTAAGAAACATATTGCTTTTCGCTGAATTTGTTTCCGGTCAGTTTAACCTTGTCTGCGTTGATAACTATTACATTATCACCACAGTCTACGTTTGGGGTAAAATCCGGCTTGGTTTTCCCCCTGATGATCATTGCGATCTTAGTGGACAAGCGCCCCAAAATCTCGCCTTGTGCGTCAATAACAACCCATTGTTTGTTGACGGTTTTTTTGTTGGCTGAGACAGTTTTGTAACTTAACGTATTCACTTGCTTTAAATTAAATTAATTAAACGTTTATTATACCCCGCATTTTCGGGACTGCAAAGATAGGTGTTTTACTGTGATTTACAAATAGTTTATACGATTTTTTGTCTGAACTTTGATTTATGGGATTTATTTGATTTTCAGGATATTCTGAACCTTGGTTTGCGTGATTTTTGGATTGCTTGGTTTTGAGGATGCACGTGACATCATGCAAATCCTTTAATCGTTTATCATGGTTCAGACAATATTACGAATAAGCATAAGCACACGCGGCACACGTGCGCAAAAGCTAAGATTAAATTGCAGATTTATCTAAAACATACTTCTTAAAAAGAAGACTTCTAATTACCCTCGCTTGCCTACTATTTGTTCCTGTATACATATTTGAATAATAAAGAGAGTATTCATTATGTAGCTTGTCATTGTTTTTATTTTGAAGTACTATTTGCTCAAAATCGTTCAATTTTTGAACAATGTCAACAATTTTCAAATCTGTATAATATAATTCTACAACGATTGTAAAAAAGTTAGACTTTCTAAACCAAATTGAATCATCATTCAAATCACTTGTGAGTATATCAATAATAATTGATGTAATTTTCTGCTTTTTCTCGGCCTTACCTGGATATTCATCATTAAATATTGCTATATATTTCTCAACATCACTATCACGAGTAAAGTATCCTCCTTCTTCAATTGTAGCCAATACCAACAAAATAAAATGCAAATCTGCCATTCTTGTCAATTCGCTGTCACTAAAAACGTCAACTTTAATTTCATTTTGTTTTACAGCGTCTAGTATCTCCTTCGCACAATTAATTAGTTCGCCATTATAAACAGCATTATTAATTTCGATTGCAGTTAATGTAAAATTGGTTGAATTTATCCGTTTAAAAATCTCTATAATTGTTTCAGGACCTGCATCTTTTAAATCTCTAACTGTAACATCGTAGTTAAGAAAATCAGTTTTATCCTGTGGTGTTAACTCACTAAATTTTGGTATGTTTTTTTCGAAATTATCATTACCATCGACATAACGTTGTATTGTAGTTAATCTTTGTTGACCATCGACAATAACATTTTGAGTTGCTAAGGTTTCTAAGTCAATGCCTTTTTGTGAAATATAAATTTCAGGAAAGGGATATCCATCTAAAACCGTCTGAATAAACTTTTCCATGTGCTTTGGTGTCCAAACAAACTCTCTTTGAAATTCAGGTTGTAGTATCAATTCGTTTCTTCTTATTTTACCTAAAAGATCAGAAATTGTTTTTTTATCAGGATGAGCAGAAATTTGCTTTGCCATGTTAAGTATTTTTTAATTTAACAGATATTTCATCAATAGAAGACCTATAATATTTTTCGGCGTAATGATAGCTTTTAAACAATCCTGCTTTAACTTTATAATCTCCAACTTCTGAATTTGAATAAGAAATGCTTTTGAAGAAGTCATCCCATTTTTGTTTTAATTCTTTAAATTCAATTGTATTTTGTGGTAATAAATCAGGCCTCATCCAACCCATTACGAAGTATTGCAGAAATTTTTGATATTGTTTATACTGCCAAGTGGTTAATCTTATTTCGTAAGTTCTAATCTTATATTGATATTCACTAACTAAGTTATAAAATTCGTCAAATAACTTCTCATTAAAAAGCACGACATCGATATCACTGTTCAGTGAAAACTGAGTGAACTTATAAGGACTAAATCCAAATTTTGAAGAGCCGACTATTATGACTTCAAAAAAACCTATTTTAAATTCATCAGCAATTCTTTTTCTAAAATGATAATATTCATTTTCTCTCAATTCAAAAACTACTGGTATACCATGAAAAAAATGCTTTTGGGTAAAAATACGTTTATCATCTTCATTGCTTAGATGCATAATTGTTTTTTTGTACTCTTCTATACTAACCATGCGTTGATAAATACATCTATTTACTAATCCGAAAAGGTAATCTTCTTAAATCATAACAATACGAATATATCAATTTTTCCATTCCTACGAGTTCTCCTTTGCTGGTACACGCATGCGCCTCTATTGTAGTTAGAAATACTATGGCTTTCCATCCCGCGCCTAATAACCATAATTGCGTTCGTTTATAACGAGTTCTTAAATGGGTTTGCGATTGTATCGCTCAACATCTCCCAAACAATCCTACCCGCTCTTAAAATTTTACTATTTTCGTTGGTTCCGCATCATGATGAAACCAATACTCCTTACCGTTACCTTAATTTGTTTGTACACAATTCATGTGTTCGGCCAAAAAACAACAGATAGCACAGCCAAATCAACAACAACCCAACTGTCCCAACCAGGGATGACAGGGCCGCTAATGCTTAACCCCAACCCTGTTAAATTTGGCGATGTTTATGTGTCGGGCGTGGTAAGTGGGTTGGCGCAGTTTCAAAACCACGTAGCGCCGGGCGATAAAGCCGCCCAAACAGATGTCAGCAACGGGCAAATCTTCATCCAAAAAAACAGCGGGCTTATCCAATTTTTCGCCGAGGTTGGCGCTTATTCCCAGCCGGATATTGGCGTGCCTTATTTAAATTCCAGTCATTCGCCGTCTACATTTTATGGCGTTTTACCTATGGCCTACCTGCAAATAGCGCCGACTGATAACTTTTCGGTTATGGTGGGCAAACTGCCCGCTTTTATGGGTGCCGAGTACACCTTCTCGTTCCAAAACATGAATATTCAGCGTGGCTTGCTGTGGGACCAGAGTAATTCCATTAACCGGGGCATACAGGTAAATTATAGTGTTGGCAAAGTTGCTTTCGCGCTTTCGTATAACGACGGTTTTTATTCGGGCAAATACAACTGGCTTTCGGGCACTGTTACCTATGTAGCCGATAGTGCCAACACATTGATGTTAATAGGTGCAGGCAGCTTAAGCCGAACCATTATTGCCACCAGCGCAACACCGCTTTACCAGGATAACGAGCAGGGTTATAACATTGTTTATACCCATAATTTGGGCAACTTTACCATTGAACCTTATATACAATATACCGTTGTGCCTAAAAACGCATTGCTTAATATGATGCAAAATGCTTCAACCTATGGGGCGGCTTTATTGGTTAAATATTCGTTTCCGCGTACAGGCTTTAGCTTGCCGGTGCGCATGGAGTACATCAACTCAAACGGAAGTGCGGATAAAGGCAACCCCAGCCTAATTTACGGCGCGGGCAGCAACGCATGGTCGGCTACTGTTACACCTACCTATACTTATAAACGGATGTTTGTGCGGGTAGAATTATCGTACGTTAAAGCTGGTGACATTACTAACGGCGATGCTTTCGGCCCATTGCATAATGATGCTTCGCAAAGCAGGGCTTTGATTGAAACAGGCTTTATATTTTAGTCGCCCGTGCCTTGATTCGCTTGATTTGGGGATTACCTGATATTGACATGAAAGGAAATCTTTTAATCCTACAAATCAAGGTTCAGATAACATGTTCAATTAATTATATTACAAAACGTTAACATTGCAATAACAACTCATCACTTAAATGCCCGTTTAAGTCATTGTGCGAATTAAATTATCTTCTCTGTTAAAATCTTATAAAGTAAAGTTACTTTTAAGCTTCTTCTCTTTTATACTGGTTATATTTATCTGGATAACTACTTACCTGGTTATAGACAGGCAACAAAAGCAGTTACGCAATTTCTCTGTAAACTTAACTCATATACAAATTGAACATTTTGAAAGTTATGGCTACCTGCAACGGTTTATGCTCTCGGGTTTTCACGATTCTTTATTATATGCCACCCGCAAGCAAAAGGATATTGATTTTTTTCAAAGCTTGCAGCACAATATAACCAGCCAGCTAAAAGCGCTAAAAGCCGAAGCCGAAAAGGACCACTTGGATGCCGGCCCGCAATTAGAAGAGCTTACAGTACTCAACAAGCAGATTATCTTAACCGGCGACACCCTTAAATCGCTTTATTACCAGCGCGGTTTCCAGGATTTTAGCCTGGAAGGCAGGATGCGTAAATCTGCCCACTGGATAGAGAATTCCAGTAACATAAGTAAAGAGGATATCCTGATGCTAAGGCGCCACGAGAAGGATTATATGCTTCGCGGTAAGTTAACCTTTGCCCAGCAATTTTTTAAGGAAGCCGATTCCCTAATAGCGATACAACCTAAAAACCAGCAAACCTACACGGTATTAAGTGATTACAATAATGCCTTTGTTCAGTTATTTAAATACTCTGAGCAATTGGGCGTTTATAAAAAATCGGGCATAGTGCCCGGTATTCAATACTTAATAGAAAAATTTAATGAACAATATATTATCAGTGATAAACTAACCCAGGAAGAAAGCCACGCGCTTGAAACCCGGTTTAATTATCTGTTGATCTTTGTTTCCGCAGGCTTACTGGCATTCGTGGTATTTTTAAGTTTTAGTTTGTCAAAATATTTAACCCGCGATATTCAGGAGCTCAACAAACAAATGGCCGGGTTTATTGATTCTGACTTTAAGGATATACAACCTTTGGTGCTGGATACGGATTTGATTGCCAACAGTACCGAGATAGCCCAGCTTTTCAAAGATTTTAACCTGTTAAAAACAACATTAAAAACCTATATAGATAACCTTAACCTTCGTTCGGAGCAGTTGCTGGAATACTCGGACAGCCTGCAAAACGTAAATGAGGAACTACAGGCACAATCAGAAGAATTGCAAGCCCAGTCGGAAGAATTACAAGTATTAAACGAGGAGCTATACGAACAACAAAAGCTGGAACATTCGGCCCGTGAAGAAGCCGAGAAAGCCAGCCAGGCAAAAACAGTGTTCCTGGCAACCATGAGCCACGAGATACGAACCCCGATGAACGGCGTTTTAGGCATGGCATCATTATTATATGAAACCGAGCTTAATGAAGAACAAACCGATTATGTAGAAACCATTAAAAAAAGTGGCGAAAGCTTGATGAACGTGATTAACGATGTGCTTGATTTCTCAAAAATTGAATCAGGAAAACTCGAGCTTGATCCGCATGATTTTAACTTGCAGCAATGTATTGAAGAAGTGATGGATATCTTCTCTGCCAAAGCAGCACAACTGGATCTGGAATTAGTTTATCAGATAGCCAATAACGTTCCGCTGCAACTCATGGCAGATAGTATGCGGTTAAAACAAATATTAACCAACTTAATAAGCAATGCGATAAAATTCACCAACGAAGGTGAAATATTTTTAGGTGTAACGCTTGTAAAAGTCCATACTGACGAAAAAATTGAACTTGCATTTGAGGTAAAAGACAGCGGGATAGGCATCCCTGCCGACAAACTGTCGAGGTTATTTAAATCATTCTCGCAGGTTGATTCCTCTACCACGCGCAAGTACGGCGGCACTGGGCTGGGCCTTGCCATCAGCGATCGTTTGGTTA
>Ga0302304_10000356_pt1 | contig 28027 bp, 32 predicted proteins | sample III_Palsa_E2_2_FD_198769 | JGI IMG/M metagenome (GOLD analysis project Ga0302304, IMG submission 198769) | Peat permafrost microbial communities from Stordalen Mire near Abisko, Sweden - III_Palsa_E2_2 | ecosystem: Environmental > Terrestrial > Soil > Palsa > Peat permafrost | place: Sweden...
AAGCGTGCGCGCTTGATCGCGGTGGCCAGCTGACGCTGATAGCGCGCCTTGGTACCGGTGATGCGGCTGGGCACGATCTTGCCATTCTCGGTCACGTACTGGCGCAGCGTGTTGAGATCCTTGTAGTCGATCTCTTTGACGTCTTCGGCAGTGAAGCGGCAGAACTTGCGGCGGCGGAAAAACTTGGACATGGTCTGGATTCCTATCAGTCGTCGCTGTCGCGATCGTTGTCACGGTCGAGACCGCGGCCTTCGCCATCGTCGTCATCGCGGCGACGCGAGGACTTGGCATCATCTTTCTCTTTGCTCTTGATGATGAAGGACGGCTCGGTATCGGCCTCATCACGACGCACCACCAGGTGGCGCAGCACGGCGTCGTTAAAGCGGAAACCCGACTCCAGCTCGTTCAGTGCGTTCTGGCTCACTTCAATGTTGAGCATCACGTAATGGGCTTTGGCCAGATTCACGATCGGATAGGCCAGCTGACGACGGCCCCAGTCTTCCAGACGATGCAGCTTGCCACCGTCGGTCTCGACCAGCGCCTTGTAGCGCTCGATCATCGCCGGAACCTGCTCGCTCTGGTCAGGGTGGACCAGAAACACGACTTCGTAATGACGCAGCGTCATTGGGGTTTGACTCCTTGTGGATGCGGCCTTGCGGCCTCGCAGCCTCCCGCCGTTGCGGTGAGGCAAGTGCCCGTCCAAGCCAATCAGGTCTGGACAGAAGCGGAATTGTACGGTGCCGACGCAGGATCGCGCAAGTCGTTGTTGCGTAAGGGCTAGTACCACAAGGGACGAGGGACGAGTAGCGAGGGTGCAAAAACCGAGCAATCAGGACTGCAGAATGCGAAAGCTATGCCCTGCCTCGGCGCCCGCCCCTACAACCCTGCTCGCCTCACCCCACGGTAAAACTCTCACCGCAGCCGCATTCGCCGGTGGCATTGGGGTTGTGGAACACGAAACTCGCGTTCAGCCCCTGGCGCTGGAAATCGATCACGGTGCCTTCCACCAGGGCCACGCTCTTGTCGTTGACGATCAGCGGCACGCCATCGACATCGACCATCTGATCACCGTCGCCCAGCGTCTCGGCCAGATCGACCACATACGCAAAACCCGAGCAGCCGGTGCGCTTGACGCCAAAACGCACGCCCGCAGCGGTCGGCGTGTGAGCCAGGAAATGGCGCATACGGTCGCTGGCAGCAGGGGTGATCGTGATGGTCATGGCGGTTGGTCGAACCTCGGACTCTGAAACGCGGTGCCGACATGCAGAGCAAGACGGCCGATTTGCTGTTGCCGCAAAGTCGCGGCTCGGGCGGTGCCTACATTATCATGCCGGCTCACTATGCATGTCGCGCAACACGGCGTGCGCATTCATCATCCGGCGTACATACCTAGATATGGCGTCTAGCAGGAGTTTCAATTCATGGCAGTGGTCAGCGCGACGGTGTGCAGCGTGAAACAGGCTTTATCCGGTGCCATCGAGGCCGGCAGCACGGTCACCGTGCGCGGCTGGGTACGCACGCGACGCGACTCCAAAGCCGGCCTATCCTTCGTCAACGTCACCGACGGCTCCTGTTTCGACTCGATCCAGGCGGTGGTTCCCGCCACGCTGGCCAACTACGAAAGTGAAGTGAAGCACCTCAGCACGGGCGCCGGACTGATCGTCAGCGGCACCCTGGTGCCATCCCAGGGCAAAGGCCAGAGCTTCGAACTGCAGGCCAGTGAGGTCACCGTGACCGGCCTGGTCGATGATCCGATGACCTACCCGATCCAGCCCAAGCCGCTTTCGGTGGAATTCCTGCGCGAGGTCGCACACCTGCGCCCGCGCACCAACCTGTTCGGTGCGGTGACACGCGTGCGCCACACGATGATGATGGCGATCCATCGACACCTTACCGAGCGCGGTTACTTCTGGATCAATACGCCGATCATCACCACCTCCGATGCCGAGGGCGCAGGCGACATGTTCCGCCTGTCCACGCTGGATCTGGCCAACCTGCCCCGCGATGACAAGGGCAAGATCGACTTCCGCAAGGATTTCTTCGGCCGCGAGGCATTTCTTACCGTGTCAGGTCAGCTCAACGTCGAGTCGTATTGCATGGCGATGAGCAAGGTCTATACGTTTGGACCGACCTTCCGCGCGGAAAACTCCAACACGCCTCGGCACCTGGCCGAGTTCTGGATGGTCGAGCCGGAGATTGCCTTTGCCGACCTCAACGTCAACGCCGACGAGGCCGAAGCGTTACTCAAGGCTATCTTCAAGTCGATCCTCGACGAGCGCGCCGACGACATGGCGTTCTTTGCCGAGCGCGTGCAACCGGATGCCATCAGCCGTCTAGAAGCCTTTATCGCCAAACCGTTCGAACGCATCGATTACACCGATGCGATTAGCATCCTGCAAAAGTCAGGTCAGAAGTTCGACTACCCCGTCGCCTGGGGCATCGATCTGCAGACCGAGCACGAACGTTACCTCGCCGAGAAACATATCGGCCGCCCTGTGGTCGTAATGAACTACCCCGAAGCGATCAAGGCGTTCTACATGCGCTTGAACGATGATGAGAAGACCGTCGCCGCGATGGATGTGCTGGCACCCGGTATCGGCGAGATCATCGGCGGTGCGCAGCGTGAGGAGCGACTGGACTATCTTGACCGTCGCATGACCCAGTTTGGACTCGATACCACCACATATGGCTGGTACCGTGATCTACGGCGCTACGGAACGGTGCCGCACGCTGGCTTCGGTCTTGGATTCGAGCGCCTGCTGGTCTATGTCTGCGGCCTGTCCAACATACGCGATGCCATTCCGTTCCCACGTGCCGCCGGCACAGCTGAATTCTGAGTACTGCCAACGCTAATGACGTACCGATTGCCCGCACTGTCTATCGCGCTGACATGCATTGCCCTGCTCAGCGGTTGCCACACAGCCAACCTGATTCCGCCGGCGCTGATTCCGCCGAATCTTCGGCCACCCGCCGAAGACAACGGCGCAGCATTGAAGCTGGCTCAAAAGAAGCTGCAGGACGCTTCGCCGTGCTGCAGCAGCTTTGCGGATTTTTCTTATCAGACCATCCTGCCGTGGCAACCGCAGAAGTTTGTACTGGGTAGCGACGCCATGGTGGCGAACCTGAATGGCGTACACAGCTACTTCATTGCGTTTGGCCTTCCTACGGGCGTGAAGCTGCCTTATCGCGTCGCGGTAAAGTCGGAATTGAACGGCCGCTGGCTGCGTTCGAGCTACCTGTTCGCCCCGACCATCGTGCTGCTTGACGGAGGTTTTCAGCCCATCGGTACAAACGATGTCGGCCTGTGCGAGCACGTGGGCTGGAGCAACGAAACCACTGGCGCATTTGGCGCGGTTTCGATCACCAGCGACAAAGCGCGCTATCTACTTGTTTACAGCTCCGCCGCGCAGCAGTCAGGCAAGACCTATTGGGAGCAGTCGCCGGCATCGGTTACCACCAGCGACTCCAATCCGTCACTGAACATGAACCCCAGCGGCAGCTTCAGCGTACCGCACGGTCCGGACGGCACGCTGTGGGTCGGCATGATGGACAAGACCTATGCCAAGGCAGTGGACAACGCCATTTGCAAGAAGGCACCGCCAGGCACCGGCGTGCTCAACACCTTGCGTGCCGATCTGCCGATTCCATGGATCAATGGCAGCGATGCTGATAAAAACAACAGCAGCAAGAGCAGCCAATGATCATTCTCTATCTGACCTTGCTCGTCGCAGGTGTCATCGCGTTTGCCCTATCGTATGTCGCGCAGTTTCGACTGGCTCGCCTGATGCGCGAGCGTTATCCGCAGCACTGGAAGATCATCGCGGAACCGGAGTCAGGCAAGGCCTCGGGGTTTCGTACCTGGGTTCGCATGCAACACGCGATGCGCTCGCCTGCGATGCCTGCACTCGATGATTCCAGCATCAACCAATGGCTGCGCTTGTGGCGTTACAGCCCATGGTTTGGCTGGCTGTGCTGGTTAGCTGCGTTGGCGATGCGCCTTCTGCTGCGCTGAATTCTGACGGAGGTTCAACATGCAACTGGATCTGACGGGACGACATGCGCTGGTTTGCGGCGCGTCTCAAGGCATCGGCCGCGCGAGTGCGATTGAACTCGCCGAACTGGGTGCAGATGTAACGCTGCTGGCGCGCTCGGGTGATGCCTTGCAGACACTGGCCGATAGCCTTCCGTACACGCACGAAAAGCAGCAGCACCGATGGCGCAGCATCGATATGCGGGAAACTGCAGCGCTGCAGACAACGGCCGCTGAAATTGTGGCGGTTAACCCAGTGCATATCCTTATCAACAACACCGGCGGTCCGCCTGGCGGTTTGGCACATGCCGCCGAGCTGGTCGAATTCGAAAGCGCTTTTCGCCAGCAGTTGCTTGCTGGGCAAGTGCTGCTGCAAGCCGTACTGCCGGGCATGCGTGCCGGCGGTTACGGTCGACTGGTCAACGTAATTTCCACCTCAGTCAAGGAACCCATCGCCGGCCTGGGTGTATCCAACACGGTGCGCGCCGCCGTTGCTGCGTGGGCCAAGACGCTGGCGGGTGAACTGGCCGCCGAAGGCATCACCGTCAACAACGTGCTGCCCGGCTACACGCGCACGAATCGGCTTGACAGCCTGCTGGCGGCACAGTCCAAATCCAGCGGGCGCAGCGAACACGACATCGCCGAAAGCCTGCTGGCCACTGTCCCCGCGCGCCGTTTCGGCGAAGCCCATGAAGTCGCTGCGGTCATCGCTTTTCTCTGCACGCCTGCCGCCGCGTACGTCAACGGTGTCAGCATCGCCGTCGATGGTGGCCGCACCCGTGCGCTGAGTTGACCGACGATGCCCGAGGGTGCGGAAATTCGCCCAGACTGCCGGTGCTCCGACCACGTTTGCCCAGGCTGCCAGCACCGCTCTCGCGCTATGCTAACGGGATAATTTCGACCTGAAAGCCGTAACGGAGACCAGCACCTTGACCAACCCATTGCAAGATCTGATTGACGGCAACCGACGCTGGTCCGCCGCAATGAACGACGCCGACCCGCACTTCTTCAAAAACCTCGCGCAGCAGCAGTCGCCAAAATATCTATGGATCGGTTGCTCCGACTCGCGCGTGCCGGCCACTCAGATTGTGGACCTGCCACCCGGCGAGATCTTCGTGCAGCGCAATGTCGCCAACGTGGTGTCGCACACCGATCTCAACTGCCTTAGCACGATCCAGTTCGCCGTCGACGTGCTCAAGGTCGAGCACATCATCGTGGTGGGCCACTACGGCTGCGGTGGTATCCAGGCCGTGCTGGACCAGCGCCGTCTCGGACTGGTCGACAACTGGCTGCGCCATGTTGGCGACGTCGCGCAGAAGCACGACATCATGCTCTCCGCGCTGGATACGATGACACTGCGCAATATGCGGCTGTGCGAACTCAATGCGATCGAACAGGTAGTTAATGTCTGCCATACCACGATGGTGATGGACGCATGGGAACGCGGCCAGAAGCTCGCGGTGCACGCCTGGTGCTACAGCCTCGACAACGGTCACATGAACGATCTGGACATGCATGTCGATGCGCGCGATGCGCTATGGCCAACCTATGCAAAGGCGCTGAATCGACTCGCTGTCTTGGCAGGAAAGTCGCCGGCCTGACCGAAGCGACAGAGGCGATCCCTCGACTCCAGCCATGTCGATTGGAAGCCTGGCAAACCCAATTCAATCCTGAGCCAGTGCCCAGGACATAAAAAAACCCGTCGGTTTTGCCGACGGGGTTTCGACTCGTGCAACTGACTCGCTGGGTATTAACCAGCCGTCGAAGCCGAGGCCGGAGCAGCCTTTTTGGTTGCTGCCTTCTTGTGGGTCTTGGTGGTGCTGCTCTTATGCTTGGTGGCATGAGCAGCCTTGGTGCTGGACGCGGCCGCCGGAGCGGAGCTAGCGGCAGCCTGGGCGAACACAGAGCCGGAAAGAGCCACGCCAGCTACAAGCAAGGAAGCGATCGCAAGTTTACGCATCATGATGTTGAGCCTCAAAATTAGGTATCGCGAACCCGGCCGGAACCCGGCGTCTCGGGTGGCGCGACGAGATGACCTTAACAGCAAAGGGGGGATACCGAAGCTGAACAAAACACGGGAAATTCACGTCGAAAGGAAGGCCCAGTCTTGACTTTCCAAAGCGTCAATTCATAACGTAATAACTTGCGATCATGCCAGTGCGGTTTGCAGCAATTGCCCGATCAAATCCTGCACTGCCGACGCTTTTTGCTCGTCGTAAGCGAAGCTTTCCTCGTCCATATAGTTGACCTGCGCCAGCTCCAGTTGCACCGCCTGCACTCCGCTAGCCGGCTTGCCGTACTGTCGGGTGATATAGCCACCTTTGAAGCGGCCGTTGACGGCAAAACTGAAGCGTGACTGCGATTGGAGGCAAGCTTCCAGCCCCGCTTGCAGCGGCCTGCCACAACTTTCACCCGCTGCCGTTCCCAGGTTGAAATCGGGCAGCTGACCATCGAAAAGCATTGGCACATGGCTGCGAATGGAGTGGCCCTCCCACAACACGGCACGGCCGTGCTCTTCAAGCAATCTCGCAATTTCATGCGAAAGCGCTTGATGATAAGGACGCCAGAACTCGTTTATGCGTTGTTGTACTTCAGACGCATCGGGAGCCTTGCCATCCAGATAGAGCCGCTCGCCATCGAAACCTATCGTCGATACCAGACCGGTTTCGCGTTGCCCGGGATATAGCGCATGACCGTCGGCCGGTCGATTGAGATCGATCACATAGCGCGACGAAACAGGCTTCAGGACGCTGGCACCGAGCTTCTGCGCCAACGGTTCGTAAAGACGACCGACATGCCAGTCAGTATCCGGCGAGCGCCTGGCCGCCGGCAGCATGCGCTCTGCGATATCGTCGGGAATGAAGCTGCCGTCGTGCGGCAGACTGATCAATAGCGGCGAGCTGCCGCGTTTAAGCGTGAAGGTATTCATGGGCTTGATTGTAGTAGCGATCCCGCATCCACTGCCCTGCCACCATCAGCTCATCGATAAGAGTTCTTCGGCAACCGTGGGGTGAATCGCCACCGCTGCCTCAAGGTCGCGCTTGCGCAAATCAAGCTTCATTGCCACCGAGAAGCCCTGCAGTATTTCGTCGGTGCCCGGGCCCAGCAGATGGATGCCGACCACGCGCTCATCCTCTCCCACACAAACCAGCTTCATCAGATTCTGTTCGTTACGCCCCACCAACATGAACTGCATCGGCGTGAAGTGACTGCGGTGGATCGTGACCTCATCGCCGTATTGCTTGCGAGCCTGCTCTTCGGTCAACCCGACCGTGCCAAGTGGCGGCTCGGAAAAAACCACGCTGGGAATGATGTCGTTATCGATAAGGCCATCCGTTTGACCGCCAAACAGCCGGTCAGCAAGTCGCCTTCCGGTAGCCACCGCTACCGGTGTCAGTGCCTTGTTCTGGGTAATGTCGCCCACAGCGTAGACGCCCGACAGGCTGGTGTTTTGTTGCGCGTCGACCAGCACGTGGCCAAGCTTGTCGGTATTCACGCCGACTGCATCAAGCCCCAACTTTTCACTGTTGGGCACACGCCCCACGGCCCACAGCACGGCATCGTAGGGACCGCGCAAACCGACCTTGGCGTCGTCCAGCATGATGCCATCCGCCGTACGACATGCGCCTTTGACCGCACTCTGATCGTCGATGCGAATGCCCTGCGCTTCCATTTTCTCCCTCAGCGCCTTGACCATTTCGACGTCAAAATTCTTCAGCAGTCGTTCGACGGCCAGAACATCGACGTCAGCGCCATGTGCCCGCAGCAAGCCAGCGAATTCCACTGCGATATAACCACCGCCGACGATCGCGATACGACGCGGCAAGGTCTGCAGCGAAAACATGTCATCGGACACCATGCCCAGTTCGAACCCCGGCAGATCGAGCCGACGCGGACGAGCGCCGTTGGCGATCACGATGTGAGCCGCCTGCAGTTGGCTACCGTCGGTCAACGCAACCGTATCGGCAGCAATGAAATGTCCGGCCTGATGCACGACTTCGATGTTTTTTTCCTGCAACCGCTTGGCGTATCGCTGATTGATGCCCGCGATATAACGATCGCGCAAGCCACGAAAATGCTCCCAATCCAGCCGCCCGGTTTGCAGGTCAAAACCAAACTCGACGGCCAGCTGCTGAGCCTGCGCCAACTGCGCGGAAAACCACAGCGCCTTCTTCGGCACGCAGCCACGATTGACGCAGGTACCGCCAAGCGCCAACGCAGGATCAAGCAAGGCGACACGTGCGCCATGGCGGGCTGCGCGAAACGCTACCGACAATCCGCCGGAGCCAGCGCCGAGTACGATCAGGTCATAGCTTGCAGTCATTGGCGCGCTCTTCATCTGGTTCGGCAAAGCTAACCGAAAACGCACGAAGTCGTCGTCACTCTGTGCAACCAGTTCAGATACGGACGACGCAGCAGCGATACGCCCTCAACGCTGCGCCAAACAATGATTAAAGTCCGAACCTTGCCGGAGCGTAAGGCAGTGCATCGATGGGCGAAGGCGGGCCACCGAGCATGCTGGTCGCCAACTCGCCAGTGGCTGTCGACATGCTGACGCCCAGCATGCCGTGCCCCGTTGCCAGCAGCAGGTTGGACCAGCGTACGCTTCGTCCGATGATCGGCAATTCGTCCACGCTCATCGGCCGCCAGCCCCACCACTCCTCAAGCAGTTCGGGGCCTTCCGGCTCGCGCAGCCCCTCGGCAGCACCACGGCGTAGCGCATTCAGTCGCGTGCGGTTGATGCCTTCGGCATAACCGGAAAATTCCATCGTGCTGCCCAGCCGGTAACCGCTCTGCCACGTGGTGACGCATACCGACGCCTCGCGCAACACCAGCGTATGACGTGGCGCCAGAGCAGGCCTGGTATAGGTGAGTGAGTACCCTTTGCCTGGTTGCATCGGCAGACGCAGATCCAGCTTTTTTGCCAGTAGCGGCGACCAGGCGCCTAGCGCCAGCAGCACGGCATCGCCCTGGAATATGCCTCGACTGGTGACTACCTGCGTGATGCGGTCTTCGTTGGTCGTGAAATCATCGATACGTGCACCCGTCTCGATCACACCGCCGAGTGCAATAACGCGTTGCGCCAGCTCAGCCACGTAGCGATCCGGCCGCAGTCGCGCATCGCCTGGGTGGAACAGGCCGCCGACGACGCCTGGCGTCAACGCCGGTTCCATCGCCTCGACGTCCTCGCCGTGCAGACGCTGCACCTCGATCCCGAGACCGTCGAGTACGGCCGCATGATGTTGCTCGTCAGCAGCCTGTTTTTTCGCCGTGCGGTAAGCGTAAAGCACGCCATCCTCGGCGAATTCGCAATCGAGTTTTTCATCACGCACCAACTCACCCAGGAGTTGCCGCGAGCGCTGCAGAATGGCTAGACGCGCCGCTGCCGCATGGTTGAAGTCGCGCCAATTGCAGCGTCGTGCAAAACCCAGCAGCCAGCGAAGGCGCGGCCCGTCGAAGCGCGGATTGAGATACAGCGGCGCGTCGGATTTCAAGATCGAACGCAGTGCCATGCCGATCATCCCCGGCATCGCCAACGGCGGCGCGTGGCTGGGCGTGATCGTGCCGCAGTTGCCGTGCGAGCTGCCGCAACCCACTGTGCCCTGCTCAAGCACCCGCACGCTGGCGCCGGCCTTGAGCAGAGATAGCGCACACGCCAGCCCGATGACGCCGCCGCCAAGAATCAATACATCACTGCGCGAATTACTCATGGCGCGAGTGTAATGGCCCGCTTGTCCTGCTGTATTTCAGGTTGCCCAGCAGATTGACTTGCGCATTGGAGCTCCCGTACTTACCCCCCATGCCATCCGCGTGGATGACGGTACCTGCAACACTGGTTTTGCCAGCGGCCCGCACTTTGATCACGCAAGTCGCACCCGCCGCGTCCGCAATCCAATAGAGAGCCATACCGGGTGATTCAAGGCTGCAGACACGATGAAGTCTGGATTTGCAAAATGAAACCGGCCACCGGGCCGCCTCATGCGTCCCTACTCTGGATGAGCTGGCGTCATGCGGCGGCTGTCCGTGCAAAACGCAATACCTTGGCTTCCGGCAGGCCTTCGTCCAGCAGCTCATAAAGCATGGTTACCAGCTCGGCATGCTTTGCCGGAGGCAGAACTTTTTCACCGAGCGCTTCCGTGGCCAGCCGCACCGCCATCATCAGAACGTCGTGCCTGACAGGTTGCGAAGCGTCTTGTGACGCCGGTTGAGAGGGCTCGTCACGCAAGTTCGGCGGTAATCCGAAGGCCTTGGTCCGACGCCCATCAGCGTCCCTGTCGTCGCGGGCGATAACCCTTGCGATATCCGTTGCAGATGAAGGGTTGAGAGCTGGATCCAGCTTTTCCTCTCCAAGGCCGGTGAGAACCCACAGCGGACTCCAGCCAAGATCAGCCAGATGCTTCAAAGCTTCGGCACCTATTTCGCGTTCGCCTCTCTCCCAGTTACCCAAGGTGTTTTTGTGGATGCGAATTTTCGGCGCAAAAGAAGCCTGGCTCTCGGAACCTCGAATGAGTGCCAGTCGTGCGCCCTGCTCTTCTTTCAACCCCATTTCACGCCTTCACTTCGAAAGGGTGGATACCTATGCAAAGACGTTTCCGCACTCTCACTTTGGGCAATCTATTGATATAAAAAGTCATACAGCTAAATTTCCGGGGCGGGGTTTGAGAACGAAGAAAGAAACACTTTTGAGGTTGACATGACCTCAAAAGAGGTTTATATCTATCTCCTAGACATCACTCATGAATAACAAGGGGCATTCAAGGCGCGATGAGGCGTGAAACTGCACTTACTCCGGATCAGGTACGCCAACAGCTTCGCCAGCGCGGTGAAACGCTTACGAAATGGGCTGCCGAGCATGGCTACGACCGCAAAGCGGTCTATCGCGTCATGAGCGGCACCGACAAGGCCTATTACGGCAACGCACACAAGATCGCTGTCGAGCTAGGCCTGAAACTGGCTGAAGAGGAGCCTAGCACTCCAGCCGGCACTGGCAATACGCAACGACGAGCGGCGGCTTGAATATGTCCGCTACTCCTTATCCATCTTCGCCCGATTATCCAGGTTCGTTCGATGCCATCGAGTGTGGTGCCATCGCGGAACTCAATGCACACGAAGCCATGCTTTGCGGTGACCTGGATGCGGAAGCGCAATGGCGTGAACTAGCCGAAGCGTATTACCGCACTGCCATGTTGGAGCTACCGCAATGACCCGCGGGACTAAAGGACGCCATACCCACAATCTGCTCGAGATCCTGAAACCGCATTCGCCGTTGTCGGGACCCAGGTCCGATGTTAATCGCCGAGCACATCGCCTTCGACGAGTGACTTGCCGACCGGACTTGTCGAAGTCAAACCGGAAATCGTGCCACCGGTACAGGGCGCGTTCCACGTAGATAACGCCGGCAATATCAAGAGATCGAGTACGACCAGTGCGAACGGATGACAAACGGATTTTTGAAGTTCAGCGAAATAGCGGAGGTGGAGTTGATGAAAACGGATCGTAAGTTGCGGCTACAAATCAACACGCGGGGAGCATGGAGAGACCTGCTGCAGTTCAGACCGGAACACCGGGCTGACGTGCTGCGTGCAACCAAACTGCTCGGTGGCATTCTGGGCGATGAGATCCAGTGGTGCATGGTTCAAGAAGATGGGCGCCATCAAAGGCTGCCAAACATGCGTGGCCCGTGGTTGCCCATCACGGGCGAATACCCCGAACCACTGAGAGATGTCATGGTGACCGTCTATGACGCGAACGAGCACGTCGTGTACATGGCTTATCGCAAACAGGGCGACCCATCGGACTTCTATCTCAGCGGAACATTCGACCAGGTTTTGCACAACGCCTATGCATGGACCGAAGTGATCGCCCCTGCACCAACTAGGCAGGTGGCGGCGTGAATCGACCAGGCCGCAATCAAGTCTATATGTATACGGCGACATTGCCCAATCCGGACGGATCGTCGCCGACGCCGGCTCCAACCCAAGCCTCGTCCAGTCTCTGAGAACTTCCTTATAAGCTATTGATTTGATAACCTCGGCGCGTCTCTCGCCGAGGTTGTTTTATGCGCCAGGATCCTGCCGTCCGCTTTGCGCATGTGCCGCCGGCCTGGCGGAAAGGCTGCCGATGGCTTTTGGCGATCGTCATCCTGCTGCTTGCCGCCTGTTCCAGCGCGCCACATCGGCGCGAACCGACCTACAAGGACTCGCATTCGTCGCTGGCGGATTTACCTGCACGTGCGCCTTCGGCCGCCAATACGGGAACGGCCAACGATGTGTTGTTTCGTGCCATAGCGCTGGTCGGCACGCCATATCGCTGGGGCGGCAACACCCCTGCAGGTGGTTTCGACTGTAGCGGCCTGGTCGACTACATCTATCGCAACGCCGCGGACATTTTGCTGCCGCATAGTTCACGCGAGATGGCGGTAATGAATGGCGAAGAAGTTCGGCAGATGACCGACCTGGCCAGCGGCGACCTGGTGTTCTTTGGCGGCAGCGGTGGCGTCAGTCATGTCGGCGTCTATGTCGGCAAGGGGCGCTTTGTGCATGCGCCCAATAGCGGCGGCACGGTAAGACTGGATGATATTGACGGGCCTTACTGGCGCGATCATTTCGTCTACGGCAAGCGATTGCTGGATTGACACGATAGCTTTACTGCACTCATGAAAAACGGCGCTCAATGGCGCCGTTTTTTATCTTGGAAACGCGAAGCTGCAATCAGTGCGCATCAGCGCCCGGCGCATGCGCGTGGCCATGCTGCAACTCTTCCTCGGTGGCATCACGCACGTCGCTGACACTGACGTCAAAGTGCAGATCCTTGCCGGCCATCGGATGGTTGAGATCGACGTCGATCGTGCTCATGCCGACCTTGTGCACGGTCACGGCGCGCTGGCCGCCTTCCTTCAGCTGCAGAATCGTGATCATGCCGGCCTTGAGACGATTGGCCTGGGGGAAATACTTTTTCGACATGCGCTGGATCTGATCTTCCTGACGTTCGCCATAGCCGTCGACCGCGGACACATCCACTTCCAGCGTGTCACCGGCTTCATGACCTTCAAGCGCGCTCTCCAGACCTGGAATCAGCTGGCCATGGCCCAGCAGTACCCACAACTGCTGCTCACGATCATGCGAACTTTCGACCTTCTCACCGTCGACCGTCAGCGTGTAGTGGAGTGCGATGACCTTGTCCTTGCCAGCCTTCATTGCATGTCTCTCGAATGGTTAAAGGTCGGAATTCTATCAGGTGGCTTCTTTCTCGAAATCCAGCCCCCGCGCCTCCGGCCCCAACCACACCAGCAACGCCAGAATCAACGCCACCACGCCAATCCAGAGCGACATCGCAAACGCAAAGTCACCGCCGCGCCAGTTGGCGATCCAGGTCTGCGCCGTGGCCGTGCCGGCCGCCAGCAGGTTACCCATCTGATAGGCAAAGCCCGGCAGCGTCGCACGCATCGGGCCTGGCGAGAGCTCATTGAGATGCGTGGGCACTACGCCCCATGCGCCCTGCACCATGACTTGGATCAGGAACGCACCCAGACCCAGCAGAAGCAGCGAACCACCGTAAGTCCACAGCGGGATCACCGGAATCGCCAGCAGCGCAGCGATGATCATCGCCTTGCGCCGGCCGATGCGTTCGGACAGCACGCCAAAGAACAGTCCGCCAACCAACGCGCCCAGATTGAGCAGCGCGACCAGCATGAAGGCCGTGCCTGAGCTGGTATCGAGGTGCAGATTGACCTCTTCGAACGTGTGATACATGTCCTGCGAGCCGTGGCTGAACATGTTGAAGGCTGCCATCAACAGCATCAGGTAGATGCCCAGCTTCCAGTGCCCACGCATGGATTCGCGCAGCGTCTGCTTTTGCCGGGTGCCCTTGCTGCTTTCCCACACCGGCGATTCCGGCACGCTGCGACGGATATACAACACCAGCAGCGCCGGCACCGCGCCGACGATGAACAGTCCGCGCCAGCCGATGTGATCGACCAATAGCCAGTTCGCCAGAGCAGCCAAAAAGAAGCCGCACGGATAGCCACTTTGCAGCAGGCCGGAAATCAGTCCGCGTGATTTCGCCGGAATCGATTCCATCGCCAGCGAGGCACCGATACCCCACTCGCCGCCCATGGCGACACCAAACAGGAAACGCAGCACCAGCAACGCCGTCAGGGACGGCGAAAACGCCGTCGCCAGTTCGAATACCGAGAACAGAATGATGTCCAGCATCAGAATCGGTCGACGCCCGAATCGGTCGGCCAGCCGTCCAAACAGCAACGCGCCGATCGGCCTCGCTGCCAGCGTCAGGAACAGCCCGTAGGTAACCGCCTTGTTGTCGACACCGAACTCTTTTGCGACGCCAACAATCACGAAGGTCAACAGAAAATAATCGAACGCATCCAGCGTCCACCCAAGAAAACTGGCGAATACCGTATGTCGCTGGGTGTGGTTGAGTTCCCGCAAGGGTGCAAGCAGCGACATCAGGCTTTCCTTGGATTGAATCGACGAATAGCCTTTATCGTATGCCGGACGAGAGCATGGTTTGCAACGCCAAAGATGAAGATTTCGCACAAGTAACCTTCATGACTCACGCGATAGTTGGCCGCTCCGCTAGCTATCGCCAACCCCGCATTTTGCTTCGTTGCAACAAAAACGAGCATGGCGGCAGTTATCACGCTATACTTGGCGGCGAAGTCGTTCTGACTTCAGCGGCGACCCGCCGCATTTATCCCCAAGTCTGCAACACGGTATCAACACTCCGGGTTGCTCAGGAGTGTTTCCAATGTCTTTCGATTCGCTGGGCCTTGCGCCCGCGTTGTTGCGTGCGCTTGCCGATTACGGCTACACCAAACCCACCCCGATTCAAGCCGCCGCGATTCCACCCGCGCTGGAAGGTCACGACCTGCTCGCTGCCGCGCAAACCGGCACCGGCAAGACAGCAGCCTTCGTGCTGCCGCTGCTGCAGCGCCTTTCGACCAGCGGCCAGACGATGACGCGTCGTCCGCGCGCGCTCATTCTTACCCCGACCCGCGAACTGGCTGCCCAGGTTCATGAGAACCTGCGCGACTACGGCAAGCACATGCAGGTCAGCGCTACCACCATCTTCGGCGGCGTCAGCATGGGGCCGCAGATCAACGCACTGCGCCGTGGCGTCGACGTAGTCATCGCTACGCCCGGTCGTTTAATGGACCACATGCAACAGCGCACGCTGGATCTGTCCGGCGTCGAAACGCTGATCCTGGACGAAGCCGACCGCATGCTCGACATGGGCTTCCTGCCTGCGCTGAAGCGCATCCTCGTGGCGTTGCCGAAAAAGCGGCACACGATGCTGTTCTCTGCGACCTTCGCTCCGGCGATCAAGGCGCTGGCGATGGAGTTCATGCACAATCCGCGCGAGATTTCGGTCTCGGCACCGAACACCGTCACCACCCTGGTCAGCCATCAGGTGCATCCGGTCGACGCAGCGCGCAAGCGCGATCTGCTGTTGCACCTGCTGTCGGTCGACAGCCGTCGCCAGTCGCTAGTGTTCAGCCGCACCAAGCATGGCGCTGACAAGCTGGTGACCTTCCTCAATGCCTCGGGTCTGCGCACCGCCGCGATTCACGGCAACAAGAGCCAGAACGCCCGCACCCGCGCCTTGAGCGATTTCAAGAGCGGCCGCGTCACCGTATTGGTGGCCACCGACATCGCCGCTCGCGGTATCGATATCGATCAACTGCCGATCGTGATCAACTTCGATCTGCCGATGGTGGCCGAGGACTACGTGCATCGCATCGGCCGCACCGGCCGCGCGGGTTCGGAAGGCCTGGCGATTTCGCTGGTCAGCCACGACGAGTCCGGCTTGCTGCGCGACATCCGCAAGCTGCTGAACCAGGATATCGCGATCAACAATGTGGCCGGTTACGAGCCGTCGCATCCGCTGCGTCTGGATGCTGGCGCACCACGTCCGGTGCAGCGTCCGCAGCAGCGTGCACCGCAGCGTCAGCCGCGTCAGGGCAAGACCTCGACATCGGCACGCCCAACCGGCTTTGCCTCGCCGGGCCGCAGTGATCATGCTGCCGGCAACCACAAGCGCCGTTCGAACCAGCGCCCAGCCGCTAAGGCGTAAGTAGCGTCAAGTTCAAATAAAAAAGCGGCCTCATGGCCGCTTTTTTTGTAAACGCATTGTCGGGCTCGTTGGGATCTAGCAAAACGGACCTTTAAGTCGTTCACGCTTAGTAGCCAAGATCAAGGCAATCCCAGCGCCGTGGCGTGATGGCGCAGATGGTCTTCCATGAATGTCGAGATAAACCAGTAGCTGTGGTCGTAACCCGGCTGCCTGCGCAAAAGCAGCTCCTGCCCCGCTTCAGCGCAGGCCTGATCGAACAGTTCAGGTTTCAATTGGCCTTCCAGAAACTGATCGGCCTCGCCCTGATCGATCAGGATCGTGCCCGGAAAGGTCTGCTTCCTCACCAGCTGGCAGGCGTCGTACTGCGCCCAACTTGATCGATCATCGCCGAGGTAACGCGGCAACGCCTTCAGCCCCCACGGCACCTCGCTCGGCGCCACGATCGGTGCGAAAGCCGATACCGAGCGATAGCGATCCGGATGTTTCAACGCGATGGTCAGGGCGCCATGACCGCCCATCGAATGGCCAAAGATACTGCTGCGCGCGGCGTCCACCGGAAAGTTTTTGGCGATCAGTGCGGGCAATTCGTCAACGATGTAGCTGTACATGCGAAAGTGCGCCGACCATGGCGCCTGCGTGGCATCCACGTAAAATCCAGCGCCCTCACCAAATTCCCAATCGCCGGTGGCACCTTCGATGTGGGTACCGCGCGGGCTGGTATCGGGCATCACCAGGATCAATCCCAGTTCGGCCGCCAACCGCTGCGTACCGGCCTTGATGGTGGCTGTCTCTTCGGTGCAGGTGAGCCCGGCGAGGTAATACAGCACCGGACATGGTCCCTGCACCGCTTGCGGCGGCTGATACACCGCGAATCGCATCGGACCAGCACAGCTTTCCGATTGATGACGGTAAAACCCCTGCACGCCACCGTGGCAACGCTGCTCGGAAATCGTTTCGATCATGCTCATCATCGCTCCTGACTGTCTACCGAACGGCGATGATAAATGCGCGCCGCACGACCTCTCCAAACAACCGCTCAGCGCTCCTGATCGGTCGGCCGCAGCAGTACCTCGTTGATGCAGACATGTGAAGGCCGAGTGACGCAGAACAGGATCGTTTCAGCGATATCCTCGGCCTGCAACTGGCGCATTTCCTTCGCACGCGCATCGAGCGACTGACGGCTGGCAGAATGACCAATGTGATCGCGCAATTCGGTCTCCACCATGCCGGGCTCGATCACGCTGACACGGATGTTGTCCTTGTAGATTTCGCGCCGCAGCGCCTCGGAGAAACCGACCACGCCGAACTTGGTCGCCGCATACGCGGCCGCCATGGGATTGGCGACACGCCCGGCGACCGAGGCAACATTGACGATATGTCCGTCGTGGCGCGCGCGCATGCCAGCCAGCACAGCCTGGGTAGAGGCGATCAGGCTGAGCACGTTGAGCTCCAGCATGCTCCGCCAACGGCCGAGATCAGCCTCGGCGACCGGCTCCAGGTACATCACGCCGGCGTTGTTGATCAGGATATCGAGCCGGCCGAAATGCGCCTCGGTATCGGCAACGATGCGCTGGGCTTCATGTTCGTTCAGCAGATCGGCCACCAGCACGAGCGGTTCCGTGCCCAGCTCACGCAAGCGCGCAGCGAGTGCCTGCAGGCGATCTTCGCGGCGCGCCACAATGGCGACCTTGGCTCCGGCTTCAGCCAGCGCCAGTGCGGTTGCCTCGCCAATGCCGGACGAAGCGCCAGTGACCAGGGCGACACGATCGTTGAGTCGATGATTCATGCTTTCTCCTGAAGATGATCATTAAGGCGTTGATTAGCACAAAGCCGCGCAATTAAGCATGTTGCATCGGGCCTTGACGCAAGGGGCTGTTACAATAGAACTCTTCTTACACCCTTGCATGCCCTCTGCATGACATCGAAGGCTCCCATGTCCCCCGCGTCTCCCGATTCCACCCCGGCCACCGCTGCCGGTTTCAGCGCCCTTGGTCTCCCCGCCGAGGTGCTCCGCGTTCTTGGCGATGTCGGCTACGAGTCGCCGTCGCCAATTCAGGCCGCGACCATTCCGCCCTTGATGGAAGGCCGCGATGTGCTCGGTCAGGCACAGACCGGCACCGGCAAGACCGCCGCGTTTGCGCTGCCGATCCTGTCGCGCATCCATCCGCGCGCAGGCAAGCCGCAGGCGCTGGTACTGGCGCCGACACGCGAATTGGCCATCCAGGTGGCTGAAGCGTTTCAACGCTATGCCGCACATATCCCCGGTTTTCAGGTGCTGCCGATCTACGGCGGCCAGAGCTACGGCCCGCAGCTGCACTCGCTCAAACGTGGCGTGCATGTTGTCGTCGGCACGCCCGGCCGCGTGATCGACCATCTGGACAAGGGCACGCTGGATCTGTCCGAGCTGCGCTTCCTGGTGCTCGACGAAGCCGATGAAATGCTGCGCATGGGCTTTATCGACGACGTCGAGAAAGTGCTGCAGGCGACGCCGCCGGAACGTCAGGTTGCGCTGTTCTCGGCGACCATGCCGTCGGTGATCCGCAAGATTGCGCAGAAGCATCTGAAGGATCCGGTCGAAGTTACGATCAAGTCGTCGACCACCACCGCGCCGAACATCCGCCAACGCTACTGGTTCGTCAGCGGCATGCATAAACTCGATGCGTTGACACGCATCCTCGAGGCCGAGCCGTTCGACGCGATGATCATCTTCGCACGCACCAAGCAGGCCACCGAAGAACTCGCCGGGAAATTGCAGGCGCGTGGCTTGGCCGCAGCGGCGATCAATGGTGACATTGCGCAGGCGCAGCGCGAACGCGTGATCCAGCAGCTGAAGGACGGCAAGCTGGATATTCTCGTCGCCACCGACGTCGCTGCACGCGGTCTCGACGTGGAGCGTATCAGCCACGTGTTCAATTACGACATCCCGTACGACACCGAAAGCTATGTGCATCGCATTGGCCGCACAGGCCGTGCGGGCCGCAGCGGCGAGGCGATTCTGTTCGTCAGCCCACGCGAGCGTGGCATGCTGGGCGCGATCGAGCGCGCCACGCGCCAGCCGATCGAGCAGATGCAGCTGCCATCCGTCGATGTGGTCAATGACGTGCGCATCAGCAAGTTCAAGCAGCGCATCAGCGACATGCGCGCGCAGGGCGATCTGGGCGAGTTCCAGAAGCTGATCGAGCAGTACGAGCAGGAGCACAACGTGCCGGCGATCGAAATCGCCGCCGCGCTGGCGCGCATCGCCCAGGGCGATCAGCCGCTGCTGCTGGCGCCGGCGAAGCGCGAAAAGTACGAGTCGACGCAGCGCGAACGCTTCACGCAGGACAAAGGCCGGCCCGATACCGGCGGGCATGATCGCACCTCGTCAGATCGTCCGTCGCGCGACCGGCCGGCCAGCGAGCGTCGCCCTTCGGCGGATCGCGATGGCGCGGCCAGTCGTCCCGCGCGTGATTTCAAGCCGCGCGAATCCGCATCGCACGACGGCGCGCCGCCGCGTGAATTTGGCAACCGCCCGGTGCGTGCGCACGCCACCGAGGAAGGCAAGCGCACGTACCGCGTCGAAGTCGGCCACGAACACGGCGTGAAGCCGGGCAACATTATTGGTGCCATCGCCAACGAAGCCGGGCTGGAAAGCCAGTTCATCGGCCGCCTCAGCATCCGCGATCACTACAGCCTGATCGACCTGCCAGACGGCATGCCGAAGGAAGTGTTCGAGCATCTGAAAAAGGTCTGGGTGGTGCAGCAGCAGCTGCGTATCCACGAGTGGGACGGCAACGATACGAGCTCCAGCAGCGCACCGCCGGCGCGCAAGCCGGGCGTTTCGGGCAAGCCAGGTTTCAAACCCGGCGGTCCCAAGCCTGGAGGCTTCAAGCCAGGCGGCAGCAAACCACCGCACCGCAAGCCGTAACCGAAAAGCCCCGACCGAAAGCCGCAGCCTCGCGCTGCGGCTTTTTTGTTTTCGCCGATAGCGTGTTGTTGTGACCGACATTGTTCCGATCACGCGACGGATCGTTTCTGCGCAGCGCGATGCAATTGACAGGATTGCCCCTATCTTTGGGTTATCCCATCAAGACACCGCTGTCATGACTTCATTGCCCAGTCTCTACATCTCGCACGGCTCGCCGATGACCGCGCTGCAGCCCGGGCTTACCGGCCAGCGGCTGACCGAGCTGGCCGCTCTGTTGCCAAAGCCACGCGCGATCGTCATGGCCAGCGCGCACTGGCTGTCACGCAAGCCGCAGGTAGGCGGCGCAACGACGCCAGAAACCATCCACGATTTTCGCGGTTTCCCCGCTCCGCTGTATGAGCTGCGCTATCCGGCGCCGGGCTCGCCTGAGCTGGCGCAGCATGTAGCTCAGCTGCTGGATGAAGCAGACCTTCCCGCCACGATCAACCCGGACCGTGGACTAGATCACGGTGCGTGGGTAGCGCTGCGACTGCTATACCCCGACGCCGATATTCCGGTGGTGCCGATCACCATCCAGCCCGAGCTCGGCCCGGCACATCAATACGCCGTGGGCCGGGCATTGGCATCGCTACGCGACGAGGGCGTGCTGGTGATTGGCTCGGGCAGCATCACGCACAACCTGCATGATTTCGGCGCCGGTTACAGCAAGGAACGGGAGGCGCCCTACGTGCGACCGTTTATCGAATGGCTCGAACAACGGCTGGCCGCGGGCGATGTCGATGCCCTGCTCGACTATCGTCGCCAGGCACCGGGCGCCGAGCGCGCCCATCCGACCGACGAGCACCTGTTACCGCTGTTCGTGGCGCTTGGCGCGGCGGGCACCAAGGCGCATGCGCAGCGGATCGATGCCGGTATCGACCTTGGGTTTCTGGCCATGGACATCTATCGTTTCAACTGATCGAACGCCGCGAGTGACGGGAGCGAATCACCCGCCGTTCGAAAATGACGCGAGCGGCGTCGCCGGCCAGTCCTTCGGCGTCAGCAGCGACAGTCCATGTGCGAGACGTGCCTTGTCGCACTGGGCGCTCAGCTTGCCGAACTCCCATGACGGCTCAACTTCCCGGCATACCGACGGGCGCTGTTCGTAGATGCCGCAATGCGCCGCCTGGCCAACCACGCCCACCAAGGCGACGCAGCGCGGCTTCGCCGCATTGGTGCCACGCATGGCCAGCCGATGTGGATCCAGTTTCTCGGTCAGCTCCAGTGGCACGCTACCGCCGGTAACGCCTTCCGCTTCCGACCAGTGGAAGGCCACACGAAAGAACGCGCAGCAGGCGCCGCATCGCAGGCAGGGATGATCCATCGAATCGGTCAAATCAAACTCTGCAACGCGTGAAACGGATGGCTGAATATACGCTAGGCCGGCCACCTCACCTGCACGTTCAAACTAACCTCAAGGTTCACCAGCAAACGTATTGCATTGAGCCATGTCGCCGCTGTTGAGTCCGGTCTTGAACCACTTGACCCGCTGCGCCGAGGTGCCGTGGGTGAATGAATCCGGCACCACCCGACCCTGCGCCTGCTGCTGCAGCGTGTCGTCGCCGATCTGGCTGGCCGCATTGAGCGCGGACTCCACATCACCGGGCTGCAGCCATTGCAGTCGGGCCTGCGTGCGATTGGCCCATACGCCGGCATAGCAGTCCGCCTGCAGCTCCTGACGCACCGAAAGTCCATCGGCACCATCCATCGGTGCACCGCGACGGCGCGCGGCGTTGACCTGATCAAATACACCGGTGAGCTTCTGCACATGATGGCCGACTTCGTGCGCGATCACGTACGCCCGCGCGAAATCACCGGCGGCATGAAAGCGGTTCTGCAACTCCTGGAAGAAAGCGAGATCGAGATAAACCTTCTGATCGCCGGGGCAGTAGAACGGCCCCACCGCTGTCGACGCCGCACCGCAGGCGGTGTTGACACCACCGCTGAACAGTTCGAGCTTGGGATCCACGTACGTCTTGCCGCTGGCAGCGAAGATATCGCCCCAGGTTTTTTCCGTCGAACCCAGTATCCGGCTGACAAATTCCTTTTGCTGCGGATCGACCTGCGCCGGTTGCGAGGTCTGCGTCGGTGCGCTGGTCTGGTTTCCGCCCTGATCGAGCAGTGCCAGCGGATTCTTGAAGAAGACCCAGCCCAGGATCGCCAGCACCACGATGCCACCAATGCCCATGCGGCCACCGCCGAAACGCGGGCCACCACCGCCACCGTTGCCGCTATCGACTTCGACATTGTTGCTGCTTTCGCCTTTCTGCCAATCCATAGATCCCCCGTTTGATCGGTATCTCACCTGACACAGGCGGTTGACGATAACTTCTTGCGACCGTTAGCGCCACGCGGGTGCTACAGCTACAGTTCGCGTTTAGCCTCCAGAGAACTCACCATGATCGAGCTGCCCGCGCTGGTAACCCTGCTTACCGTGCTGCTGCTATTCGGCACCTTGTTCATCACCGGCAAAGCGCGCGGCAAGTACGGCATCAAAGCGCCAGCGGTCAGCGGGCACCCGAGTTTCGAGCGCGCCTATCGGGTACAGATGAACACCATCGAAAACACGGTGATGTTTTTGCCGGTACTCTGGTTAGCGGCCTCGCATGGTTTTGGCGGCCTTTGGGCAGGCACCGCCGGACTGGTATGGCTGGTCGGCCGCATCTGGTATGCACTGGCCTATCTCAAGGATCCGAGCAAGCGCAGCGGTGGTTTTGGTCTGAGCACGCTGGCCTGGGCCGCGCTGGTGGTGATGGCAGGCATTGGCATCGTGCGTGTCATGATGATTGGCTAAGGCACGGTGCAACGTGTCCGATCGGCTATGCCAGTGAACACTCTACCGGTCAGGGCTTCCGGCCTGCCGCCGTGGTTCGATGGGCAGCAGGCCCACGTCGAACCCCCCAGCCTCTGGGCCGCCGCCGGTTTGATTGCGTTGTATTTTCTACTGCAGGCTGTCGCCGGTGGACTCGCCGCCCTGCTCATGGGCGTTGCCACGGGCTTCGTGCAGCTCGAAAAAGGCATCCAACCCATCGGCGCGGAAGTTCGCACGATGCTCGCTCAACCCGGCATGCCGGCGATCCTGGTCATGCTGACGCTAGGCGTGGCGGCGGCCGTGATTCTTCCGCTGGTTCGAAAGAAGTGGCCGAGTCTATGGGCGCTCGCCAAGCCTCCGGGCCTGGGTGTGAGACTGCCGGTGAATCCGGTGTTCTTCGGACTCGCGCTCGCCATCGGGGTGCTCGCCCCACTGGCAGGTGGCCTGCTGACGGCGCTGCTGGCAGATGGCAAAAGCGTGACGCAGGACATTCAAGACCTTGGTGCACACACCCCGCTGGCGCTGCGCATCGTGCTGGTTGTCGTCGTGGCAAGCCTCGGCCCGCTGGTGGAAGAGTTGCTGTTCCGCGGCGTATTGCTATCGGCCCTGATGCAGCGCTGGCGCATCGGCTGGAGCATAGCGATCAGCGCGCTGCTGTTCGCGCTGGTGCATCTGCCGGGCATGCAATGGCAGTGGTATGCGTTGCCGGATCTCACCTTGCTCGCGCTCGCGCTTGCCTGGCTGCGGCTGCGCTCCGGCTCGCTATGGCCGGCCGTGCTGGCGCATGGCATCAACAATCTGATGGCGGTCGTGGCCTGGTTCGTCACCACGGCCATGACCTGAGCCGATCGCTAAGGCGACAGCTTGAAACTACGCAGCAAACGCGCCGTTTCGAATACCGGCAGGCCCATGACGCCGGAATAACTGCCCTCCAGATGGGCAATCAGCGTGGCGCCACGCCCCTGGATCGCATACGCACCAGCCTTGCCGAACGGCTCGCCGGTTGCGACGTAGGCTGCAATGGTGGCCTCATTCAACGTATCGAAACGCACCTGCGAGACACTTGTTTCTGATTGCTCGTGATTTTTACCGACCAGCCACACGACTGAGATGACCCTGTGCGTCTTGCCCGAGAGGCGGCGCAGCATGGCCCAAGCATCGTCTGCATCGCGTGGCTTGCCAAACACTTCATCGTCGAGTACGACCTCGGTATCAGCACCCAATACCCATGCCTGCGCCGCATCGCCAAGCGTGGCCAGACCGGCGTGTGCCTTGGCGCGCGCGACACGACTGACGTAATCCTGCGGCGATTCGGCTGACGCACGATGTTCTGGAACATCGACATCGAGCACGCTGAATTCCAGTCCCAGCTGGTCCAGCAGCTGGCGGCGGCGCGGCGATTGCGAGGCGAGATAAAGCATCGATAGTCCGATCGAGGTCAGAGTGGCAGCATGGCCGCGCTTGTCGTGAAAGCTGGGCGCTGGCCTAGACCATAACGGCTAGGCTCGATGATAGGGGTGCCCGGCCAGCAGCGTCGTTGCACGATACAGCTGCTCAGCCACGACGAGGCGCACCAGCATGTGCGGCAGCGTCAGCGGCCCCAGCGACCAGCTCTGTTCGGCGCGCGCCAACACCTCGGGCGCGTGGCCATCGGGGCCACCGATGAGAAAAGCCAGATCACGCCCGCTCATGCGCCAGCGCGCCAGCTGTTCGGCGAGTTCTTCGCTGGACCAGGTTTTGCCGCGGCCATCGAGTGCCACGACGTGGATGTCACGTGGCAGAGCAGCCAGTATCGCGGCGCCTTCATCCTGCATGGCACGGACATCGTCACGGCCTTTGCCGCGGATGCCGGGCTTGAGTTCGATCAGTTCCAGCGGCAGGTCATGCGAGAGCCGCTTGCGGTATTCGGCAAAGCCTTCCGCCACCCAGCCGGGCATGCGTTCGCCCACGGCAATCAGGCGTGCGCGCATGCCAGCGCTTGCTCAGCCGGCTTGCGCGGCGTCGAAGTCGTGGCCGTGATCGCCGACGGTCCACAGGCGCTCGAGGCCATAGAACTCGCGGATGCGCGGCAGCATCACGTGGACGATGACGTCGCCCAGATCGACCAGCACCCACTCACCTTCGACTTCGCCTTCCACGCCGAGCGGCGCGACGCCCGCCTGCTTGGCGAACTTGGTGACTTCGTTGGCGATGGACTTGACGTGGCGGGCCGAGGTACCGGAAGCGATCACCAGCAGATCAGCGATGGAGGTCTTGCCGCGCACGTCGATTTCGCGAACGTCCTTGGCCTTCAATTCTTCCAGCGCGTCGATCACTGACTTGCGCAGAGTGGCCGTGGTAACGGCCTTGTTGGTACGGGCAGTACTCAAGAGGAGGAGCCTCGATACAGATAACCGCGCGGAATGGCGCGGGCGCAGTATAACCGGCCTGCCCCGTCGACACGTCAAACAGCCCACGTCAAACCGCCAAAGAACGCCGGGCCGCGCGATATTCGTCCGTCAGGACACCCACCAGCTCCGCGGCTGGCATCGGCCGCACCAGCGTTGCGGCCTGCCCACACCATTCAGACAGCAGATCGCCACGACCCGCCTCGGCCGCCGCACGGCGCAGCGGTGAGGTGAGCGCGTTCAGAACGGGATAGGCCGGCAGGTTGGCCATGGTCGGCTCCATTGCCTCCACGTAACGGTTGCGCAAACCACGCGCGGCACGACCGGAGAAGCTGCGGATGGTGGTAACGCGCTGTTCTTCAGCCTGCGGGAGATCCTGCTTCCATGACTGGGCGGCCGAACTCTCCGGGCAGCCCAGAAAAGCAGTTCCCAGCTGGCTGGCCGATGCGCCAAGAATTTCCGCAGCCAGCATGCCGCGCCCATCCATGATCCCACCGGCAGCAATCACGGGAATGTTTATCGCGCGCACCGCCATGGGCAACAGGGCAAACAGGCCGATCATCGCATCGTCGGCATCATGCAAAAATGTACCGCGATGGCCCCCGGCTTCTGCACCCTGAAGGCTTACCGCATCGGCGCCGCATTCTGCCCAGGCACGCGCCTCAGCCACCGTGGTCGCCGTGCCAATCACGAGGATGTTGCGTTGTTTCAGCTCGCGTATTTGCGCGGCATTGATCAGTCCGAAAGCAAAAAACGCCACCGCGGGTCGCGCCTCATACAGGGCCGCCAACTGATCGGAAAATCGCGGAGCCCAGCGTGTCGGCAAACTGGTACGTACCGCGAGACCTTCTCGCTCCATCAACGCATCGAGTTGCTCGCGCGCCTTGGTCACCGCAGCCATATCGACGACGAATTCGTCTGGCAGAACGAACAAACCGATCGCATACGGGCGATCGGTGAGCCGTCGAATCTGCGCGGCCTGATCCAGAATCGCCTGCGGCTCCAGGTAACCCGCGCCGAGCGAACCCAAACCACCGGCACTGGATACGGCCGCGACCAGATCCGGTGTCGTCGAACCCGCCATGGGTGCCTGGATCAGCGGATGTTGAATACCAAGATTACGGACAAACGAGTCATTCACGGCGGACAGCCTGCAACAGGATATCCGCCGATTATGCGCGGTTGATCAGCCGTTGTTGCGCGCGTGCGCACTCGTACCGCAGCAAAGGGGCGTCGCCATGGCAACGCCCCTTCGGAAACGAAGCCGCTCGGCGATTAGCGGCCCGAGCTACTGCCGCTGACAGGTGCCTTCATCGAATCGTGCTTCATGGAGTCGCCCTTCATCGAGTCACTCTTCATGGAATCATGCTTCATCGAATCGCCTTTCATGGCGCCATTCTTCATCGAATCACTCTTCATGGAATCGTGCTTCATGGCGCCACCTTTCATGGCGTCACCCTTCATCGCATCGTGCGACATCGCCGAACTGGAGCTGTGGGCCATCGCATCCTGCGCAAACGCGGAAGTGGTGGCAAAACCGCAGGTCATGGCGGCAACGAGAAGTGTGGCAAGACGTACGTTCATGGGAATGTCCTTGGATAAGAGGGATGGAGACATTTGCTCATGTCTCCATAACCTATTCGCACATCGGCCACTGCCGGTTACGTCGTCATAAAAATTGTTTCTGCACCGCCCGGACGCAAACTCTAACTTTGGCCCGCCACGATATTCACGGTGATGGCAATAATGAACACGTTGAAGAAGAACGCGATGATGCTGTGCAACAAAGCCACGCGACGCAGGTAGCGGCTGGTGATCTGTACATCGGAAACCTGAAACGTCATGCCGATCACGATCGCGAAATAGGCAAAATCCCAGTAATCGGGCTCCGGCGTATCGGGAAAATCGAGTCCGGTATGTTTTTCGCCATAGTCACCGTAGAAACCGTGTGCGTAGTGCATGGCAAACATGATGTTGAGAAAAAGCCATGTCAGCACCACGCTCAGCACACCGACCACCAGCGCCGGCAGACCCCCGGCCTTTGCCGCGTGCAGCTCATTGCTCAAGGCCACCAGTACAACCGATGACAGCACGATGCCGCTCCAGAGGATGCCCCAGCGGCCGGTGTCCTGTGCCTTCGCCTGCCGACGCATGCGTGTTGGCGAGGATTGATTGAACAGGCGCGCCAAAATGGCAAGAAATACGATGGCACCGAGGTCGAAACCCAACAAAACGGCATTGGAAATGCGCATTCCCGTTTCAATCAGCGTGCCGCTGGCGATGACAAAAATCGCCAAGGCAATCAGCATCCGCGGCCTTGCGCGAATGAAGTGCAGCGGGCGCCAGCGGTGCCTCGACGGATGACTCACTTGATCCAATACCTTCGAGGATGATGCATCGCCAGACGACGAAGCCTTTGACGAAGTCTTCTTTTCCGATTTCGATGGCATCGTGTGTTCTCGTCGCGGATTCAATTCAGGGGTTCAATTCGGCTGGGCAAACTGCGAGTCATTCGGTCGCCGGAATCATGCAGGCATTCGAACGGAACCGACAGTCATTGGCGGGGCAGTTTGCTGCGACTGCCCAGATGATAGCGGCATGCCGGGACATCGCAGATTTACGCACGCAGATCATGATATTCGTTGTGCCGCTTCATCCAGACAGCTGCATAGGAACAGGCCGGTATGACCTTCCACTCCTGGGCCCGAGCCACCTTCATGGCGGCCTGCACCAGGGCGGATGCGATACCGCGACCACCG
>Ga0302304_10000392_pt1 | contig 25778 bp, 21 predicted proteins | sample III_Palsa_E2_2_FD_198769 | JGI IMG/M metagenome (GOLD analysis project Ga0302304, IMG submission 198769) | Peat permafrost microbial communities from Stordalen Mire near Abisko, Sweden - III_Palsa_E2_2 | ecosystem: Environmental > Terrestrial > Soil > Palsa > Peat permafrost | place: Sweden...
CTGCTCCACCGTTCCAAGGGCAAGCTGGATTAGGGCTTGGTCCTGCGCGCCGATGGGCAACAGGCTGAGGTCCGACTGAAGAATCGACAGCACCTGCAGAACATCCTGCGCGGGTGTGCCCGTCTTCCAGTTGGCGATGGCGGTCTCGGCAGCCTGGGTGTCCGCCTGAATCTTGGCGACATTAGCGGTGTTGCCCTCAAGGGTTTCCAGAGCGGCGACAGCGGTTCCAACGGTTGCGATTAGCTCGGCGGCGGTCTGTTGGCCGCTGCAGCCAATCGTATTGAATGCGAGGGTTGAGCAAAGGATAGCGATTACGACGGAGGGCAAGTAGCGCTTCATTGGGTGAGGCTCCTTATTGAGAGATTTTCTCCGCGGAGACCGTTGTGGTCCCGGCCGGAGTTTCCTGCTTGACCTCTACAGATTCTTTGAGGACGGCCTGGATAGGCGACTGAGCCAAGTATAAGCGCACGCACCCGCCAGCTGTTGCGACGATTGTTAGCGCAAACTTGGTGATGCCCGCCTTGGTGCCAAAGTCGGCGAAGGGCGCGGCCACGATAGCTGAGATGCAGCCGGTCACCACAGCGACCTCTAGGCCTTTCAGCCACTGCTTTACGGGCGGTGGAATCTTCTGCCAAAATACGTTCAACTTGTTCATAACGGGTCTCCTAGGAGTCTGTTTACATGGCCCCAAATAACGCCGTCACCCAGCAACCAAGGCTTACGGAGCAGAGTAACGGTGATCTTGCCAGCTGCAATCGTCCAGCCAATGGTTACGCCGTCTGCCTCTGCCGTGCCCGTGGGCTTGGTGGGATCGAGTTGAGGACCGCCCGCAGCCTCGATCTTCGCAGCTAGCGCCGTTGGGTCGGTAAGGATGTAGGTTTGGGTATCGCTCATGATTCCTCCGGCATTTGAATATTGTAGTTCTGCTGCAATTCGACGGTATACGCCAGAACCCCTGCGTTAGGCGTCGACGTTGGTTCTCCATGATTCCAGCACTGCCCGATCTGCACGAGTGAACCAGGCTTGAACCGCCGCAGAAGGCTGTTGAGGGCACTAACGCTGGCCTGGCACGCCGTTTCTAGGTCGGTGAAGTCGTCAGGCGCGAACGTCGCAGCATTAGTCAGCATTACCTGCCATGGCCCATAGCTGCACGCTGCGGCATGACCGTATTCCTCCAAGAGTGTGGGCATATTTCCAGACCCCGCGTAAGATCCACCAAAGTCATAGGCTGGCTCATGCCGAGGAGTCACATTTAGGCCAAAACTGGATTCATTGCCGGATAGCGCCCAAAGCAGTTGTGCGCCGTCGACGCCATCCGGAAGCGGCTCAACCTTAGGACCAAACTCCATGCATACCGCAGCGATTTGGGCTTTGGTAAAGCTCACTTTGCTCCCAGATAGTGACCGAGAATTAGCATGCCCAAACCACCGATACCGCCGAGCAGCCACTTCACCACGCCCCAGACCTTATCCCTACGGACAGTGGTGGTGGCCGTTACGAGGGTTGCGACGTTATCCCCGAGCTGGTCAACTTTGGCATCGATGGCTTTGAGCACCTTGTCCTGGCGCTGGAGTGCACCCTCGCGCCCAGTGCCGTTGCCATCGATGCCAATTATGCGCTCTTCGATCCTGCCGAACCGCTCGAGGTTCTGTCCATGCAGTTCTAGCATCTTTGCGCCAATCATCGCTTGTACCTCTTCTCGCAAACTAGATTCCACTGCCCCCACCTCTGGTTAGATTCTCCACTACACCCCCGAGGAGGCCTCAGAACAAGTCCTTCAACCATCCAAACAGCCAATCCAAGAGCTTCTCCCACCAGCTAATTGGCGGTGGCGACGGACAAGCCGGTGGGAGGCAGAGGAGAGAGCGTGCCAGTCGCCGTGTTCGAGGGGCCAGACGCCACACCGTTCACGGTTGCCGTCACGTAATAGGAATATGCCCCTGCTGTGACCGTGGTGTCTACATACGGGCCGCCAGCCGCTATGCCTGTCGCAATCTGGGTAAACGCTGTACAGGACGTTCCAACGCAGCGGTAGACCGTCACAGTTGAACCAGGGGTAGCCGAGGCTGTCCATGTGAGGGTGGCGGAAGGCGCTCCGCTCGTTTGCCCGAAGGCGACACCCAGCATGGCATGTTTGGTTTGGGCCGAGGCTGGCAGGCAGAGGACAAGTAAAGCGGCGAGTAGCGATAACTTCGTTTTCATGGTTCTCCTTAGTGTACGGACGTGCCTGATGACAAGGCTACTCCAGATGAAAATTGAACTCCGAGAAATGTTGGCGGTGCCACACCTGGTTCAAGCGCACCGATTGCTGGCGGGTTAGGCCGCGTGACGCCTACAAAGTCCAGCGTAGAGGCGAGGCTGGAAGTCCCTGCACCGATTGCGGGTGATCCGCTTTGCAACTCAAGATTCGTCCAAGGACCCTGTGTTGTGGTGTTCGAGAAGTCTGGATTGGTTGGAATTGCCTGCGAAGTTAGACTAGAGGCTGGCGATGTGCTTCCCGGCGTCGAGGCGCTATAGAAGAGGTTGTTGTTGCCCGCTAGTGCGGGGCCTGAGACTCCCGTATTCGAGAGGTAAACATTCTGCGTTCCGGTATTGGTGTACGCTGGTGCCGCGATGATGTTGTTGACCAGGTTTAGCGTGAGCCCAGTCTGCCCAGTCTCGTAGAAATAAAGGATCGCGCTCGCGTTGTTGACATTGTTCGCGTTCAAGTCAGAAGAGCAGTCCCACATCGTGTTGTTGTAGATGTTCACTGTGCCGGAGCCTGCCGATGGAGCCTCGCCCGGTGAGGCGATGCAGGCGTGGTTTCCGTCCGAGTCCGAAGCGGCCTGAATCCCGACGTGGTGAATGATGTTGTTGTAAACGTTGATCGCGCCCTGCGTTGGGTCGAGCGTGGCAAGGTTGATCCCGGCTCCGTTCGCCCCTTCAATATCGTTGTCGTGGATGCTGAGGCCACCAAATCCGAGGCTAGAGTCTGATGCGAGATTCACCTGTATCCCGTTATAGGTGCAGACATTCGCAATCTTGTTCCAGCCAATCTCTTGTCCATTTCCATAGGTATAGAGGGCGTGATATTGCTTGTTTGACAGCCCTCCCGGCGCGGTGCAACTCGCGTTCGGGATATAGTTCCCCAGGATCTCAAGGGCGGTGTTGATGTCGCCTTCGAATCCGCCAGCCAAGGCACCGCTTGATCCATAGCACCCGTTGCAATGCACTGTGTTGCCGACTGCGCGCATTTGAGGTCCAGAAGCGGTCTCCCCAAACGTCAGACCCCCTCCGGCGTTCGCAGACGTCGATGTTCCATCGAGCGTGAGTCCGAAAACCTGCATGTATTGGTCGGAGTAATCGCGTATGCCGAAGGACGAATATCCGTCCCCTCCGATGCTTACAATAGCTCCCGGTCGCGCGCCCACAGACGTATACACGTTCGCTGTGGTGAATCCGTTGTTGAATGCCAATCCCGCATAGTCGCTCGGGCCGCCGTAGGGGTAGCTCGCGCCGTTGAGGAATATGAGGGTATCGCCTTGCGAGATGCAGGAATAATACATTTGCGGGGTGCGAGCGTTGGCCGCAGGCCCATAGTTCCCAGACCCACCGTTGAGGGTTACGGCTGCTACGTTCCCGAGCGTCCAAGGGCTTGCGTAGGTGCCGCTTCCGCCGCTGCCGTCACCAGCGGTTCCGTTCTTCAGGTTCGCGCAGGTGAATGATCCAGTTGTAACGTTGTCGATGCCCGAGCCGATGTAATAAATGCTGTGGCCCGTCGTGACGGCAAAGACCATGTTTGAGCATGATCCGCCAGGGAAATTGAGGATGATGCTTCCCGAGCCGGTCGCCCCGCTGGGTACCTGAAACCCTATCTTCTGACGATTGCCCGTTGGATCAGCGCCAAGATAGATGAAGTTGGTGATCGCCGTACCGTTGACCGTACCCGTTATGCTCCCAAGGGTTGAGCCGAAGCCTACGCCGAATACGTCCACGTAAGTTCCACCACCGCCCTCACCGCCGCTTGCGGGACCCGATTGCACATCCTGGTACATGCAGACGGGCGAGGCGAAGGCTAGAGGGGAGCAGAGTAGGAGCGCGAGTAAGAGGAGGGTTTTCATTTACGATCCTCTTTGCGCACGAACCAGCCGACCACACAGCAGAACATAGCGATGGGAAAAATAATCCAAAGATCAATCATTGGCTTGCCGCCGATAGAGCCGTTATCTTCATTGATGTTGCGCCAGTGGCCGCGAGAAACCCAAAGGTTGTCCCGGTCGTGTTTGCCGTGGTGAAGGAAACGGACGCACCGCTCGGACCCGTAACCTTCGCACTCGTTCCATTCAGCGTCACCGTATAGCTACCCGTGTTGGGGCTCGCGGCGCTTACTGGGATAGTTCCTTTCAGCGTGAAAGTCCCAGAAACCCCGTCGTAGATGTTTATCCCGTTCGCACCCGAATACGAATTGATGGCAATGTAGTTGTTGACGTTCGTGTACCGAAGATAAAACCCGCAATAGACCGATCCCGTCCCAGCACATGCATTTAGGGTGAAGCGAATGACCTCATTGGTTTGGCCAGTATTGATTAGGTCTGGATTTGTCGTCGGTCCGCTAACCGATACCCCTCCTCCAGTCTGATAGGTGAAGTCGGTCCCACCCGCGTTCGTCCATGTGCATCCAGAACCAGCGGTGCAAACGGTCGGGATGGTTCCGGCGAGATTGGTGCCAGAAGAAGCTTCGGTGAATCGCGTATTCAGATAGAGCGATTCAATCGTGTAGATTCCACCTAACGCCAAACTGTTGTTATATCCAGCCGCCTGCGCCGCCGCCAAAAGAGTTTCAGTACTACTAACCGTGATTGGAGTTGTGTAGACGGTTCCCGTAGAACAGGTTCCGACTCCACTCACCACGGGAGTAGCGCCGTTTGTTGTGTAGCAAACGGTAGCCCCGGAGGATGGGTAGGCTGTCAATGTCACTGTTTGCGAGGCGGTATAGGTCGCCGGTATTGGACTGAATGCAACGCTGGCCGTTGGAGTTGCTGTAAAATATGTCACGAGCCCCGCAAGATTGACCGTACCTGGACTCACCGCAGAATCTCCGTTAGCCGTGTTCACCTGAAGTGTGCTGTTGAAGATCAGATTGTCTTGGGGAGTGGATGTAAAGAACCTATAGCCCAGCGAGTCATAAGTGCCCAAGGGATTGGCTAACCCCGCAGTTGTACTCGTAAGTCCTTGAACCGCCCAAAGAATGCCCCACTTGTCGGTATGGAAAGCGTTTGTTCCATCTCCACAATAGAATCCGCACCCAAAGAAGTCCTCGCCGCCATTCGCTGTAGCCGCCAGAATCGAGTCCGCTGTCACGGTGGGGGTGGCCTCTATCGTAGTGAAATTCACGCTTGAATTTACCCATTGCGCGATGGATTCAAGTTGCCCCCCGCCAGATGAGGTGATTGCGGGGAGTAGTGCCACTTGCTGTGCGTTATAAGCCCCAGTGTTCGCGGCAAGCGATGGGAAGTAGGTCGGATAAGCATTCCAATATCCTGTGGAGGGTGGTCCGACTGGAGTACCCGGACGGTAGCTCGTATCAAAGTAAATTGAAATGTCGCCCAAAGGACTCGCGTTCGCTAGTGCAATCGTACAGCCGTTGTAGTAGTTAATGTTTACGCGGCGATTGAACGAGAATGAATCATAGAACGAGCTATTGGACAATGGCACGCTGATCTGACCCGTGCTAAAAGCTTGGGGATAATCCTGAGACATCAAGAACAGGCCAAGCGGAACCGCGACCATGCGCCCGTCGCAGGAGATTTCAATTTGACTATTCTGGATAATATTAGGGAGGTCTCCCCCGACCACATTACCCATCGTCAAATGGAGGAAGGTGATCGTGCCTGCGTTTCCGCTGGCTACATTGAATACCTGCGTCGTGCTTCCAGCCAAAAGAACGCCCGTCTTGCCGGTTGTCGTGATGATACTTGGACGCGTGTCCAGTCCAGCCGTTTGGATCTGCGCTGCCGTTGCCACCGTAGGAGCCGACGTAGCCCCAGCCCCGAATAAAAGTCCAACAGGAAAGACGATGTTATTCGGGCATACCCCAGCTACCCAACTCCCCGCAAAACCCAGCGCGCACTCGCCGTTGACTGAGGCCAAGGTGGTAGGAACGCCCGTGCCAGTTGTGTTGACTAAAAGACCTGTGCCCAACCCAGACAGCCGCGTGCCGTTGATTCCCTGTACTGTCGTAGCCCCGCCTGTGCTGGTGCTGGTTGCATCGCCAGAGAGCGCGCCAAATGGGGTAGCTAGATTCGCATTCGGTATCCCAGTCGGCAGCATGGCCACCGTAAGCGAGCAGTAGCTCGGCGCGGCTGACGTGCCTGTGCAATTGCCGAATAGAGTGTTGCCTGCTGCGTTGCTAAGGGCGAAGATCGGCGTGGTCGTAGGATTGGTGACGCTGAAGATTGGCGTTAGGCCAGAGACAGATGTGACCGTTCCAGATCCTCCGCCTCCACCGAAAGAGCATTGCGAGAAGGGCGGTCCACCGGTGCTTGTGCACATCGGAACGAAGCCTGGGGGGGTTGCGGTGGGGTCGCCGAGGAAGACACTCGAGGAAGACGTATCGGGCTGGAAGGTGTTACCACCATCCGAAGACAGCATGATTGTCCGCAGCGGTGGGGTCGACTGCGCACTCCCGATCGCCGCAGCACCTAACATCACTAATCCGCAAAGAATCTTCTTCATCGTTTTCACCTATGGCTGGCAGTTATAGTTCACGGTTACAGTGGTGCCAAGAAGCGTGGCCGTGTTGGAGAAGCTAACGCCCGTTGCAGTTGCGACTGAGTTTCCAACACCTAACCCAGCCCCGCCATTTTGAGTAATAGTGCATGCATAGGCGGCCGTGGTGGTTGGCCACACCAACGTTAAGAACGTGCCCGTGGTGAATGTTCCCCCAGCTACCGAGTAAGTGCCGCGGAGATTCGTGCAGGCCGCCGTTAGACAAGTGATCGTTCCTGTTCCACTTCCACCCGTGGCTGAGGTAATCGGGTTGGAGATCGCGGTGTAGGGATTAGCGATGTTCGCGTTCGGCAGAAGTCCAGTCACCCCACCGGCCGCGCTGCTCGCCAAGTTCACCGTTGAGAAGTTCATTAGTGACGTGAATTCTGAGCCGCCGTTGAGGTCGACCATGAATAGATGGGAGGAATCTGCGCGTATCGTGTCCACGCCGGCAGCAGGGGTTACGGCGGTTCCTGCTTCCGCGAAAGCGCCGCAACCAGATACTCCAGCGCCACAGGTCGGAGGCGATGATCCAAGCGCAAGGCTCGTTGCCGTCAAGGTGGTGAACGCTCCGCTATTCGGAGTTATTGATCCGATCGTACCTGGAGAACCCCATGGAACGATGGATGATGCGAGCAGGCCCGAGGACAATTGCGGAATGTCACTACCCGTGGTGCCTAAGGCGATACCACTAGTGATCGTTGACGAGGTACCAAAGATTGCCACGTATCCCGTTGTTCCGCCCGAGATGCCGTCCGCGGGGCAGTTAGTCCCTGTGACCAAGCAGACTGCATTGCCTCCGATTGTCGTTGCGGCGGCCAGAGTCGTCGTGCTCGATGAGGACAGCGTGGTAAAGGCTCCAGAGTTGGGTGTCGTGCTACCGATCGTGCCAGGCGTTGCCCACGGTATCGCGGCCCACATCGTTAGGCCCGTAGGTCCTGCGCTTGTCAATACCTGCCCAGCAATTCCGAGACTACCTCCAACCTCGTACGCCAAGGCATTGAAGGTTTCCGACCAATTGAGAGTTTCGTCGTAGAATGGCGATCCGGTATGAGTGAAACTTAGATTACCAAAGCTATCATTCGTCTGAAAGATGCTCGTAGTCGTCTGCGAATGCAAGAGATACATCAGCGACCGAGTAGGACCATCCGTTAGGTACATGGTATCTTCCCAATATCCGGCATCCGTATGGAGGAGGGCCAAGGATGGGTTGCCGCTTGACGCGCCGTTTCCAAACCTCATCATGTACGGCAGCGGAGTTCCGCCCACATCATTCATCTGCAAACAACTACTTGGCACAGAGTAATCGTTCGGCGTCCACTGGCCGCAGACTAAACGTATGCCCTCCATTGAAATTTCGGCTGCAGGGGCACCAACTAGATTGTCAGCCAGAGTCAGGGGCATGATGTTGGTTGCGAGGGTGGCCGTATTCGTCGCGCCATTGCCAGAACCTGTAATGAGCGCAGCCGAGTAGATCGTTACAGCGGTGCCGCTGGCGAGAATGTTTCCTGTGCTGCCGTTGCCGTTGCAGGCTCCTACTCCTCCACCGACGCAGTTGCTAAACGCAAGCTGAGTTGAAGAGAACGCCCCGTCAATGATGTAAGCCACCGGCCATCCGACTCCTATGGCGGCATTTGAAACGAACGCCTCGCTGACAGGGCCACCCTGCATTACGCGGGCCGCGTTGCCATTATTCCACGCGTTGCGCGTACAGAAGGTGATCGAGTCAGTTGTTGATCCAGTCGTCACCGCAATGATATAAGCTTCTTCAGCGAATGGTCCGGAGAGATGGATATCCAGTGACGTTCCAGGCGAGGTGGCGACTACTGGGCAACTGGTGATTCCTCCAGATACGGCAAAGTGTCCCGGCGAAGCAGGAGAGGTTCCGAGCGTCACCGTGCAGGTTGTCGCTGTGTATGCCTGATACTGTCCGTTGCCGTTGCCTGTGCATGATCCGGGGATAAGCGTGCCCCATGCGGTCGAAACGGGCACCGTCCCTGCTGTGAGCACGTAGGACATGCCGTTCTGGATAATGCTCTCGGCTCCGAGCGTCACAGACGAAGTTGTCTCAGAAGTATTAATGAGGATTCCGCCATCCGGCAAGTTATCGTGCGGATGAGGATTCGTGCAGTTGATGTTGCAATTCAGCGCGGCCAGCGTAACCGAATTTGCGCCGTTGGTCGGAGCGGCAAGACTGGCGGTCATCAGCAAACCAGCCTGCGAGGACGTGGAGAATGTACCAGCGGAGGGGACCCCCGAAAATCCTGTCCCCGCAATCGATCCGTTTGCCGGAGAGTTGCCGGTGGCGGCGTAAAAATAAATCGTCTGTCCTGCCGCTGGCGTCACAGTTCCGAAATCAGAGGGCGTCCACGTCACAGTGCAGGGCGATCCTGTGGAGCAAGTCAGCGCGGAAAGCGAGACTCCAATAGGCGTGCCGAGGATAAACGAGTTGGTTCCATTGGGAGTCGCAAGTCCGATGTCCACCGTTTGCGCGGTTGTGTTGCCCGTGAACACCACCGAAAAGGTCTGCATCGTGCCTGAGGTCTGGAAAGTTACCGGGCCACCGTTACCACCGATCCAGACGTAAGTGATGCCCGAAGTCGATGAGCTGTGTGGGCCACTTACTGTGCCAACTGAAGGCGTAACGAGCGTGCCGTTGTACCAAGGCGTCTGCGTCATTTGCAACGTCATGCCTTGGCATCCCTCGCCTGAGGTATCAACATATCCCCCGTAGCACTCAGGGTAGCCGTAGATGCAGGAGAAGTCGCCCTCGGCGTTCTTGTCGCAATTCAATTTCAAGCCCTGCATGATGCCGCGCGTCGCCGTGTAGGAGTTCAGTGTAAGCGCGTTTTGCGTGGACCAGCCCTGCGCCGATGTGCCGTTATTGCCAAGGTTGTAGCCCTGACCATACGACTGCATATCAATTACGTTCGATAGCACGGTTCCGACATTGCCGGTCGATATTTGCTCGAAGGTCGTCGAGTCTCCCGGCTGCGTCGTTACTTTCTGCTGGGCGTTTGCTGCCGGATTCAGCGCAAGATACGCTCCAGAAGGCGAAACGTAGACGGGGACGTTCAGCACGCCAGACAGGAAAGTTGCAGCACCGCTCGTGCCTGTCGTCGTAAGCGTCAAGGCGGCTGATCCGCACCCCGTGGCCGTGGTGCAAATGGCCGACCCGTTCATCAAACTGCCCGAGGGAACTTGTACTGGGGAACCGAAGGTGTAATATCCCACATTGGTCGTAGTGTCGATAGTGGAGTTACCTACCGTCGTGCCTGAAGTAGCAATAGGCACGACGCCGTTGGTAAGGCCAGACAGACCGCCACCCGTGCAGCCGACATTCGTCACCACCGCAGGAGAGCCTGTGGGATAGCAGAGCGGGCTGGTGCTGGGGGTTAGGTAGTTGAGTTCAAGGCCTGTTGGAGTTAGGGTAAGTTGTGGTGAAGGTACCGCCGAACTTATGCTCGTTCCAAAAGTTATGATCGGCACAAACGAACCTACTGAGCCGCTCGTTATAGCCATGCCTGAACCACTATATGTTATGCAATTTATTGTACCTTCACTCGGCAGCGTATCGAAGGACCCGCAGATTGAATTGTTGGGTCCTTCGCCACCAAGGAAACTGCCACCTCCCAACTCTATTCCATTCGTAATGGTTACCCACCCAGGTTCATCATTGCTTCCATCTCCTTGCACGCTGAGGTAGATCGACCCCGAGAAATTGTCCACATCGAAGATAGTTGAAGTCTGTCCGGTCAACTCTCCGCTCACCACCAACGACGTTTGGTCATTGCCATCTGTAGGATTAACATACAGTGGAAGCGTAGACGTCACCTGTCCTACGTTGGTGATCTCGTCGATGTGCCCGTTGCCCACCGTCGTTGCTGACGTTGCAACAGGGTAAAGCCCGGTCGTCAGTCCCGTCAGCCCGCCACCAGCCGCAACCCAGTTCCCCTCGTCATTGCAGAACAGGCCACTAGGTGTGCCGTGGGGGGCGCAGTTGACGAGCTGCGTTCCCGCAGTGTTCGACAGGCTGTTAAGGATTGGGCTGTTTCCGGTGATGACCAGTCCGCCGCCCACTGTGAGTTTGCCCGATACCTGCGCTTGGGCCTCGAACAGCGTGTTTCCACCGAACACGTTATTTTGGGCCAAGCCGGGATTGATGGCATTGTTGAAAGCCAACTGGTTTCCCGTGCTGATTGCTTGGAGCTGCGCCGTTGTGGCGCTCAAGGCCAGCGAGAACACGTTGCCTTCAATGGTGCTCCCAAGGACGTGAGAATTCGCCCCATAGCCGTTTGTTCCTCGACGGTTGGTGAGCGTATTCAAGACGAGCGAGGTGGGCGTAATCGAATCCCAGCAAATAGCCTCCACTACAGGGGCCGTCCATCCGCAACCCGTCGATGGGAAGCCCGCAGTGGACGCCACGGGGATCACGAGCGAAGTGGACGTAATGGCTGCCGTAGTGGTAAGGACTCCGGTAGTAAATCCTGGATTGTTCTGATCAAGATTCGCGCACGTCGGCCCGGCGCAGTACGGCGGCAACGCACAACCGGCAGGCCCCAGAGGGCAGTTCACACCGTTGATTAACGTGTAGGCATTCGCCAACGTTGCCTGAACATTGCTGTCTGTGGGATTCGTGAAATTGATCTCTCCCGCCCCACCGGAGTTCTGAAAGTTCACTGGAGATGTCAACGGAGAACCCATATTCACAGTGATGCTAGCGCCGCCACCGCTCGTCGTGCACTGCGTTACAGGTGTCCACCTTCCGAGGCTCGTGTTGAATCCCTCTTGCACAAAGGCTTGAGGAAGGCTCTGAAAGGGTTCTGCCGTAGAAGAGTTCGTACAGGCAGTCCACTGATTCGTGGTGGTGTTCCAGTAATACTCGGCCTGGGGTGTAGGGTTCAGGCCGATAACCTGCGCATGCGCGAAGCCCGCACCGAGAAGAACCAGGACCGCCAAAACCTTTTTCATGCCTACTCCCTATAAATGGGCAGTCCCCCGGTTAGAGGACTGCCCACCGATTACGCTTCGTTTTAGTGGCAGCTATAGGTGAACTTGTAAGCTACCGATGCGGTCAAGGCTGTTGCGCTGGCGGTATAAATCATTGTGCCGGGAGTCGTACCCGAACCAGCCGTATAGGTTAGCGTTCCCGAGGTATACGAATTCGCAGACCCTACAGAGGTAACCGTGCAGGCGGGATTATAGGTAAAGCCACCACCATAGTCCGGCGCCGAAAAAGTAACAGTAAAGACAATCGCTGATGCCGTGGGAGTTGTGCCCGTGGTCAGAGTGATGGTTCCAGTGCTCTGGTTGGAGCCTGCAACGATCGCGATGGTTGGAGACGTACCCGCACCGGTGCTAGCCGCCACAGAAGGCTTAGGCGCCGGCGTGAGCAGTGTGAGCTTATGCGAGGCATTGCAACCGTACTGAGCCCATGGCGTTGCTGTGACGTCGATCACTACCGTTCCGCCCGTTGTGGCGCAGGTTGCGTTGGTGATGACATCGGCGGGAGTGGTGCTGTTGAGCAACGTTGCGTTGCTGCCAGAGATGCCCGAAATCAGGCTGTACCACTCTTTGGTGAGGATGATCGTCGCAGACTTGGTAGCGCGCGCGTTCAGAGCTTCCTGCAACCCGCCCGTGCCGGACTGGAGCGAGAAAGTCGTGTGCGAGTTGGTCGGCGTCAACGCTGGACCGCAGGTCGTTTCTGTCGGAGCCAGATAGCTGCCAGGGGTCACCACTTCCGAGTTTGCAGAGTTGTTGTCCTGGATGAATACCGGGGCCAGCGCCGCCGCATTGCTAAACGCGTAGAAGGTGGTCTGATCCGAGAAGTTCAGCTGGGTGATCTGGCAGGGCGAGAAGCCCGACACCTGGAAGGTGTAGACATTCGGCTGCTGACCCTGCAGAACAAACCGGCCATAGTTGTCAGCGTAGACCCAAGGTGGACCGCCCGCAGGGGTAAAGCCCTGTGCCGCGGCAAAGACCGGCGTCAGTAACGCCAGCAAGAAACTGAACAAAGTGACGATTCTGATGCGCATGTCTTGTTCTCCTGTGGTTGATAGTTGAGGTTTACGGCGAAGATGTTCTTTCGCCAAAGGCAAAGTCTATTTGCCGACCGCGGTCCAGTGGACTATCTCGTTGCCGGTAAGATTGCTTCCTGTTCCACCGATATACGTCATCGCGGCTAAGGCTGCAGTGAATCCGCTGATGTTCGGATTCCCATTGATGCCGCAGGTAAAGTTGGTTTCGTGCGCACCGTCATTTAGCCCGGCCACGGTACATGTCATGATGATTGCCGAGCTTGTGAAGGCATGGGGAAATGTCACCGCTACCGTGCAGTGATTCTGCCCCGAGCAGCCAGAGGATACGTCGGCAATCGTTCCGCCCTCGGTGATCGTTCCATCCGGTCCAATCTGATAGCAGTTCGTTCCGCTGCACGTCCGAGAAGTCACAGGGGCGGAGGCTGTTATTCCCCCGAACCCGTCCCACACCGCGTAAGTTCCATCTGCGCCAGGTCCGGCGGCGGTTACGAGTTCTGTCTCGCTGCCTGTAGTCGCCACGCCAATATCCGTCTTGTCCGTAACCGATGTAACCGTGAGCGGCGTGAGGAAGTTGATTATGGAAGCTTGCGCTACTGTCGCACCGTTGAACTGGATCGTCTGGTAGAACTGCGTCGAGCATGCAATTGGAACATCGTAGGCGGTGCCGTCAGACCCAAGGCAATCTCCCATAGGTCCGGCGGCTCCGTTTACTAGGTACCCCCCGGCGGCATTGATAAGAGCATCGAGGCCGGTTCCCTCAACGTCTACTCCCCAAGCTGGTAAAGCTGTCCCAACTCCAATCGCTCCAACGTTGTAGAGGTTGTACCCCGAAAGACTGAGCGGACCAGAAATGCTCTGGGGATTGTGATTATAGGGAATTGTTAGCACAGGTATTGGGTAAGTTACTTGCCCGTGGTAATACGGGATTCCTTGGGAGAGGTTGTAGGTTGACCCCGCACCGTAGAACTGCCACATCTCCGGGTAGCTAAAGAGGGTGTTTCCGCTTGCATCTACAAGACTTACAGTGTATCCCGTACCAGTGGGGAAGCCTGCATCATTGGCGATTACTCGGCAAGGCGTGAGGTTTTGCGTGGGGACGGCCGCGCCGGTGGCCAGGGGAACTGCTTGGGTAAACTGTGCGGTAGTGCTGGTCGTCTGCCCCTGATAGACCTCATTCCCTGAGGCGGTACCGATATAGACATCCATTCCCGTCGCCTGAGGCGGGCCCGTTCCAACTGGGGGGAGAATTTGAAGTTCTCCAGTGCTGGTGAGTTGAACTGCCACCTCAGGCGAGGGAAGGGTTTGGTTTCCGAACTGGTCGTACCAGGTGAACTGGACGTAGTAGTTGCCGGGGGTTAGCGTACCGGTGAACTGCGCCGTAACTCGCGGACCCATAACAGGATTGCCGATACCTACGACTGATCCGTTCGTGTCGGTTCCGCACTGCGCCGAGGAGACGACGAGGGACGTTCCGGCAACAAAGAAGACTTGTGAGGGAGTGAAGGTAAGGGTGGCGTTCTTTGCGGGGAGTCCGGAGGCAGAGCTAAGCGATCCCTGCAGAATCACATAGGGGGGGACGTATTGCGCTCCGCACTGGAGACTTGCTAGGACCAACCCGGCAACCAGACCGGCAAAGCGCAATTTCCTCATCGTTCCCTCTTAGTTGGGCGGCACGAGTCCTATCTTCTCGATAGCCGCACGATCCGCTTGTTTCTGCTGGTGATCGAGCATTTGTTGCTGCATCGCCAACTGCTTTTCCTGCATTTCCTTCTGGGCTTCCTGCGCGGCCGCCTGCATCGAAAGATTGCGATGTTGCATGCCAACCCGCACCATTTCAACGATTGCGGAGTGGGTGTGCATTGGAAACTGCTCAATTTCCGCGTTGAACTTCTTTGCAATTCCGAAGATTTCGTTTGAGCTGAGTTCTTGCGTAGCCATATCATTTGCCTTTCCGATTGTGCTTCTTTTGAGATTCTATACGACCCTGTTCTATAGCCATGCAATCTGGGCCGCAACAGGTCCATTCGCCCGTAATTCTGAGGTCTAAAAAGAAACGATTCTCGGCCTCTGGACCGAGTAGATTGCGCCTGCAAATCCTGCACACCTTCCATGAAGTCCAAGTAACTCTGGGGGTTCCGCCTGCGTCTTCGTCCTCGCGCATCAACTCACGGGCCAGAATGCGCCGGAGCCAGATGCTATTGTCAGTCTCGGTGAGACCCTTGATTCTTTTGGCAAATGCCCATTCTGGGATCTTGATGGCAGTCGTTTCCACGAATCCGATGGTGGGCAGGCGGGGATATTTCAACCCCAGGGCTTTATATTTTGCTTTCCACTCTCGGCGCAACTGGCGCTCGCGGCGAGGAGAAACGTGATCGAGGGCTGGATACATGTTGCAAAAGTATACCCCTCATGCTACTAATTGCTCAGTTGCACAAGATGCTGATGATTTCAGGCGCAAGTCTGAAGAAAGGCCAATATGGCCGATCCCGAAGTTCCCTCTATCCAATCCCTCCACAATTCAGACATAGACCATCTCCGCAGAGCGATAGCCTTCGCGTGCTTTGCGCACAATGGGCAAGTGGACAAGGTAGGAGAACCCTATATTTGGCACTGCCTGCGCGTAGGAATATCTCTATTGCCCGACGTCGACGCGGCCATAGTGGGGGTTCTCCATGACGTGCTCGAGGATACAGAGTTTGGAGCCGAATCTCTGCGCCCATTGGTGAGCGAAGAGTGTTTTGAAGCTCTGTTAGAACTCTATCGCGAAACGGGAAAGGCATATGAGGACTATATCCGCCAAGTTGCCCTCAACCCCCTTGCATTGAAGGTGAAAGTAGCCGACCTCACCGACAATTCACGCGCAGATCGGCTCAACAAGCTTGCCCCAGAAGTACGTAATCGGCTCCGCAACAAATACGCCAACGCATTGAATATCTTGTGGATGGCAGAAAACACCAATTCAAAAGGAGAAACCCATGAACCGTAGCCTCATCGTCTTGGGGGTTGCGTTTGCAACTCTCTCGCTCCCCGCCCAAACCGTAAAGCCGTCGCCCGCACCCGCTCCCGCCGCAGCGCCTGCAATTTCCGATGCCCTCCGGGCTGAGTTCTTCAAGGCACAGTCACAGATGATTCAGTCATCTGCGCAAGCCAAAGAAGCACAGAGCCAGTTCCAGTCTGAGATCACCAAGATGCAGCAGGTTTGCGGCGAAACGTCCACTCTCCAGATGAGCCAGACTGGTGATCCCGTCTGCGTCATCAAACCCACCGCAAAGAAGTAGGAGCCCATGGCAAAGAGCATTTTGAAGGGCGGAGATGCGCACGCAGCCATCCTCCGCGGCTTTGACGCAGTTGCGGACACCGTAGGGGCAACCCTCGGGCCGCGCAGTGGGACGGTGATTCTTGGCCGTCCCTTCGGTGCAGCGCTGGTCACCAAAGACGGCGTTACGGTGGCAGAAGGTATCTCGGTTCCTGACCCGTTCGAGAATGAGGGTGCCAAGCTCATTCAGGAAGCTGCCCGCAAGACCAACCAGGAGGCCGGCGACGGAACCACCGCTGCCACCATCCTTACTCGCGCAATCTTCAAAGAGGGCGTCAAGGTTGTGGCAGCCGGACATAACGCTATGTCGGTCGAGCGCGGCATCCAGAAGGGCGTTGCGGTTGTCGTCGCAGCGCTAAAGGAACTTGCGCAGCCGGTTGACCAGTCAGACCTCGAGACCATCCGCCGAGTCGCTACCATATCTGCTAATTCGGATGTTGAGATGGGTGATGTGATCGCTCGTGCTGTCCATAAGGTTGGCCTTGAGGGTTCGGTAAGGGTTGCTGAATCGCCAACGCTTGAGACCACCTTGGAAATCTCGCGCGGCCTTCAGTTTGAACGCGGCTTCATTTCCTCGGACTTTATGGCAGACCAAGCTAAGGGCATGACGATGTTCCGCCAATGCAACGTTTTCATTACTGACCGACGCTTGATTGACCAAGGACAGATGATTGCGTTCATGCAAAGATACGGTCAGGTTTGCGGGCTAGTTCCACTAATTCTCATTGCAGAGGACATTGCCGAAGGTGCGCTCCAAGCTTTAGCTGCCAACACTCCAGAGCAGAGAGCACTGAAGCGTCAGCCTCCAATCGCCTTCATCCTTCCCATCAAGCTTCCAGGTTCCGGCAACACAAAGAAGGACGAAATGCAAGATGTCGCAATTTGGGCAGGCGCGCGCGCTTACACGGTTGCCAACGGCGATGACCCCACCAAAGCCAGTGCCGAAGACTTTGGTTCTGTCGATGAAGCAGTGATTACTCCAAGAAATACAACATTTATGGGATCGCATGGTTCGCCTATCCGTCTTGATACGCGCTTGGATGAGTTGCGGACACGACTCATTGACCCAGAGGCGAAGGATTTCGAGAAGGCGCAGATTGAGAGGCGCATAGCAACCCTTCTGGGTTCGGTTGCCGTCATCAAGATTGGATCTAGCGGAAAGTCGAAACTCCTCGAAAAGCGTGATCGCGTGGAGGATGCTGTGCGGTCTGCGCAGGCTTCGCTGAAAGAAGGCATTGTGCCTGGTGGCGGGGTGGCGCTGATTCGGTGTCTTCCTGCGCTGGAATTCGCTATCGAAAGCATGGATTCCGAGGAGAAAGTGGGGGCGGAGATCGTAGCCCAGGCACTTACCCAACCCCTGCATCGTCTGGCGAGCAACGCCGGTAAGAGTGGCGATGTGATCGTTTCGCAGGTAGTAGATAGGCAGACGGGATGGGAAAAGATCCTCGACGCAATGCAGGACCGTCCACAGGGCTCATACCGTGCGCTGACCGAAGATGAGCGCAAAGCTTTGGCCAGCGTTCGTGTACGTTGGGGGTACAACGCCGCCACAGACGAGTTTGAGGACTTGGTGGACGCAGGCATCATCGACCCCGCCAAGGTAGTCCGCCTAGCCCTCCAGAACTCCGCAGAGCTTGCAGGATTGCTGCTTACGTCCGCTGCGCTGGTGGTGGACATCCCAGAGCCTCAGAACGCACTACAGACACCGAGGTAGGCCATGGCAGATAAGCCCATAGTTGCGCGCGAGGTAGACCCTCAGGGAAATTGTTCGGCGTGCGGTGGCATCCACTACGGCACTGGCAGCGTTTGCGTGTACAAGCAGACATTTCCAGAGCCAAAGTTGGAGGCTAAACCTCTAACGGTTGCTCAAGAGCTTTTGGAAGCAGCCAAGCCCTTCCGTCGAGTGCTTGAGGTCAATGTCCCATGGCTGAACTCTCTCGACGAACGAGAACTGGTCGGCTTCCTTCCAGTCGGGCACCCCACATGGGGAGAGTTCAAGCGCTTGATGACCGCTATCTCTGTCATCGATGAGGCGCGAAAGAGAGTGACCGGTGGAGAGTGAGCCCCAACCAATCCGCCTGAAGGGAACCCTCATCCGCTTGCGAGATTCTGGGTTCGGCTTCATCCACGTCCGCGACGGTGGCGATTACTACGTACATATCAGCAACATGCGCCATAGGGCAGAGTGGATCGAAGGCCAGTCGGTGAGCTTTGTGCCAGGGGAGGGCTCAGTTGGAAAAGCTCCTCCCGCAAAAGATGTGGTTGCAATTGCTCCAGAAGTTGAGTAATCTGTTTTCACGTTGAGAGACGTTTGCCCGAGACATCTGCGATTTAGTCTTCGGAACATAAGGGCTACCCCTGTTAGCGCAGGTACGGGGCGTCCACCAAAGAATTCCGTGCACGGCCTGTGCTGGCGTGGCTGACCAAGGCGGCGAATCCTTGGTGACTTCGGCTCCGTTCAAGACGAACGGGCAAAGTTTTAGGACAGCGAGCATCTCTTTTTTAGGCCTTAGACCTAAGACGGTTTGACACTCGGATGTTCCTGAGGGCATGGCCCGTTCGGCTAATCACCGACAGGCGGCGAGAGGAAGGGACAGGGTACCTTCCGTCGTTACGGTCCATGCTTGACCCACAAACCCAACCATGAACAGTACCCCTATAGCGAGTCGGAACCAGCCGATAGCAGGGGTGCGTTTGTGTAAGGTTGTTACACACTTACACTTCAGCGTCTCCTAAGCGGTAACCCCTTACCCCGCTGCGCCTCGCGCTCTTCAATTCTTCGGGTTTCCATCATTGCGCGGCGAGCTAGTGCAGTTGCGTCGGCGCCAGCTTCTCTCATCTTGTCGAGGCTCTCTTGCAATTTGAGGCGTTCTGGCTTCTTGGACTCACGGATAAACGTGTTCCAAAAATAAAGTAGGGAGTCGATTAAATCATCTAGCGGATCCCCATGGACCTTCAGAATGGCCTTGCGCTCATCAATTACACGCGTGCTGACGGAGTTGAATGTTTGCGGCATGCCCGAGGTAAGCACCAGCATATTCGAGGCTAGGCCAGCATATAGGTTCTGCGCATTGTCCTCTGAGTCCTTGTGCGCTTTGACCGAGGGGATTCCGTATTCATTGAATACTTCCGCCATTAGTTCAAACTTGCTCTTGCCCACATCATCATGACTATCTGTTGCGGGATCCATAACGATGAACTCAATTCGCCGCGGCTGGCCTCCGATCTTCGGGGTGATCCACCGTTCCACGATCATCTTGGCGTAGTCGACCGCGCCCATCTGCCGTTCGATAACCTCGTCAATTCCGAAGGTCTGTCCGCTCTCTTGGGTAACATAGAGGCCGGCGGCCGCAGATGAATTCTTGAACCCATAATCGATGCTGATCACATGGTTCATCCACCATTCGTCCTTGATCAACTGCCGCGGCGCCTGGCGCTCGGGGTTCATGAAGCCGAAGTACAAGCTCTCTGCATTGCACCAGCAACCAAAGAGTAGCTGCATTTGAATTTCTGGCGTTTGAGAACGCAGCATATCAATCTTTTGCTGACCATAAAAAGGGTTATCAGCTACGGTAGCCGGAAAGAATGCTGTCGTCATGTGGACGAGTTCGCTCGGAGTTGGAGGCCATGACCAACTAGCTCCGCTGTACACTCTGCCTGGAACTACGGAACGTGTCGGATCGTCATCAAGGGGAGGAGGGGGGTAGTGAAGTGGACAACGATTGCGCAAGAACACTGACATCTGCCATGACGCGCCTACCCCACCAGGATTACTGGCGAAGCGCATTCTCGGGCGTAGCCTGCGATCAATTGGGGCTAGCCACGGAATGACAGCGCGGACTCTCTTGACCGGCTGCATACCGCTTTCATCAATACCTATCCAACTCTTCTGATTTCCTCGGTACTTACCTATATCGCTATCTCGCGCTAGGTAACCAAACCTTATTCGAGCTCCACCTTTGCGCCGTAAAGGTCGACGCGTACGCTCGTCAAATATCGGGAACTCAAACTCGCCTCCGCCTGACCTTCCCCTATAAACCGCCCCCAGTGGCTCATAAACATGTTTCATGCGGTCACTGAGTTGGTCCATTTCCCCGAGACTTTCGCGGAATAGCAGACCCCGAAATGTAGGTAGCCAATACTCCTGCATGGCATCACCTACGAGGTAATCGCTTTTTCCTCCGCCAGATGCGCCGCCCGCAAGGACCATACCAGCCGGAGATCCGATTGCCGCTTGGATAGATGGACTTAATGGCCACCACTGCGGATCAATGCCGAGCGGAAGCTTCGCCACTGGAGGAAAATTCGTTTCGATACGCATCGTTCCGCCCGGAGCTACTGGAGAAGGCGGCGGTATCCAAAATGGGGTAGGGCTGTAAGCCGTGATCATAGGATCTTGATTCGCCCAGCCCTCGCTGGCGCCAGTTGCTGCGGATGGATTGCCGTATCTGGCTCTCTTGCGGGTTCCGGTTGAGTTGGTTGGCTGTGGGCAGCCTCAGGGATGAGTGGCGCCGCCTGCGCGGTTACTCCCACGGTGAACAATGCCTGATAGACGGTTGGCAGAGGCGCATCGTCATCCGGGCTAACCGGCGTGAGGTCTAGACTCTTCGTATTGCCCACCTGGAGGATGCCGGCGCGTACATAGCCGAGCTCCAATGCGCCTTTGACCGTGGCAGCGTGCTTTCTCTCATCAAGGTTGATTAGCTGCACCAGGCGAGTATCCAGGAAGGCCCGAGTTATGCCTTCGGCTTCTACCTGCACCCGTGCTCTCTCACGATCAACGAGTCCAGACTGGCGCTCTATCTCTTCCTGGATTTCGATGCGTTCGTAGGTCTTCTTCGCTTGATTCTTTGCGATGTGCGCTTTCTCGGCGGCCCTGTAGATATCCCGGTAGCGCAGGAAGTGAAATACGAAGTCATGGTCTTTCTTATTGAGTATCTTTTCTTCCATTGCCTCACCTTTGCAGTGCTATACCCATTATCTACAATCGCTTCCAGATCGCCAGAAGCAGGGCATATGTCTTGCCGTCTCCCACCCACCACATTAGTCTGTTTTGCAGAACTTTCCTTCTAAACCAGTTGCGCACGGCAGGCTCCCTTTAGTTGATTAAATAGGCCACGAGTTGAGGATTATCACGCAGTACGCCGAGCAAACGGTTTCAACAAACTCCTCATCAGTTTTGGCACGGCAATATCTCAATCATTTTTCGCCTCAACCGACTCGTTATTGAGGTAGTCTAACGCCATCTTGAGATTCCAGAAAGGGATAAATTCGTGTCTGTCATGACGAAGCACCACACACGGAAACACTGGAAATGTCTTGAGAGAGAAGTACCGTTTGACATAGCTGCTGTCGAGTTGCAGGGTGCCGCTAGTGATGGCTAACTTTTCCGAGCCGCCCTCAACATACTGCGAGATTGCTGGCCGGTGAAGGTCGCCCTGTAGCGCAATCTCTCGTCCGTGAGCTTCCATGCGTATATAGCGCTTTGGCCCGAACGTAGCGTCGTACATGCTGTTGCCGCGGTACTTATGGCTCACCACGAACTTGTACACCTGGTCGCCCACGTGGACGTCGGGGTGGCCTATGCCGTTGAAGTAAACCGAACCCTTGGACATCAGTGCCTTGATCGAATTGAAGCCGGACTGTTTCTCCTCGCGCTCCTCATGGTTGCCCCAACATGAGAACGCTATCTTATGCTGAATTTCTTTGAGCCAGCTCTCGAGGAATGCGAGTTGCTGTTCCGGTGGGAGAATTTGCCCCATGACTTCTAGGACGGATCGCATCTTGATCGCCATCTCCACCACGTCACCCACGAGCGCCACGTAGAGGTTCGGAGTGCTGGCAATTTCCTCGGTGATCGTGCACAGCATGTCATGGTCTGATCCCCACGATCCGATGTGAATGTCACCGAGTTGGAAGAGAATCACAGGCTTCGTGCCATCGCCCAGCCGTATCTCGGCGTAGCTCTGAGTGGCGCTTCCCTTTTTGCGGAGCTTTTGTCCCTGACCAATCCAATCCTTCCACTCTCGCCAATCGAACTCAGGCTCCTTTTTGTCGGCAATCACCGGAGGCGTGGCCCCTTCCATGTTGAATTCCCACCCTTCCTCGACTAACTTAGCCTTGATTCGGGTGACTACCCCCCCCGCAACGTTGTGCTTGCGCGCAATGGCATCGCGAGTGAACTTACCTATTTTCAGGTCCTCGATGATACTCAGACGTGTCCGTGCAGGTATTGGGGGCTGCGGCATGGTTCTCCTATCGCTTTCGTTTTTCGGTGGCTGCTTTGAATTTCTCTTTGGGACTCTTCTCTGGTAGGTTCAGGCCCGCGCTGGATTGCTGCCACTCCTTCACGCCAGATGCACCGAGTTTCTTCTTTGCATCACGCGTGTACAGCCATCTCCTCTGACTCTCGCTGACTGCTGGCATCTTGGCCCCCTTTCTGCATCTGAACAGGCAACTGCGCGCGGTCGTCAATGAAAACGCCGAACTCTGGGAACTTAATATTCGTAATTGGGAGTTCTTCGCCGATGTTCTTTCTTGTCCATGCCTTGATTGCTGGGATAGCCTCAGGGTCCTTCGCGCGCGCGGTGTATATCCAGACATCCTTACCCTCGGAGAGTAGTTGCTTGACGTGCTCAACCTCCTCGGGAATAGGTGCACCAATGACGGATGCTCCCTTGTAAGTATCAAATTGTGCGATGGTACGATCCAAATCTACTGCTATGCTTCCCGGCGTTGGCTTGTCGTGCCCTGGCGTTCCCGCCGTTACACCCTTTACCGGCCCGTTCGGGTCCACCACCGTCACCTGGCTCTTATTTGCCCGCGCCCTCCCACCGGCCGCAAGCTTTACCTCTACCTCACCCTTCGGACTGATTCCCTTCACTACCCCTGTCCGCCCATCAGGAAGCTTTACCGTAATCCCCGTTCTTACCTGTACCTTAGCTGGGGCACCCGCTGCCCCAGCCTTCGGTTGCTCTGGCGATTCTCCGCGACCTCCTTTGCTTCCAGAATTTTGGTTCTTTGAACTTGCTGGAAGTGTACCAAGAAGATCACTCTTGACACCGTGTGGAGAGATTTTATTTTGGCCTTTCTGGAAGTCTTGCCACGAGGCTTCGTTCTTGCCCTTCATGGTCTCCGCAGCGCCCTTATCCCCTGTTCTTGCTTTCTCGTAGAGGTCGTGCGTGCTTTCTGCGGTGTCCGCCACCTGCTTGGGTAAGACCTGCACTTCGTGAGAGACGTCGCTTCCCGGCTGCTGGACCTGCATCATGTGCGCGTGGAAGGAGGTATCCGGTGCACCATTCTCAAACTCGTCTTTCTCCCGCACCACGTTGAAGTTTTTGCGGATGGCATCTGCCGCTTGCTTGTGGGCATCATGCGAGTCTACGGCTACTCGGAAGCCTGAGAAGTCTGGAATGGTGCGCGGGTTCTGCCCCTCGTCCTGAATCTTCTCGTCTACGCGCTCTTCTGGCTTTTCGTCGCGGGAGCCGTGAATCTTTGCACCCTTGATCGGCGCAATGGCCTTATGCAACCGGTCTTTGATGCCCTGGTGCTCCGCCTTGACCTTCGCGGCTATCTCATCCTCATCATTCGGTACGTGCAGGATGTCGCGGCCAGTCTTAGGTTCTTCTTTGCCGATGGGAGAGTTATGGGAGTCTGTGGGAGAGTGTGCAGCATCCCGACGCACAATGGGAAGCCCGCTGGATTCGTCTATACCAGTGACCTTTCCTGCTGGGTGCGTAAGTCCTTTAGAAGTCGGTGCGTGCGCAGACTTCTCTACCAGCCCGTGATGAAACTTTGGCACCAACCCGTGATGGTAGGTGCTCATTCAACAACCTCATAGCCCGCAGCCTTCGCCGCCGCCGCCGCTGCGTTCACGTCCGTTTCTGGGGAAGCTTTAGCCGCTGCCGCTTTACTGAAGATGTGCGTCGCGGGGGTGGCTTCGGGTACCGTAACGTCCATATTGACCGCGCTGACCCCTCTGGCGGCGTCCGGAGCCACTACCTGCTTGCTCTCGGTGGTCTGGCGCGGCACCGTGCTGGCAACGTCTGCTGCGGGCGGTGGAAGGGCGATGGGCGGCGTGGCCTGCCCTGCGGTGGGCGAGGGCTGCGTCATAGTCTTGGTGACCACATCTTTATCGACCGGAGAAGGCCTGCCTGTGCGCGCTTGGAAGGATGCAGCCCTGTTGCCCTCGCGCGCTTCGTCTGCGACCCCGCTGCGTGCCGCTCCTGCATCCTGCGCCGCGTTGTCCAGCTCTTGCTGGCGAATCACCTCTTGCTGGGCGGCGGTACGCTGTACGTCGGTGTTTTGATCGCGAAGCGAGTTCGCTTGCTTGTTTCGATCAGCCGCGAGGTCTGCTGCGGTCTGCTCCCCTTGCGTAGCTCTAATCGCTTCCTGTTGCGCGACGCCTCGCTGGGTGTCAACATTCTGTTCGCGTAGTTTGTTTGCCTCTGCATTCCTTTGGATCGCTGCGTCCTGCGAATTCTGCTCGAGCTCTTGCTGGCGCAGGAACTCTCTCTGGGCGGCTTCCGGAGTGGTGGCTGTCGTTTCTGGGTCGGGGAGTTTTGGCTGCGGTAAGGGCTTTTCGGTGGTGTCAAAGTTCGAGAGAGCCTCCTTTACTACTCGGTTTCCGACAATTTCGGGGCCACCAGATACCTTGTCCACAGTACTCTCGGTTATTCCCTTGATCGGAGAGGACGTTGATCCAGTCTCGCGGCGCCCAGCCTGCACGGTGTCCTTGTTTGCAGAAGATTCCATCTCATCCGCAAGGGAGCGCAGCTTGCCGGCGCGCTGGCGAACATCGGCAATGTCATCCGGCTCAAGCCCATTCATGTCCGCAAGTGAGCCGTGCAGGGTCTTGGTCAACTGCTGCTTCTCCGCCAGAAGGTCCGCATCGCTGGCATTCGCCTCAGTCGTCTGAGATTTCAGCTTTTTGCGGAAGTTCGACTTGAGTTCGCGGTTGATGACATCCACTCGGTCATTGATTTGTCCGAGGGTCGCTTGGTTCTTGCCATTGCCCGACATCTCGCCGTTGTACTCTTCCGGAACCGTTTGGAACTTGCCAGAGTGTGGACGTAGCAGATTGTCGGTGTAGTGTGCCTGGACATCTGCGGCGCGATCGCGGAAGGCCTTGGCGGCGTCGAGCTTGCTGTTGATGGGGATTCCCTTACGCTGGGCGGCGGCGAGTGCATCGCCAACTTCACTTGAGGCGCTCTTGATGTTTGGCACAGCAGCCTCATCTGGAGTCATCGCCTTGACTAGGCTCTGAGCTTGGAGTTCGGCCGGCGTAAGCGCTAGCGGCTTGGGCCGCACATGCTGGATGAACCGTTCTTTTGCTAGTTGCGCTGCGCTGCGCGCTTGTGCTGGGTCCTTCACTGCGGATGCAATGTCGCCGACATTTACCCCACGCGCCAAAGGAATTCTACCTGCCATCTTGAGCACTTGCCCTGAACCTTCAGCCACGGCTGGTGATACGGCTGTGCCTACAATCGTGCCCATAGTCGCAGGGTCGGTAACTTCGCTCTTGAGCAAGCCTGTGTAGCTTTCGTCGCCAGAACTTGGAATGGACTCGCCTGCCGCCTTTGCGACCTGACCCACTACCGGAACCGCTTGGACGAGATGTGCGATGGCTTCGCCACGCCGGTCATGCTTGGCTGCGTCAAACGCTGCCTTGCCTTCCT
>Ga0302304_10000397_pt1 | contig 25539 bp, 29 predicted proteins | sample III_Palsa_E2_2_FD_198769 | JGI IMG/M metagenome (GOLD analysis project Ga0302304, IMG submission 198769) | Peat permafrost microbial communities from Stordalen Mire near Abisko, Sweden - III_Palsa_E2_2 | ecosystem: Environmental > Terrestrial > Soil > Palsa > Peat permafrost | place: Sweden...
GTACGCCATGCCCTGATCGTACGACGCTGTGACGCCGCTGCCTTGGATGACGGTACCGCCGACATTCGTCTTGTCGCCGTAGTGGATGTAATAGCGTGTAGCCATGAAAAGTTGAGTTCTGCTCGATACGGGGCTGTGTAGTGTACCGATGTGACCTTGCAACCGGATTACACCACCGCAGAATGAGAGGTGCCCCGGCTGCCCACAACCGGGCGTTCGTCGCCCGTTTACAGTGAAGATCGAGCCGGTAAAGAGGGAGGTCGCTGCATGACGGTTTTGCTACAAAAAGCACGCTCCATCTAAACCCAACATTGCCGAAACGTTCAGGACTGGGATGCCTTCGGGCCGCTGTTTGGGGTTCCTGGGGGCTTCCCGGTTTGCACCATTCGACCATGGCCCAATCGGGGCCCCTCCCCGAAACCTGCCGTTCGCGGCTTATACCGGTTTGTTATTTCATCTATGGCCCGCATGACGGTGTATGTTCACGTCCTGCCTCCCTTACTCATATCCCGGAATGCCAAAAGTAACCCCGATGATCGCTGACGCGTTGCTCATCGCCCGCCTTGGTGACCGGGCAAATCTCTCCGACGAGATCTGGCTTTTGGCACAGCACGTATAACTTTTGGCGGGTCGGAGCATCGATGTCCTATCGCCCGCCTGCGTGGCTCCGCAAATGGGTAGAACGCCAACAGTCCGCGCGCCGCGCTTATTGCGGCACGCCGCTGTCCGTCGGTGCGGCCCCGGTGCCCGGTGCTCATCGCGCCATCGCAGATTTGCTTGTGACCGTCAATGCCGGCGGGCTCGCTCACCAAGACAATGCGGTGTTGTGCCGCGCTCCGTGCAAACACCAAAAGGGCGCCAAGGATTGGCTCGGCTTCAACAAGGCTCACGACAGGAACCCCGCGATCGGTGTTGACGGAAGACCTATCTCCGAGCAATAGTTCAGAACATTCATGACCTGGCATCGCCAAACAAGACAAATATGAGCGACGAGAAGGCAGCGAGCAAGCCGATCGACGGGCAAACCCGATGAACGCCGAACCACGTGAGTGGGTCTCCTGCTGGGCCGATGTTTACAGCAGCGGTTACGGCACCGTCGCAACCGCTTTCCTGGAAAAGGTTGTCGAGCCGTCTCTGACGTCCATAGACGAGCAAATCTCGCATTGGGAGAGCGGGTTCAAGCCCGAGCACATGTTCCACGCGGATGCGATCACGACCCTCCGCCGCGCCACGACGTCTGCATTTGCCCTATCCTTGCAATCGCTTTGGGAGCGGCAGTTTCGGGCCTACCTGCGTAGCTGCGCGCTAAATCTCCCCGATGCCGGTCCTGACGCGGTGGCCAGATCCGAGGCGAGCTTGTGGACCAAACTGGAAAGGTTGTTCATCGATTTGCGTCACGTCAAGGTCTCGGATTTTGAGGCATGGCCTGTTCTTGAGTTGTTGAACACCGTCGGCAATGCGTGCAGGCATGGCGATGGCCCATCCGCGAAACGGTTGATGGTGGAGAAGCCGGAATGGTGGCCGCAACCGCGCCCTGGCTTTCCGCCTCCGCCCGAAAATCCAGGATACACGCCGCATCCTCCGACGTTCAACAATGCCACGGTCCCGCGCGAAGTGCTGCGCGATTTCGCCGATGCCATCGTATTGTTTTGGGCTGAGATCAAGTACCACCATGATCTCCCCCTCTTCCAAAAACACAACGATCCGAACATCGGAGCGTGGCTTCGCAAAGAGGACCTGGCCCGCGCTGCGCGTCAGGCCAAACAAGAAGCGGCGAAATAGATCCCACCCCGTTTTTCTCGTCGTACGCTTCGACTTTAAAACTCAGGAGGACCAAGTGGCCACACAACGACGGACCGATCTGCAGAAGTTAACGATCAACGATTTTCTAATACAGACGCTGGGCTTACGGCTGACCAACCGCACGTGGTCCTGGGACGCGTACGACGACACGTCGGGCACCGTTGTGATGAAGCTGTGGGAGGATGCTCGTTATAGAGATTCCCCCGAGCGCATCGAAGTTTTCGCTCCGTCGTACCAACCAGAACCGAATGCAGCGCCCCGGAACGAGCGACGTCGGAATGTTGATCGACTTAGCACTGGTGGTGAAACGTTCGCCGTGATTCGGGAAGGGGGCGGCGAAGCAGATGCACACCGACGCACCTACGAGCCAGTGCTGTATCGCTTAGGAAAAGTCATCGAAGACGATCGGGGTGTCGAGTATGCCTTGATCGTCGAAAAACTGACCCCTCACGAGTTCCTAAACCGAGGATCCATGCTTGAAAGTGATTTTGCTGACATTGCAGCAAGGCATCCGAACCAGCCTACCACCCGGCAAGCGCTCGTTGATGCCCGTATCGGACAGGGTGATTACAAAAAAAACCTGCTAACCCTCTGGGGGAATGAATGTGCTGTTACGGGGTGCCATTTGCTTGAGGTCGTCCGCGCTAGCCATGCGAAGCCCTGGCGCTCGAGCACTGACAAGGAACGGCTCGACCCGAACAACGGCCTTCCGTTGATCGCGACCCTGGATATCTTGTTCGACAAAGGGTTGATCGGGTTTGAGGACGATGGGAGCATGATTCTGTCCTCCGACTTACACCCGGACTACCGTACCCTGCTCGCGCTGCCTGCGAAGCTTCGTCAAAAGCCAACAAATGGGCAGGCTGTTTATCTGCTGGCTCATCGCGAATCGATTTTCAAGGGGCCCGCGGTTGAGTAACGGCCCGACGCATAGCGCAGTTCCGCTATGATCCTGATGCTAATCCATCGCTATAGACATGTCCTCGGGAGACGGGCAGTTATCGCTGATTGGGATTCAAACTTTCGCACCAGGCTACGACGGGGAAGGCATCCCGTCGGTGTTGCCTTCCCCCTTTTTCGCTTTTGTTTTCTGTGGACTTTTGATCGGTTCCTCAATCCTCAACGACACCGTGCTTCGTAACGTTTTCCGGGGAGGAACAGTCCTTGAAAAGTGGCCTGCCTCACGAGAAGTACCGTCGGTTCGGGTTTGGTCAGCATCAAAAGCCGCCTTATCGATCACCGGTACGAGCGCTAACCAGTGCGTTTTCGCTTCGGCAAGAAGATCTCTGATCTGGTTGCGCAGCGCCCGGTATTTCTCGTAGTGATACCTCAAAGAAGTGTCGGCGAACAAAAGATCGTGATTCATCTGGATAGGATCGACTGCCTCGGAGAACTGTTCAAGATGCTTAACCCGCTCTTCGTGTCCGGTAAGCCACGATTGATCAGGTTTTTCTCCGTTTTTCCCTGACTTTGCCGACTTGAGACCCTCCATGTAGATCCACCAAGCCTTATTTCCTCGGGATGAGTTGCATGTTCCACAAACTGGAACAAGATTATCAATTTCATCGATGAATCCGCTGGGCTCACCATCCAATGTTGCGGCTTGAAAATGGTCCCAGGTAGTCTGAGTACCGCCGCAGTACGAGCAGTGAAGAATGCCCTTACTCATGCCTAGCAGTTCAAAGGCAGCATCACACTCCTCGCGTGTCGGTCTCAATTTTGGAATCAAGGATTTGGCAAAAGCCATGTTGACGGTTGTCTCGCGACCGTGAAGCGTGTCCGTAGACGGCATCTTGATCGTCTTCTCACCCCGTTTTCCTTTGATTATTTTGACATCATGCGATTTAAAAATAGACCGTGGTATGGCTACACGATTTGGGGCTTTCTTTTTGGTCGCCCCAGGCTCCGTAGCCAGACCAACGTTTTGAGCGTCCAACTGATCGTCTGGGTTTAACGTATACCCAATGACCTCTGCAACATTTTCAACGACCGGTATTGGCTCGATCAAAGAAGGTAGTATTTGGCTTTTCGGCATGTCAACGGTCCGCGGGCAAAGGGAACAATACGCATCCTAATGCATGTTTGTTAATTTGCACGCAATCTTAGATCACTGATGCGGTGTCGGCTCGACCCACCGAAACTATTTATCCTGATGAAGGAGTCGGACGGCGAGATTCGCAATATTTCGCCAGAGTTGGCTTAAATCATGGGCCGGCAATTAAATTTATCTGTTTTCCCGGCTGGCGGCCCGGGCGTTCTACCGGACTTCAGCACATCAATATCTAAGCATTTCGCGACATTGCGGTCCGACCGTTCAGGCTGACTCTGACAAGTCCAAATTTCCCATGACGTGGAAATAATGCAGTGCCTCGCTTCGGCACAATTCAGACATCGAGTTGCGTACCAGTTTGAGCTTTTCAATCGAATCGACCATCGAGCCCCGACGGCCTACACCGGGGCCACTCACTTCGAGTGCGATTCGAAGCGCAGCAACGTAGACCGTATGCGCCGCATCTATTGCTGTATCGAGGAACCGTTCGCTAATCAATGCCGTCACATCCGGTCGCTTCTTTATTTCGCCCCAAAGACCAGGATTGGAAACAAACCGCGTGTTGCCCCCCAAAGCAAAAAGCTCGCCGTGCGCAATACAGTTACGATATTCGATCACATGCGATGCCGTATCACAGACTAACTCAATTGCCTCGGTAACACTGCTCTCCTGATTTAGGGCCATCTTTCGGAGCTCGGTGATGATCTGGTTCACCCGGTATTTCGATGTGGACGGTTCGTTGCCTTGAACATCTTCCTCCCTCAGCACCCAAAGTGTGCGTTCGGCTTGAATTTCGAGAAAGTTGCAATACACGATCAGCGCACCAATGCGCTGGAGCAACATTTCAGGCAGCCCATTGATATCACCGAGGCGCCTAATAGCCATGGTGCTATGCAATGTGTGAGGGGTATGCGGGAAATCAATTGTGTCTGCTTCTGGCTCGTCCATGCTCAGTTTCCCTTTTATGTCCGCGTCGATCGAATTCTGCACCTGGGGAGGAACGCGTGCCGTAATACGGCAGGCTGCGGATAAGTGTAAATGATTTTCTATCTTTCGCATTCTGCGGTGATGCTGGTACGTGCGCGAGCAAGGGATATTTTATCCCTTGCTCGCAAGATCGAATTCATTCCAATCGGTGCTTCGATTCCGGCCGCCACTTCGCTCAACTGGCTGTTCTCCAAACTCACCTTACCCTGGACTAACGTACTGGGCAGACCGGGACCGATGGCATTCACGAGGACACCCCTAGAGCGAGTTCAGGGTCGAACGCGCGGACCAACGAGCGAACAGTGATTGTCGACGCCGGCAGGTTTCATAATCCCGGGCCCAAACTCGGTTGAGGAATGAAGTAGGGAGTACGGCGCTACCGCCCTTGTATTCTTTTACGAGCGCTATACTCTTCGCTCCGCCCCCCTGCCTTTTCCGTCCCATGAGCACGCCCAAATCCCCTCCATCCCACTATCAATGGTGCTAGAAGTCCTAGCCGATTTTCATCAACACTTCCCTTGCGTTAGTATCGTGTCGCTCGAATTGAGCGAGCCATATTTTGTCGCCGCCGACGGGCCCATTAAAGGCAAAAACATTCGGTGCCGGCGCTGATTGCGTTGCATTAGTTTGGAAAGATTGCGCAGAGCGGGACGTAGCGTATCGCTTTCTCCATCAAGAACTGTTGATCGGCTTGGGCGTCGCCATTTCCGCGCACGCCAGAACGACTTTGACGATGCTCGGCGACAAAATGGCCGTGTTCGGGTTTGGCTTACCCGTTCCCGAGCAGTTCACGCCGGGCCTCGATGAACTGATCGCTCGCCCGTAGCACCGGCGCTCCCATACAGGCATAACGCCCGGATGTCCGGGCGTTATCTATTTAGGGGAAGTTAACGGCGGACCGCCTCCGGCGCGAATGCGTGGGATGGGTGTTCCCCAAGGTTTTGAGGGGTTTGACGTCCCTACTTGCTCACCGCTTTCCCCAACAACGTGGTCAACGCCGTAGCAGCGCTATTGATTTCGGTGTGCGCCGTGGCAAAATCTGGCGCACCGTCTCCAGCCTGGGTGAGGGTGATCGTCACCGCCGCGGGGAAGCAATCAACGTCGTCACACTTTGTATCCGTTTTCGTCGGGTCGGGGAGCGAAAACCAGGGTGTCGCCTGCAGAGCCAACGTGTCAACCACAGGTTTTATCGGCATAAGTCGAATGACGGCGCCAGGTTTCTTAGGGTCCACGGGCGCGGGGCCGCAACTTCCCTTCGTCGTACCATCCACCGTCGCCGAGCAAGATCCCAACTCAATCTTCGGTAGCACGATCTTCGCGTCAACGATCGGACCGGCCTCTTTCGCCGCCGAGGTGACCGCCGACAGTACAATGTCCAGCGTCACGGTCACCTTCCCACGCGATGAATCGGACGGTTTGGTCGTCAGCGCCGTGCTTTGGGTGAAGTTGTAGTAAATCGGAACAAGTTTGTACGCCTGTGGGGATATCTTCGGCGGTGCTTTGGCCGAGCGAACCGGCGGAGGATTATCCGATACAAGTTGAGCCACCACGATAAAGTCCCACGCGACCGGAGCGTTCTCATCGGGCGGCGTCGATGGCTTCGTTTGTTGACCCACGATGATGCAACCAAAATCAGGTTTTCCAGCCACCATCAGCGCGCCGACGTCAAAGACAGCCGTCTGGGCAGACGGGGTGAACTCCGCCTGCTTTTTGGTCACGTACCCGTTGATTTCACCGCTGATCTCGGTGGCGACTTCGCTTACCACCAGCGTCGCAACAAGTGCAGCGGACCCAAGGAACACAGGCTTTTCTTTTGCCTTAGCCTCGGCAGCGGCCGCATAGCCCGGCGCCAAACATTCGCTCGGTATTGGTACGCCTTCAAGACTTTTCCCGAGGGCTGTTTGTTTAAAAAACTTCAGCTCATCGTCGAGTTGGTCAGCGTCGATGCGGGGTATGACCACGGTCAGGGGTCCCGCCGTCTTCGCACTCGCTGAATCTTTCCGATCATCGAGGGTTGCCGCATCAAAAAACGCACAGCCATTCAGTGTGAGCAACAGCAAGCCCAGAACCATCCATCCCAATGTGCGCATCATCCCTCTCCCCGAAATCCCCTTTATTTCTAGAGGATTTTTAGAAGATTAGGACACGTACCGCAATAGTCAAGGAAATGGGGCAGGAATAGAGACAGCCTCGTCTTGTCGGGTGTTTGGGGTCACTCGACCGGCAGGTCGCCGGTACCGTCACTGGAAGCCAACCCATCTTTTCGCCTCCGGCGCGTGAGCGAAATCCGGGGTTTTTCCCGGTGATTTTGACGTTGATTTGCGTGCGCCAGCACACGGTCAAACACCGTTGACAGTGCTAGGGCATCGACTACCACTTCCTGACCTACTACGTTGACACCGTTGCTCCAGGCGGCGGACTTCCTGAGGTACTCGCAAATTTTCCGTCTGGCGTTCGAAGACTTCCATCTGGATACAGTTGAACATTGTTCCCGAGATTTTCTGGCCCTGTCGATGTGTTTGTGACAACAAATCACTGCCTTCTCTCTTAAATAGAGTGACCACGTTCGGTCCGGCGACGCCAAGTTTACGTCATTCCCCGACCCACTGTCTGTGGCAACCTGCCAGTCAAATCGGCAAACTTGATCCGCGCAATCAGCGGCGGGCGCTAGCTATCCTCTCCCACTTGACAGATCGCGCCCAAACCTGAGGCGCGATCAAGGAAACTGTCAAAGCAGTCCGGGGCAATCTCTATCACGACAGCCTCGCCTTTCAGAATCAGGTCTACGTGTTGCTTACGCTCAGCCAAAGACAGACCCGAGCATTCTCGAAGAAGCCAATTAAACTCAACTTTTTTGAATCCCGGTTTCCACCCCACAATGCGAACCATAGTCATTGATTTACCTTGATCGTAATGGGTCGCGGATTTTTACCAATATTCGCACCCGATGTCCGTTCACCGCCGTTGATGACCACTTCATCAACCCCATATTGTTGCCCCAAAGCGCGAGCAACGCTGCGCAATTCGCTAAGACTGCTGGTCCCCGACCCAGAGCCTTGGATGTGCATACCATTTAATACGAGCTGGTTGCCGTTTTGGGTCATCTCCGTTATGACGGACAGGTCTCCATTCGCTCCAGGTATGCTGAACTCATAAACATTCCCCTGCTGCTCAACTATCTTGACGCTGTTTGTGGCTGTCCCCGTCCCGGTGTCTCCCGTCGAGCCGGATGTCGTTGAATCACTGTCCGACGTCCCTCCCTGATCATTATTAGCCTGCGACACAATCGGCGCACTGGCGCACCCGTCTGGCGTCGCACACTGGTTCGGCGTCACCACCACATTACCCGTCGACGCAGGTTGGGTCGTCGACGGCGGTGGTGACCCGTTGCTGTTCTCTAAGTCACTGTTATCCGGCGATTGCGTTCCTGTGCTCTGAGGCTGGGGCGTATTCGGACTTGTCGTGCCGGTAAAGACGTTCTGATCGTCCTGCTGATTCGGCGTGTACCCAGATCACTTTCTTTCGATGATACAAAAGTTGGGAGATCCATCGCCAAGACGGCAGTTGTAAGCTTTGTGGTGCTCTATGGCAACGAGCAAGCGAGGCGGTTCGTATCTCCTGAGTTGCGGCGAGCGGCACGACATGGAACGCCCACCATCGCTAACTTTGCGGGCTGGGATTTTACGAACGAGTGGCCTGCGTTCGTCAGCTTGGAGCCGCATTCAAAGACGCCCCAAGCGCAGCTATCAGGATTCGAACATTCCGTCGTCATCGCCGATGTCGGTGAAAATAGTGTGGCGTACGTTACGCTGTTCGGCGGCTTCCGCTTTTCGGTTATCCTCGGTACCAGAACGCATCTACCAGTGCGCGGGCTCGCAATAAATCCACGCGCGCCTAGACCCGCAAGATTCATCGTCAATGCTCGCGCGCCTGAGACGTACACACCGAGGTACGACGGCTATTTGGCGTCCGAGCAGGCGCGGGTTCAAGGGGGGATCCAACAGGCATTCGGATGCGCCATGCAGAAGTGGCAGGAAGAGGCGCACGCGAGCTACGCGGAGGAGCTGGAGAACGATCTGCTTGCCCGAATTAAACAAGCCGGGGAAGGCGAGGCCGCTAGGACATTGGCAATCAATGAATTTGCCATCAAATTGGCTGAAGTCGAACTGGGTAGTGGCTGGTCTACTGACTTGGGCAACTTCTTCATTGAAGATGATCAGTAGAAGACTTGCACAGGCCGATGATGTGATTTGCATCATCAGTCGGTGAGCGGCCGGTAACTGAGCGACGCCGACGCTCCAATGTCCGGCCCACGAGATTATCGAATGACACTATTTGGCCGACCGGTGACCGACACGGCCGGCGCTGCCCCGGTCGGTCGGCGGGCCACCCGCGCGGTCCTCAGACCGCCGTCGTCTTCTGGCGATTATTTGGTGCTGAAAGCGGATCCACTCCAACCTTTCGAGGATACAAATGACTGTCGTAGCATTGTGGTACAGGGAGCACGAAAACAAATTGAAGTGTGCAGCCGACACTCGATTTTCTCGAGGCAGGGACGAAAAACTCACGATAACGACAGACAGTGGGCCGAAGATTTTTGCCGTGCCCGTGATCTGTCGCGAGGAGCGAGCCAACCCGCTGGGATGGCCCGTCACTCACAGCCATAGCTTTGGCTTCGCGTATTCTGGTGCGGTAGTACCGGCGCTTAGTGCTTTCGCCCTCGCATCAGCTTGCACGCAAAGTTTGACCTGTGCTCCGGGTAAATCGCGCCCTGTCTCTATTGAATCAGTAGGAAAGCTTTTCCGGACTGTGGCGCTCCATTGCATTGCCGATGCATCCTCTCGGCTAGGACAATTGGATGACTTGCGAACGCATTTCTTCGCCGGGTTAATATTCGGCTATTGTCCAGTTCGTCTCGAATACACAGCTTACAAATTCGAACCCTCGCTAGACAGCAATTCCCTAACGGTGACGATGGAGCATCTGCCAATCGGACCGAATTTTCTGTACGTGATGGGTAGCGGCGCTAAGGAGTTTCTCGCAGCTGGCGAAAAGCGCAAGGAGACGACGGGTTTCTACGAGCCCATTAAGGTCCTGAAAACGATGCTTGGCGAGGAAACGAGACAGGACGTAGGTGGCTACATCCAGTTTGGTGAGAGCGGTGTAGGCGACTTTAGGATACTGCCCGTGATCGAACCGAACGATAGTAACAGCGCCGAATGGCCGGTGACTTTCCTCGGATGGGACTTTACCGGTGCCGACGAGGTGAGCGGGTACAAGATTGGGTACAACGCCGTAGCTTTTGACGAGAACGATTGATACACACGGACAATTACGCAAAGATCGAATGGCGGTTTACTGACGCGCAGCCGCCGTTTGCATGTTCTAGTGAAGGGCGGGACGAGTGACTCTTCATGGCCGATCTGTGACGCCGTCCTCAGCTACCGAGGTCCATGGCATTTGTTGCGCCGCACAATGCGAGATCGACTGCGAAATACGGATACCTCCGATCTTGAACTGCGCCGCCGAGCATGCTGGCACGACCTACAGATATCCAAGGACAACGTCTACAGCAAAGCCTCGGTGAATTCAGGGCAATTGTCTTGGAGACGAGCATCGATACGCGCCCCAACAAGACAAATGACGCCACCGTGTGCTCGACGTGCGGACCTTCCGCATGCTTACTCGACATAGCACGACGCGCGGCACTCTTCGTAGCGTACCGTACAGCGAACTAGCTGGCGGCACGGCATAAAGCAATGTTCGATCGAAGAGACCTCTATTTAATTCGGTTTACGCCCCCCCGATCACGCTTCTGCTGGGTATGGAACTCATTGGCAGCGAGGTGAACCATCTGCTTCAACGTCGGCGTGGCGTGAAATGTCACCACGCGTCGCGCCTCGATCACAAAGGCACTGCGGGTTCTGGGGTTGCGCCCGGGACGCGGCACTTTGTCGCGCAAACGGAAACTGCCAAAGCCTGCAAGTTTGATGTTTTCGCCGCTTTCCAAAGTGTCCCGCATTACCTCGAAAAATGCCTCGACCATGGCGCGCGCTTGGCTTCTATTCAGCCCAACTTGGGCAAATAGCATCTCTACTAACGCGGCTTTGGTGAGCGCCGGCGTCTCGGCGCGCGGCCGCCCTGACGTTACCGCAGTCAGGGTGGAGGTTCCTGGCTCTTCCGAGGAAAAATATCGATCTATTTCCATCATTCATCCGTATCTCTATGCCAATTTCGCATGCTTCGATGGGCTGCCGCCGTTGGCTGCTATGCATTGGCATGGCCGTGTAGCGGCGCTTGCGCAAATCGTTGCCGTGAAAGCTCTGGCGTGCCTGTATTTGTTTAAGTCAATCGGACAAATGGGTTTACTGGTGGCAGCAAGGAACAGGTAACCAACCGCATCGGTTATCTGTGGCCCACCCCCTATTGTTCCTCGACGGTACTCAAGGCGGCCTAGATAATCTTGCCAGTCTCGGCAAGTCTGCGCTTCAACTCAGGCAAGGCGGCAATGACAGTGTCGAGTTCCTTAATTCTTTTTGGCCGAAGCGTCTTATAGTCGTCGCTACAATAGTGTTCAACAAAGTCAAAGTCACCCAGTAGAATCCGCGTCACGCACACCATTACGCCCAAACCGCCTTCCATTTCCTCATTGCCACCGGCGGCAGGAACGTATTTCGGTGGCAAGTTACGCAACAAATTTTCTTCACTACTCAAGTCGTAGTATTTTTCAATCAAATCAATCCCGTCCATCAACATGCCTTTAATCGCAGGCCGCGCCTCGTCCAACCCTATCCAAGTTTTTGGCCAAGGCTCGTGCTTGCCTCCCCCAGTAGCAACATGAGACTGTCTGTGATGCCAGATGTAACCTTGAAATCGTAAATTTTCGGGATAGTGGTGAAGTAGGTTGCGTACCGTCTGGAATCTCATGAATGATGTTCGTGAACATTTAACACCGAATATCTCTTGATATAGCTTGTTGGCTTTATTGTTCGCGACATCAATGGTCGGTTGCATGGAACAACCTGGGTTATCACCGCCACCTTGAAAGGTAAACCCTGGCCTAACAATTAAAGTCGTATGTTTCAAAGTCTTATTTTTGAACTCGTCACCGACGAAATTCCAATTTTCGAATTCAGCCGCTAGCTCTTGGCATAGCTTGTGAATTTCAGGTTTTAAGCTACTCATCGCCACTCACAATTTACGAAGAATCACCACAGGAGTCGGGGGAACACTGCTAGGTGATGGTGTGCCGAATGCGTTTTGTGCATTGGTGCCAATACCCGTCGCATTGCCCGTTTGTGCTGCTGGGTAAACCGTTGATTGGTTGCCCGTTACCGGCCCATTTCCTGTCTTCACCTCTACGATGACCTGTCCATAACAACAGGGGACGTACATCCCCGATTGCTTAATCTGGCCAACTCAAGCCTCCAAAACATCATTAAGATATCTGTGCAGAGATAGCGCTTTTACCTTTATATCCACCGGCAGAATTCCGTCTTCGATGATACTTGTCAAGCGCCAGCGTAAGATCATGTAAATCTCTGTACCGGTCGATCCTTCGGAAACAGCACTGGACATTTGGTCCGCATAGACGACAAATCCAGCTCCTCTGAGAGAGTCGGATATCGCTTTTGCCTCTTTATAAGCGTCGGTTGTCATGATTCCCTCAGTTAGTTCCGAATGATTTCAACGTAACGCCACCGCTTGGCACAACAACCTCAATCCCCCCACCAGGATTTGTCCCGACAGCTGGCGCAGGGCGCGTGACAAACGGTATCCCATCATTAAGGATATACCTGAAGACACTTGGACAGGTTCATGGCACTAGTCTGAAAGGACATGACCTGCTGAAGTTATTCGATGCACGTCCTGCGGCCGCACACGCTGCGATAAATACGGTTGTTCCTGCGGCGGCGCAGCTGACCCCAGATGGTCAGCCCACCGTCAGAGACGGCCTTGCCGAACTCGATGGCGTGTTTGTTGAATGGCGCTACCTGTATGAGAAACCGGATAGTAAAGAAGTGAAGGTTCAACACTGTCATGTTTCACGTTTCATTGCCGCAATCGTTCCCTGGCATGCACTGTCGCGCCGAGCAAGGCTGATCGAGCCGTTTTGGGAACTCAGGAAAATCACCCTCAGAGATCGACTTTTAGCGAGTTTTCGGAATTCAAAGTGACCAGCGCATTAATATCCGATAAGGCATAAATTGGGGTGGTGATGTCTGTTAGATCGCCAAGGATAAGCCTGACTGGCGTTTTGACTCCAGGGATGAGAGCAAATCGAAACTCTTGCTGATAGGCGAAATTTGAAGGCTTAAGGAATGGACCCGTTTCGCCCGAATGTGTGGCGCCGTCGTAGTACTCGATCTGCCTATATTCGCAATCTAAACCAAGCGCAGCGGCCGCTGCGCAGACGCGGTCAACAAACGCTTGAGTATTTAGAACAATAGTGAACGAGTCGCCGAACGCAAAATTCCTCTCGTCGACAAAAAAGCCATCAGCCGGGTTTCCAATCGAAAACATACAAAAAATATTGTAACGAGATCTTCCGAAATTGACGAGAACCGGCCCAGCCAAATCTTGCGGCTTCAGCAAAAAAACCTTATCTCCGGTTTCAATCCGGATATGCAAAATATCATGAGGTTGTTGGATCTGATCAGTACCCTCGAAACGATCGGCCCTGACGTGATCGTTCTCGATCGTTGAAAAATAGTCACTTGAATTCATGTGTAACAAACCGTCGTTACGGAAAGACTCGATGTGCTGACGTTGTCCAAATTTCAAAAGCATCTGCCAATCTCGATTCACTATGGACATTGTCAGTTTCCTTCTGCGAGAGCTTTCTAGTCTTACAGACTGGAATATACGGCATAGGCGACACACCTACTGAGAGATTGCCAAAACGAAAGTTCCATCTGCTCGACCTCGAAGCGTTCGAGTGGTTCGTCTGGGGCGCTGCCTTTTCGAGCCCAATAGACGATGGCGCCGAAATCCGAGCGGTACGTCCAGTTTGCGTGAGCGACTGCATTCCGAAAAGCACGTATCGGATTGTTACTCAAAAATTGAGCGCATTTCTTCGCAGCGGACCCATTTGGACACGTTTTTGCCAATGTGCGAAAACACGCTTCCGGCAAGTAAACGAAGCAGATATAGTTCTGCAATACAACTTGTGCACGATTAACAAAGGGATCGTCCCCCGCGATATGCGCTTGCTCCATCCATCCTTGAAAAGCATAGAGCTCGGCAAGGCGGTCTTCAGGCGAAACAGGTGATGCGGCTCGAATCTCGTTCTTCTTTTCTGCAGTGAGAGAGCAGATGTCCGCGGCGATGGTTGTCGCAAGCTGCGCGGCCATTTGCTGAATGAGCTTTACCTCGCTCGTGAGGCGGCCGGAAAAAAATTGCATTTGTTCGTCGAGATATTGCCAGTTCATATGAACAACGATGCCATAGAAATATTTTTTCATCGTACATCGCAGCATCGTGTCCTGAAATCAATGAAATATCAAGGAGCACTGGCCATTTCTGGTTGATCTGCGGCATCGCCCTTGGTCATTGATGTCTCGCGACATCTGCTGCATCGCACAAAACAAGATTAGCCGCGAAATAAGGATGCCTGAAAATAGGAAAAAGAATCATAGCGATCACGCAGTGGCTGCATGTCAGCGAGCTCGGCAGCGATCCATGGGTTCTGCCCATCTATGCGGCGTGGGACAACGCCGTTACCGAGAATCGCAGGCGGTGAGGCCGGACGCAGTCAACGAGGTAGGATTACACATCACTACCCAGTTGAATCTGCTTCGCCACATCGTGCGCCGTCTGCGGCGAGACTTGTCCGCGCTCGTGAAAGAAGTCGATAAAACGTTACTGAGGAACATCAGTACAGGTCCTGCACGCTTGGCAGACGGCCTTACCCAAGCCTCTACAACTGCATGGAAAACGAAATCTTTAGGCATTGCGTTTCCCGGAAGCTCTACTTTTGTCCTGTCCGAATTATGGGGGGACTTACGCGCGGCAGGCTTGCCGTGTTTCCAAACACGCCGCTATCGCGGCGTTACCGGGATCTCCGAATTCATTTCGCGGTCATCGCTACGCTTACCTTACGACGGTCGTCGAAAAATTTCTTATTTTTACCGATTCGGCTTGATGCACGCGGCTTATTGGAGCCGGATTTTTTGTCCGGATCGATGTACCAGTGACAGTGCTCTGCTGCACGAGTGATAGCCACATAGGCCAACCGAAGGATTTCCTCCTTTTGGGCCGTGTCATAAGGCACCTGGTCGCCGTCCTTCCCCATGCCCGCGATCAAATAAATTTGATTCTTCGAAGGGGAATTGGCTAAATGAATACAATCACCGACCAAATAGACAGCATCGGCCTCAAGCCCCTTCGACCCATGATAGGTCAAGATACTCAATCGACGCTTTTTTTCTGAGAGTTTGTTGTCCACTTGCCGCAATTTTGATAGCGCGTCGCCCAATGCATCTCGATTGCTGCGTGAGCGGCAAATTACCATGACGCTCTTTCCCGCCGAATACATCTCGATGGCCGACGCCTGCAGGGCAGCATCATCTCGATCCAGTATGACAACGGGTCTTATGTTCCCTGCAGAGGGGCCAGAGGCAATAGCTTTTTTCCCTTCAACACTAGTTACATTCGCCACCATCAATTCGGCGGCATCAATGACATGCTGGTGACTGCGATAATTTTCTCGCATCATCACTGAACAATAGCGGCTGGCTTTAAACTCGTCCTTAAAATTGATAAAAAATAATGGAGAGCTCCCACGCCAGCCATATATAGACTGCCAGTCATCACCAACACACAAGAGCGAACTATGCTTGGCAGTATGATCTTCGTGCAAATCGTTGCCGCGCAGTCGAATCTCCCGGAATGTCGCACGTAGCCACGAAACGATTTGAGGAGAAATATCCTGGAATTCGTCGATCATTAGATGCGACATGGAGCGAAGTAGGCCGCTTGAGATCCCCTTCAGGTTATTTGGATTGCGTTCACCAAACAACGCGAACATCTTATTGAAGGTCATCACCCTCGGTATTTGGCGATCTAAATGTGCATCGAACTCGATCCAAAATTCTGACAGAGCATCGAAGTAGGCGCGGTCGATGGATTCTTTCTGATAGTTCAATTTACCTACGGTTTGACTGACGTCCAAACCAAGATTCTCGATGAAACTACCAATACTCAAAAAACTATCGAGCAGCTCCTGTGGCTTGATATCACCGGGTAGTTGGTGATTAAAGCCGGGAGCCGTAGTTGCCTTTTGAGCCAGCCACGCAATATATTGCGTGCCATCGTTCTCAGCATTCAGCTTGATGACTTCTTCTTGGCAGTACACCTGAAACACAGCCCACTTGTCGGCAAACTCGTACCGTATATTCGATGCAGCCCCATGCCGAGTGAAATCAAGTCCCGGATATTTCTGCGGCGACAACACAACGGCCTGTCCAGTGGTGCCCACGCGCCCATGAATTACGAATGGCTTTTTGGCGACCGTAATAGTTTCCATCTGAGCAGTGATGCCTGGAATAGGCCATTTTCCCGCTTTGCGCCATGCGTTCTCGATCGTTTTCGCGACATCGTGATCTCGGTCAGAGATTTTTTTGATATGAATAATCGAGTCTTTTACTTGTGGGTCGTCCTTGCTAAGTCTTTCTTGAACTAGCGAATTTCGGTAGAGCTGTTCTATGTAGACACGGAAGTCATGGCTGCGGCGATACACTGTGGTGTACGCCGCACTGAGAAGTTGACGTTGATACCCTCCGGTTTTCACTGCGTCAAATGGATTGATATCGATCGATTCTTCCTCCTCATCGGTCGGTACCTTTTCGCGGCAAAATTCGAAGGCTTTCACACCCTCCATACCCGAATACTCGCGTATAAAGTCGAGGATTTTAGAATGGAATGTGCGAACAACTTTTTTCCCAATTTGATCCTTGTCATGAGGAACATTCCACAGACTGAAGATCTCGACTACCTTCTCCGCAAAATCAATTTGCGACATTTTAGTGAAAGTAACGACCGTCATGCAGTCGAGCTCGAAGCCCAAATAATGATGAAGCAGTAGGATCCGTAGAACGAGTGTCGTCGATTTACCTGATCCAGCACCAGCCACCACGTTCGTGGCGGGGCTGTCGCTGAATATCATCTGCCACTGGTTAAGATTGGGTTGCTTTTTTTCGGGAAGTTTTTGCTCAACATCGCGAATCATCCGTGTTTTGACGTCAGGTGGAATTTTCAATTTCCATGCGTCAAAGAGAAAATCGTCGACCATTGTCGTTTTCGGTTTCTTATCTCGCGTATCCTTGATTTCAAGGATCATCCGGCCTTTTTCAAACCCGTGCTCGTATCCTTCGTCATAAGACGGTTCATGCCTAATGCCGATTTTGTCAAGCAGCCAAACCATGGCCGTTGCCGCAACGAATTTGGAACGCGACTGTCCTGCAACTTCTTCCAACGTGGCAAGTGCGTTGGTATTCTGCTTTTTCTGTTGGGCAGTTTTTTTATTTTGGCTCACCAATCGAGACTCCATTTATTGCAGGTTCAGGCTACCCTATGCGGAGGAAATCCTCCGCCACTTTGACTGAGGAAATGCCTAAACTGAGGTTTTGGCAGCACCCATTGCGTACTCTTTCATTCCATGCCGACAACCATGGCGCACGAGCTACCGACCGATTCGTTTGAACCGGTCGACACGCTTACTGCTGAACCGTCGCAGTTTTCATCTGCACACCCACAAACGCAGCCGTCGCCTTTTCCAACGCGATAGCCTGCAGCTGATTGCGAACTGTGTCTTTGGCTTGATCGAAGGTGGGAACTTGGGTGGGACGTTTGGCGTCAAGTTTGACGATCACCCGCTCATTACCTACGACAATCGCTGTTGGCGTTATTCCTCCAACAGGCAGTTGCGTGAGTGCCTGAGCTACTGGCACCGGTAGACCCTGAGTCTTGCCTTCGGTAACCGGCGTTTTAAAACTGACCCACGCCATTTCGCCGCCGCTAGCCTTGGTCGGCCCAACACTATCTTGGCGCGCCAGTGCATCGAATGCCGCGCCGCCCTTGAGTTGCGTCAGCACGGTAGCCGCGGTCGTATCGTCAGCCACGATGATGACGCGCGGTTTGTAATCTTCTTGCCCCAAGGAAGCGACGATTTCGTCGTAACGGGCTTTGACCTGCGCATCCGTGACCAGCTCCGGGTGGATATTGTCCTTGAGATACAGTTGCGTTTCAGCATTAGCCTTGGCTTGTTCCATCGCGGCTTGCACTTCCGGTTTGGCCCCGTAATGCGCTTTTTCCGCACCCTGCCGGAAGATTTCGCGAGCAATCAACTCCAGCTTGAGCGTCTGACGTATTTGCGGCGTGTCCGGCTGATTGGAAGCGCGTAACGCGAGGTCCAACTGTGTCTGCGCAATCGGCACGCCGTTGACCACGGCGATCACACCCGGCGGTAAAGTACTCACACCCGATGCCGCCACCGCCGCGTTATTGCTGGATGGCTCCGGCGCCGCTTGGCTGGTGAGCGGCAGGTTAAGTGCGACGCAGGCAAATACGCTGATGCACAGCGCAGGCAGACCAGATTTCAGGCGTGAAGCGGGATTTTTCATCGACGTTTCCTTAAAAATGAACATTCATCGTAGCCAGCAGCAAGGTCGCCTTCGGACCTAAACTTGCCGGCTGCGTCAGCGGACGGCCGAGGGTGGCCTCGCCTGAAATTTGCTCTTGGCGCCATTGCCACTGGCCGCGCAAGCCCGCACCGAAAGCGGCCAGGGTCGGGAACCCAGGCACCGCAACCAGATCGGCCTTGCCGCCATCGACAAACACATACGGCTCAACTCGGGCCTGGTGCCATACCGGCGTATTGACGCAGGCAATTTCATTACGCGCATACAGACCCCGGTCGCCGACGATCTCGCCGGAACGGAAACCCCGTATCGTATCCATACCGCCCAAATATAACTGGTCCGAGCCGTAAAGCGCGACATTGGTGTATTGACCGCTCAAGGTACCGCGATAGACAAACTCCGCCGCACCGAGCTTGGGCAACGGCAAGGTGGTGGTGGCCGTGGCATCGAGTTTGGTGAACTGGCTATGCGCATCGCTGCGCGCGATGGCGTCACCATCGTGATCGGCTTCGAACCACGGCAACCCTTGAGAAATGCCCGCATCAAGCGTGAAATTACCCGGCGCGTCGTTCAGCACAAACTTGCGCAGCCAGTTGCCGCCGACCCGCAACACGGCGATGCGCTGCGGGTCCAGATCGATATCGTTGACGGTCCGGTCCGTGCGGCGCCAGGTTAGCGTGGCGTCAAGGCTGGTAATGCCGGCTTGCGAGCGCTCAAGCGCATAGTTCCAGCCGAAGATATGGCTCAGGGTCCGGCCCGATTCCAAGGCACTGGTGCCGATCAATTCCTGGTAATCAGAGTCCGACAGCGTGTAACTGAAAGTGTGGCGGCCGAACGGAACGGCAACGGAACCGACCAAAGCGTTGCTGTTTTGCGTACCCACGTAGTTAAGGCTGATCGATTCCTGCAAGCCAATCAGGTTGTCGGCCTCCACTCCCACCCGATAGCGCGTCACGCCGGTGGCGCTACTCCCGTAGTTGTCGACACCCACGTCGTAATAGAGCGCATCCCCCGGCTTATCGTTGATCGCAATCACCGAGTCTCCCGGACTCTGCCCAGGCTGGATCTGCAGCGAAGCCTGGTTGCGGCGCAGCCGGTTGATTTGAGCCGCACCCTGGTCGAGATCGGTCAGGTTGAGGGCATCGCCCGGCGCTCCTGGAAACGCCCATTCGGTCCCCGCATCGGTCAATAGACCGCCGCCCTGGGAAGCCTCACCGGCCTTGAGGCGATGAATAGGCTGGCCATTGATCGTGTATTGACTGATACGGCCGACCTGCACTGTGACCTTGAGCGTACCGGACTCAAGGTTTTGCGGACCGAGCAAAGCCCGTGTGGTGATATAACCGGCCGAGACGAAGGCGTCGTTCAGTCGTTTGAGCAGGACACTGACCCGGTGTGAACCCAAGGGGTGACCGATAAAGGGCGCGGTGATGGCATGGATCCGTGCGCCGGACAGTACCGTATTGCCGTCCAGATCAATTTTTGTAATCAGGAAGGCCGCGCCCGTCTCGGGAATCTGCTCAATCGGCGTAGTCAGCGGAATGTCGAGTGCGGTGGCCGATGGCGAGTTTTCCGCATTGGTGATGGTCGCGGGCGGCTGGGCGAGCGCCCGCTGTGCAGCCTGGGCCCGCTGCTGGTCGATCAACTGCTGACCCGGATCTTGGATCGGCCTGGCGGGCGGCACAGTTTGAGCCGCTACCCGTGAGCTTGGCAGCAGCGCCAGCGACATCACAATCAGCACCGGCCACAGCGAATACGGTCCGTTCTCACGGCTTTTTTGCCTATGCACCCTTACCATACGAGCAATCCCAGCGGCTTGCCGATTTGCACCGGGGTTGTGGTTGGAGCGCGTACCGTCGTGATCGTGCCCGTCGCCGTGGTGCCTTGCGCGCCGCTGAAGTAGCCGCCTTCGATCATCCCGTCGCCGATCAGCGTCACCTGCCCGTCGGCGGTAAAGCCGCCGCCGATGTCGGTCGCAATAATCTCGGCCCAGGTACTGCCAAAGAAGGCTTTAAAACCACGTTCCTGATTGATTGCCGAATACCCCGTCACGCCCTGCGCATAGGTGACGGGCGCGGTGACTTGAATATTGCCTTGGGCGAAGACGGTACCGCCCGTATTGCTCGCTACGGTGCCTGCCGTAATTGCAATATTTGCGCCGGACTGGATCGTGCCACCGTAAGGCGTCACGTCGCTTGACGCATTGGCGTGGCAGACGATCCAGCAGCTTTGATCGTAGCTGGCTTGGCCCGAAAATACGGCTGCGTTGCTGAACGCTTGTTGGGCGGTGATCGTAATCGCAGCATCATTCGACTGGATCACACCCCCGCTATTGGTCACATTCCGCCCGGACAGCGTCACCGGCCCGCTGGTCGACGCGATATACGCCAGTTGATCGGGGTCGGTCACAGTGCCGTAATCCACATCAAAGCCGCTGCTGCGGTGGGTGAAAAACAGAAAACTGCTGCCTGTATCCGAATACGCGACCGGCTGGCCATTGTTGGTGCCACCTGTGTGGTCAACGGTATTGAGCAAGTCACCCTGAGCGGCCAAGTCTATGCCTTGATTCGCCAGGATCCGGGCGTTGTCGTTGGTGATATTGCCCTGAGCGGTGAGGGCCAATTGCCCATTGGCCGCAAAGAGAATGCCGAGATTGGCGCTGCTGGACCCATTCGTGATCGATCCACCCGCATTCAGCGTCAGATTGCCGCCGGTCGTGGTGCCGTCTGATGCGGTGCTTCCCGCCTGGATCAGGCTGCCGGTATTGGTGATGTCGCCGGTAGTGGTGAGGCTGACGGCATTTCCTGCGGTAAGGTTCGATGCCCCTGTTGTATCGTCGGCCAGCGTCACAGTGCCCGCATTCACCGTAACATCATTCGATGCGCTCACCTGAGCGCCTTGCAGTGAAACGGTTCCTGGGGTGGTGATCTGAATATCCTGCGCGGCCATGACGGTGCCGTCGGCGACTGTCACATCACCCGTCGATGTCACCAGCACATCGCCCGCGGTGGCATACAGTTGTCCCGAACTCTTTACCCCTGCGCCCTGGTCCGTCACCATAATCTGCACCCGTCCGGCGGTCAGGCCGCCCAGCGCGGTGATATCAACGGCAACGCCGGTATTGACTGTACCCGGCGAGGTCGAACTGGTCAGCCAATCATGCGTTTCGTCGCTCGGCGAAAAACTGGTGTCGTAGGTATTGGTGGAGTCGCCAATGATGGCGCGGATACCGCTGGTGGTGCTGGTAAACGGGTTATTCACCGGGCCGTTGACGGCAAGCTGCTTGGCGAGTAAATCGAGATTGACCAGCGTACCGGACAAGCCGCCCGGGCCGATCGTGATGGTGCCGCTGTGGGTGGTCAGCACGACGTTGCGCTGAATCGTGCCTTGTGTCGGCGTCAGATCGATAAAACTGACCTGCCCAGTCGACAACACCGCATGGCCGGTATTCACGAAACTGCCGCCATCCACCGTAATCCCATTCGGGTTGGCTAAAATCACATTCGCACGCGGACCCAGCACCGTAATCGCGCCCTGGATCAGCGAAGGATTGGTGCTGCTGACCTGGTTGACGATGGTGCTGGCGTTGATGCCGTTGTTGTTCAGATCGACGCCTGCCTTCGTCACGTTGAAGGAACTGTAGCTGTTGTTCGACACGCCGCCGACGGTGGGGGCTAGACTCACGGTCTGATGGCCGGCCGGATTGACCGATACTGAAGTGGCAGTGCTGCCGTCGGCGACGATGCCGGCGGCTGAGACGGTCTGCGTTGCAGCCATCGCGCTCAACAGGCAGAGCACTTTCAACGAAAATTGGTCCCGCGTTACGCTGGATAAGGGTCGATTCATCATGCTGTTAAGAGGTTAGACATTGGCCCTGGAGATCAGGCAATTCAATATTATTTTTCCAGCGTCGAAAATCGGGCCGATCGGCAAAGCAAGTACTGTCCAGTCTCGGTCATTGACCCATCCCCTATCGTTGTTTGTCTCAATAGGGGTTAACTTTCCATCTTTGCACGTTCCCACACAGCATCCTTGGAAGCGCGCCAAGCATGCCATCCTGGCGGAAGGCTTGCCAACTCTACAACGCTAGAATCGATCTTCACGATACTTTGCAGGCTAACCACCATTGCATCACGCTCCTTCACCGGCTCAGTCTGAGTGACATGGAATTGCCACGCACCGTCACCGCTGTCATGTGACACATACGCAATCCACTCGTGCTCAACCACAATTTTTCGGCTAACAATGACGGCAACGTCGGGCGGATCATTGAATATCCAGTTTTCTATGCTCATCTGCTATTTGTTGGGCTCTGTGCATTCTTTAGTCGCGAAAGAACTCGCTCATTACTGTAGCGATTAACCCTACGCGCAACATCCAGATCTGCGAGCGCTTCAATTGCTTAGGTTCCCGTACTAGCGCAGTCCATTTTGGGTTGGCCCTTGCTCTGTCCGTGCTGTTCCGACGATCCTCAGTCTTCAAATTCAACCCATCGATAACTGTTACCGTTATTATCAATTTTATCGGGCAAAAAACGACCATCTGGACCGATTGGGGTGCCTGGTGGATAAGGAACCTTGCGACCCTTTATCCGAGCCAGAAATTTGAAGTAATGGTCCTTAATTCCCTTTGGCAAATCGGGCTCGATTCCTTCTTGAATTAATCGAGTTTCATAAGGGCTACCTTTGTAAGGAACTAAAAGTTTATTGTTAATTGCTGCGTTCACCAGGGGTAACAGCTTTTCTTTATATTTAAAAATCGCCTCTTCTGCATTTGATGCTGATTCAATATAAGCCCTTAACGTAAGCGCTTCGCGTAACAAAGCTTTGGGATCCACTTCCGTCAGGTAACCATCTTTATCGAGCATCACTAACTTGCGCATATCACCCCCCACCATTAACAACGACTGAGCCAATTTTTTCCGGCGCAGTAAACACCGAGCGATTCGTCACAATCGATTGCTGCGCCCCACCGCTTTGAAATTGACCCGTATTAACATTAAACGTCTCGGCAACGGTACTCTGATATACCGTCGTCGGCTGGGTAGCATTAATTTGATATATATCAAAAACAATGGGGGTCAGCCCACGAATTGAGCAATCCTCGCGCCAACAATTCAATCAGTCATGCGCATCACACTCTGGACCGCCATCAAATTGCAGGGCTTTACGCTGCAATTTGTAGACCTGTCCCCGTTGTTACAAATTGGCAATACTATTGGGCGAAGCTACCGTTGTAACGCCATAGTCATCATTTCGACCGGCTTGTGGCTACTGAGCACCAAGCTGAAATACAGAAAAATCGTCTGGGAACTCGTGCTTGTCTGGCACAACGTGCAGAATTAGCAGCCGCGCAATCTCTGCCTGTTCTGCTCGCGCCAAGCCGACAAGGCGTACATAGCAAATTATTCCTCCGACAGATTTCTCTATGGCTAACGTAACGAAAATGTCCTCCTCGCCACGCCACCACTGAATACCCAAAGGCAATTTCTTGCTATCAATACTCTGCAGGAAATTTACATCAATTAAAGAACATTCGCCTTCCTCATTCCATACGTGACACATTCCGGACCGAGAATTTTTCAACGAAAAGCCGAGTTGAACAAACAAATCTCGCAACTTTCCGAGGACCGCTGTTGCAGATTTGTTCGTCCAAAATGTGTATGTAAATGATGCCATTCTGAACCTCTATGGAATAGGCTTCACAAAGCTCGACCCCAACACCTTCGTTGCGGCATTGATAACGGATTGCGGCGTGCCGGATGCGTAGTAGAAGTACGCATCAACCCCACGTGCTGCAGCCGTCTGCGAATAAATCATTAATGATTGTACGAACGCTCCAAGATTGTTTGCCTTAGCGGGCTCTTTTACAGCATAAATATTTTCAGTTGCATCCGTTACGTCGACGTCGGTGCTCCCGCTGTTTGTTCTAATTATCTCACCAGACACGGTGCCATCAACTTCATCCGCAACAGCTTGTTCGCGGGCCGCTCCAATTGCGTTAGCCGCCGCTCCACCGCCTCCCGAACTCCCCGCACTGTTTGTGGCAACAAATCACTACATAAGTTGCTCATTTCCATGCACGACTATGACTCCTCCTTCCCCAAACGCACCTTTTATCAAATCTACGACCTGCAAGACGAGATTTGCAGCGCTTTTTTCATTGAGACTTATCATGAAAAAAGATTTCGCGTGCATTCCATATTCCAGCGCAATTTCCTTATGAATCGAATTTGCCTCCCGCACCTTTGAAATCACGAATTTCCTAGAGAAGATTTCTCGATTGCTTGCCGAAAGCGATAAAAGTGTCGCTTCGGCATCATCCGGCAGAGCGAGTGCGTAGCAAGAAAGATCAACAGCCATGTCAGTTGCCTTTAATGTTGAGCTTGATAACCACACCCGATTGATCTATGGCCGTGTGGATGTCCTTCAGCGCCCGAATGCTCACCCGTGTGTACACCTGCGTCGTCTTGTATCCGCGTGACCCAGCATCGCCTGGATGAACCGCACGTCCGCGCCGTTCTCCAGCATCTGCGTCGCCATCGCGTGACGGAACAGGTGGCAACTGCCGATCTCGCCCAGCCCCGTCCCGCGCACGTAATTGCGCACCAGGTGCGTCATCCGGTTAACCATCGTGGCATGCCTCTCGGCGAGATCGATTAGCCATCGACGCACCACGTCCGGCAAATGATTTCGTAGCACGGACCATCGTCAAAGGTAATCATCAGGTGTCGCAATGCTTCGATGGTCGTTTGATCTTTCCTTCCAGATCTTCGGACTTCCTCCAGCCAGTTACTGTCGAGCGACACGAGCTTTCCATAGGCAAGCTTGAACATGTCCGCGGTGCAGGATGTCAAAAATGTGCACTTGTAGGATTCCACCCCCCCGAACCCCAAGGCGATAGAACGTGGGCCTCCATCGTCGCCTTCGATAGACAGCCTCAACTCGCACTCGCGGCGGGGACGAACAACAAACTCAGGGCTCGTCAGCAAAGCTGAGGCCGGTACCGGTAACTCCCAAAGTTCCGTCATTGTTTTGCTCCTGGAGGCGGAATGCTTCC
>Ga0302304_10000405_pt1 | contig 25217 bp, 15 predicted proteins | sample III_Palsa_E2_2_FD_198769 | JGI IMG/M metagenome (GOLD analysis project Ga0302304, IMG submission 198769) | Peat permafrost microbial communities from Stordalen Mire near Abisko, Sweden - III_Palsa_E2_2 | ecosystem: Environmental > Terrestrial > Soil > Palsa > Peat permafrost | place: Sweden...
TAAGGGTTCGGCACAAAACGTTCTGTAGTCAACTCCTCCCGGTTCAAATAACCTCGCGCCAAACCATAACCCGATACATGCAACTCCCCAATCACACCAACTGGCTGCAACGCCCCGAAATCATTCAGGATATACAAATTCGTATTGCCTATGGGTTGACCTATCATAATTTGATCCGATGAAGCACAACGGTCCAAGGTATAACAAGCGGTATCGTTTGATGCCTCTGTTTGCCCATATCCATTCATAATGACTAACCTAGGATTACTCGCGTGGCACTTTTTAACAACCTGCATATTAAGTCGTTCACCTGTGAGCACCAATATCTCAATTTTATCAAAGTCTAGTCCCTTGTCATCATATACAAACTCATTTAACTGCGATGGAATCACTTCTATAACACGGGCATTGAAAGAGGCGGATTTTGTGAGTACTTTGCGAATATCCGCAAGCTCTTCGTCATCGCATAAAACAACTGTACCTCCCAGCACCAGCGGAGTCCATAGCTGCCATATCCCCCCGACAAAATACAGATGTGAATTATGGCAAAGAACTTCACCTTTAGTCATCGCCAGTAAACCAATCTTACTATATACCTGATTAACTATTCCTTTATTTTCCAGCATAGCCCCCTTGGGCTCTCCGGTTGAGCCGGAGGTATAAATGATACAATTTAAATCATTAGATGTATTTTTAAACTCGGGGTTAGAGTGGAGACAACCGGCTGAAGCAGACAAAAACTCCGATAAAAAAACGTCATCAAGAATGACCTGGCAATTAGCATCTTTAATAATGTAATTAACCCGATCTACTGGAGTGTCAGGGTTTATGGGAACATAGGTCCCCCCGGATTTCAATACAGCTAAAATAGCGACAACCATCCATTCGCTTCGCTTTAACAAAATTGCAATTGATGTTTCCGGAAATATTGGAGATCTTGAGTGTAAAAAATGAGCTAAGTTATTAGCCGCTTGATTTAGTTCAGCATAACTTATTTGCCTTTCCTTAAAGACAAGGGCTATATTAGTCGGCGTAACAAGTACCTGATTTTCAAAAAGCTTGATAATTGATTGATCGGTTGGATAATTAACAATTGTGTCGTTGAACTGAAACAACAATTTGTTCTTTTCTACCGGATCCAAATACTGCAGATCTGTTAAGGAGGTTGAGGGAAAATCTTTTAGCGTTGTTAGCAGGCGGAGCATATGTTCCAGCAATCTCTCAACTACATCAGCACTAAAAAGATGTGCCAGATAGTCAACGGCAAGGATCAAATCATTCTCAGGAGAAAATTCCAGCAAGTGCATAACCATATCCTCTTGCTGTTCACCGCTGGAAATGTAAGTTATTTCCGCGGGAAACTTTGTTATGTTTGATTGATACTGAACCTTTTGGTATGAAAAAGTGAGATTATATATATTTCCTTTCATATCCAATTTATCCAGAATATCGAATAGTGGGTAATGTTGATGTCTGAAGTATTCATTTAACTCCTTCTTAACAAGCAAAAGCGTATCAATGAAAGTCATATTATCCTTCAGCTCAACATAAAAAGGCAACATATTAACAAAAGGGCCGAAGGTATTTTTGAACTGCCGTCCTATCCGGTTAAAAACGGGCATACCAATAACCGCTGAATTATTATTATAGCTTTTGTTTAATAAAAGTATTACAGAGATAAAATACGGAAGAACTGAACAATGGTACTTTTTGCAAAATACCTCAATAGCTGAAAAGACCTCTCTGGAAACAGGTAATTGTTTCCGGATTGAACGCAGTGATGGTTTCACGTTCGCTTGTATGCAGGATTGAAAAGCTTTTGCATTTGATAATTTCGATAAACGGGTATGCCAAAAGTCGGCATCCTGGGCATACCTATCACTTGATTTATAGCGATTTTCCTCCGTCAGAAAATCCGAATAAAGTGGAAAACTATATAGATCAGTTTGATTATCATTATTTAAAAGATCTAAATAAACAACGGATAGTTTATTAAATAACAAAGCCATAGCATATCCGTCAAGAACAATATGATGTGCTTTAACATACCAGTAATATTCATTTTCAGCAATTTTCAACAGACGGCTTTTTAGCAGGCTCCCATGAAGATCAAACGGCTGTTTTATATCTTCATTGATCCAGGCGAGTACTTTATCTTTGCCATCGATCTCCTTTGTGTAATTTAGTATCTCGAAATCAATATTTTTTGGAGTTTTCTTATCGGCCCCATTCATTCTGTCAAACATGCCGACAGTCATGTTTAGAACGTCGATATTGTCTGTTATGATGCCGATCGCTTTACTGAACTTTGCTTCATCAAGCACCGCAACAATATGTGCAAAGCCACCTATATTAAATATAGATGAAGAATGAAAAAGATTTTGGGCAACCCAAATAGACTTCTGAATGGACGAAATACGGTTCATTTGGCTAAATAAAATAAGAGCTTCTTTTTAAATCAGGGTATTCAGGTGATTTGATCATATTTCGTTTAAAATGGGTTCGGAGCCATTTATAAATTTTTGATCATACAAATAAGGAACATCAGCTATAAAGGATTCATTTTCCTGCTTTAACATCGCCATGAGCCAATCACGGCTAATAGCCGGAAAATATATACCTCTTAAGGCAAGCTGATCGACAGTATATCCTTGTAGGTAACTTACGTTTCTAGGATTTCGATAAAATCTTTCCACCCACATCAGCGTGGCATTAACGAGTTCAATATCCTCCTCCGAACCGGTAAATTCTAGGACGGCCTGCTTGAATTTTGCCAGGCTAACTTTTTTAATCCTGTCATGGGTATCGCTCAACCGATCCGCCAAATCCAAAAAAGAATATTTTTGAGGATTTTCTATATGTAGACAATCCTTAAGCTCTTCAGGCAAGTGAAGGCAAGAACTTACAATCCCTCTTGCAACAATATCAACAAAAGAAAATGAAACGGTTTCATTGTAATCGCCCGGTATCATCCTCAGTAAACGAATTCCATTTAATATTTGAAAAATCCTGTTTTTATTGGCATTCATTTGGAAAATTGCATTGGTTGAGTCCGCAGCAATATGTCCCATGCGATAAATCTTACCTTTACCTCCATTATTAAAATATCTTCGTATGACTTGCTCAGCATCAAATTTAGACCGCTCATAATCAGATAAAAATCGTTGACCAGAATCGAAATCATCTTCAGAGAATGTCCTATAGCTTTGATCGGTATAACCACTGACAGCCATGGAGGATATGTAATGAAGTTCTTTCCCTCCTTCTTCCCCTGCAAAAGATACCATTTGGTTGATTGATTCAACATTTATTCCCCTAAGTTCCTTATACGTTTTTAGCAGATTAGTATTTGCCGCAGCATGAATAACAAGGTCTGTTTGATCTTTCAGCCATTTATATGTCACAGTATCTACCCCAAAATCATTGCATGTGAGGTCTCCGCTAATAATTTGCAAATGTGTGTCAAGCCGATCATTATAGCTTTCAAAAAAATGACGGTATAGGTTTTTCACTCTTTCAGTAGCACTTTCATCTGAACTTGCTTTTACCAGACAGATAACTTTAATATTATTTTCTGACAAAAGTTCCTTCAATAAAAACACGCCTAAAAAACCAGTACATCCTGTAAGCAACACCGTTTTTTCAGATACAACCTTAGTTGGTCTAAAGCCGATAACCGGATTAAATACAGGCAATCCTACAGTAGGCAGATTGCTGACAATGGCTTCCAAATGACTATGAGTTTCGAGATAAACCTCATTGTTCAAGGCATAATTCAATGTTTTAACAAATCGATCCGTCAGTCGCTGCACTTGAAGCCTGGATATCAGCTCACATTTAAATTGTATATCAATGATCAACCGGTGTCCAATAAATCTCGCAGTAAAATATATTAGATATTCTTCGTTTGCTGCGGCGTTACGCGTCGCGCCCGGGTTGAATCCAGCAGGTGCTAACTGCAACCTCCCGGTTCCCAATACGTCCGGAAAATGTCCGAGATAGTTGAATCGAATATCTGATATATTTAATTCAGTTTTCTTTGCCGATGAATAAACAGTATTAAAATTACGTGCAATTTCCGCATGTTCATTAATTATCGCCTGGCAGTTCTCGGGGTTCAATTTATTTGCTTCAAAAAACACAGGCAAGGTCAATGCCCACCAAGCTACGGAACGGCTAATATCTATCAAATCCACTTCTTTTGGCCTACCATGAAATTCGACATCTATCGAAATCTCCTGTTGATCAAATTCTTCCGATAAGGATTTTACCAGCGCACTTAACAAATATGCATCGGTATCTACTTGCCGTTGCAACAACTTTGAATTAAAAAACGACGTAGTCAGATCATTCGGTATAATGAAGCTGTACACTTCCATCGCAGATGACAACCTTTTATTAAACGCCAGTAAAGAAATTCCAGCAATTTTTCTGGACGCGAGAGTTGGCAGTGAAAACGGAACAGCTTTCTTACCTTTATATTGGCGATAAAATAGATCTAATAGATTTTCGGCCCTTAAAGTTATAGGTTTTCCGTTTATAAGCCTATTATAATGGTCAGCAAGCTCATCAATTAATAAATGCCAGGAGATTACATCTACAACCATATGATGAGCCAGTAATAAAATGTAATCATTCCCCTTTGAATTGACGAATACCCTTGCCTTGAAAAACGAGCCTCTTGCAACCGATAATTCATTTATCATTTGCTTTTGTGCAAATTGAATCTGATAGGCTATAGAATCATCAGCCTCTAACACGGTCATTCCTAATGTTAATGGCCGTTCATTATTTACTGAACCAACTTTACTTCTTACCAATTGAGCATGCCCTTGGATTACCGCATTTAAGGCGATGGCAAAATGATCATATTTTAAGCTACTTAAACTTTCAAATAATAAGCTTTGAGCATAGGTGTCCCGTCCTTTTTTGTTTTTATCTAAAAATTGTCTTTGAGAAAAAGTAAAATGCTTCTCCGAAGAAAATATCGTTTTCACATCCACTCCTGTTTTCGGGCAATCTAAATTGATAAAGTCGGTGTAAAGCGGATTATTTAAAAGGTCCCCTATTTGTACCTTATATCCAATGCGCTGTAGTCTACCAATTAGCTGCATCGCAATCAAGGAATCTCCTCCAGATTCGTAAAAAGCTAACCGATCAATTTCAGTTTCATTTTTCAGCAAATCCATCCAGTTGGCACGTACATCAGCTTTCCAATCACCACTACCTAAAGGATTGTCTTGCTGCTTGTGAACCGACAGAAACTGAAGTTTCAATGTATTAACATCCACTTTGCCGTTTGATGTATAGGGTATCTCATCAAATAGATAAATATATGATGGAATTTTATACGCGGCCGTGCGGCTAGCCAGCCATGACGACAAGTCCTCGGCACTTACAAGATTCGCTTCTTTTAAACGGACATAAGCTTCCAAAACGCCATGTTCAAAATGATCAGAAAGCGCAACAATTGCCATTTCAACATCGGGATGTGACATTATTAATTGTTCAACTTCACCTGCTTCGACCCTATATCCCCGGATTTTGATCTGTCTGTCCTTGCGATATAAAAATTCAAAATTCCCATCGTGCAAAAGCCTGCAAAAATCCCCTGAAAAATAGCAGGCTAACGATTCTCTGTCAATATGATACCTATTAAATTTTTTCTTATTTTCAGATTCATTTTGAAAATATCCGTTACTGACTCCTGGCCCTGCAATAATAAGTTCACCAATGCCATTTTTTTCGTCATGTAGAATAAAATGGCCCTTCCCTATCGGTTTTCCTATTGGAACTGTTAAAGTTTCATTAAAATTACTATCGTCCCTCCTTATCTCATAAATGGAAACTCCAATCGTGGTTTCTGTAGGTCCATAATGATTATACATTTTCTCACAGATATTGGATGCAAAAACTCTTTCCACACTCGCCCAGGTTAATTTCTCCCCACCCACTATTAATCTCGTCAAAGGTCGATCAAGTGAAGTTTTGAGATAAGGCAAAATAGACCCTAAATGGGATGGAGTAATTTTCAGCAATTGAATATTCGAATTCAATAACGTTTCAATAAATAATTGAGGATCTGTTGATTCAATTTTCGAAAATATCCGCATAGATCCACCGACTAATAGAGGAATTAACATACTGGTCATTCCAAGGTCAGCCGAAAAAGTAGTTACATGTGCAGAACATAGTGGGCTATCAATTTCTAACTCCTTTACAATTCCATAAAGATAGTGCAGTACATTTTTATGTGTAATTTGAACAGCCTTCGGATCACCTGTTGTCCCACTCGTACAAAGCATATAACAAATTTCAGACACAGGTGAGTGGATTAGCTCAACGGGTAAAATATCCGCCAACTCGATGTCGTTAATATCGAATACCTTTATTATTCCAGATTGTTCCGATAAAAACTTTAGCTCAGCAACGTCGGCAATAACGATATTTGACTGAGCGATACTTATCTTTTTCTTCAACGCCTCTCGACCATCTTCTTGCTCCAAAATAACAGGAATACCTCCCGCGAATATTATTCCCCAAAAGGCAATAATAGCAGCAATATCTTTTTTACTAATGCAAACAACACGATCATTTAGACGCAGGTCCTGCTTTATTAGAAAAGTCCCCAGTGCTGTGCTTTTTTGGTAAAGCTGCTTATATGTAAGCGAAGATTGATGATCTGTAACCGCAATATTATCTGGAAAGTAATTGACAGTATTTTTAAAAAGTTCGGTTAAGTCTTTAAATTGATATTGCATTAGTAAATTATATAAGGTAGAATCACGGATTAGATATAGGCAATTCTATGTTTATAAATATAAAAATCTATTCCTTATGTTTCATATTTTTATAAGCTTTATTAACTTTTTCAAAAGCAATGAGATTTATCGTCACCGCCTAGGTATACAATAAATAACCGTATTATTATAGCCGCCATAAACTACTTAAACCAAGCATTAAATTTAAAATCGGAAATTTCATCAAATGAATGCAGCATACAAAATAATAACACGAAATCTCGGCTTTGGGAACTTAATTAGATATGCATTGGGGGGACTATTAATCGGTCTTTTGAACTTCGGATTTATTATACTGACCGTCAATACAATCGCTATGATTGTTTCAGGGATGTATAAATCATTTAGCATAAAATATGCCATTGAATTCTGTTTAATCATTTCTTCGTTTATATGCATCCGTTTACTATTGACAAAATCGTTAATTCGGTTCTCGCAAACCTTATCTTGGAAACTGAGAAAAAACATCATTCAAACGGTGCTCGATTCAAATTACTCGATCATTTTAGAAAGAAAAAGCCAGATCAGGACATCATTGATGTATGATATAACAGTTATCAATGACGCTTCTCTGGGATCAGTAGAATTTTTAACTGCTTTGATTTTGGCAATGGGCTGCATGGGATATCTTTTATACCTTTCTCATTTGATTTTCTTGATTACAGCGTTGATAATAGCTCTGGGAATAACTCTTTATTATTTCAGCACGACTAAAAACACAATTGAATTTAAAAAATCACATGTACAGGAAGGGAATTTTTTTACGGGTCTAAACGATATACTTTTGGGGCTTAAGGAAATTTACATGTCGCAAAAAAAACGAAATGACATTTTCGAAAATAAGATAAATAAAGTATCTAAAATTGCCATCGAAATAAATTCCAGAGCTTATAGAAGATTATTAAACAACGCTATTATCGGACAGGTATCCTTATATATCTTGATCGCATTCATTTTGCTTTTCCTCAGCCTATCGGGTAATTTTAAGCCTACAATTTTAATTAACTCGGTATTTACTTTGATTTATCTATTGGGTGCTTTACAGTCAATTATTAACCTCATACCAAGTTTTTCAAGAGCTAAAACATCTTCCGAAAACATAATAGAATTAGAATCATACCTTCGCCAACATACTCGTATTCACGAACCGTCTGATCCGCCGATCATAGGGCATTTCAGTAGTCTCTCAACCCATCAATTAACTTTTAATTATGGCGATGCCGCGTCATTCCAAATTGGCCCGATTGATTTACAAATAGTTAAAGGTGAAGTATTATTTATTTACGGCGGTAATGGTAGCGGTAAAACAACGCTTATCCAGACCATTCTCGGCTTTTTCAAGCCCAGTTCGGGAGATATCTGCGTCAACGGCTTAAGAATTAATAATGAACTTGACTACTATAAATCCTTCTATTCAGTAGTATTTAGCGACTTTTACTTGTTTGACTATTTAATTGCTAACGAAAACCCAGATCTCAACCTTTGGAATTATTACGCCAATCTCTTTGGAATTGCAGATAAGCTTTCCCTCGATGGAAATAACTATTCTACCCTTGAATTGTCCACCGGACAAAGGAAGAGGGTCGCATTAATCACCGTTTTAATGGAAAAGAAACCGATTTTAGTACTTGATGAATGGGCTGCTGATCAAGATCCGGATTTTAGAGGGAAGTTCTATACAGAAATACTACCGATTTTAAAAAAAGAAGGGCGGACAATTATAGCTATCACCCATGATGATAAATATTATAACTCCGCCGACTCGTTATACAAAATGGAAAATGGCCAGCTATACTTACAAAATATAGAGGTAATTTAACATGATCTCGCCCAACCGTACAGCCAATGTAAATACTTTTCTAACAGATTTACTCGTATTTCTTTAATGAAGTGTTTAAATAGAATTTTCCGTTTTAATTAACGTCCTTCTTTCAAATTTTATCCCTCTATTAAAATCCAGAACATTACAAATCTGTATATTTCTTAAAAAGTTGAAATATATCCGTTCTTTTAATTCAAAAAATTGAAGCTCCTGGGCATCTTGCTGATCATTAATTCGGATATCAAACCGATCATAAAAAAGGTCTGTAAGTGGCGCAATCATCAGTATAGCGGGTCTTTCAAAAAAGGTCGTGGGATTGGTATTCATCGCTGCCTTTGTTCCGGATCCAGGCCATTCTTTGTTTGACCTGTTAAATTCAGTTCCACATGATCCGCTCACAGGCATCAATCCTCCCGGTAAATATGGTTTTGACTGGTATGATAAATCAAAATTCCATACCGGGTTTTGCGCAGACCTACCACAGGCTCAGGCGAATTTTATGTATGATCATTCAATTCCACCAGTACTTGAATGAACGATGGGGAAAAAAACAGGAGGAAAAGTTTATGAGATTAAAGCCAGTCACGTTGTCTTTATTTCCCATGCCAGGGAGGTTGCTGCAATCCTTGAGACGGCTGCCAAAAATGCAAAGATAAAGTAAAAAGTGAGGCTTAATTAGCTGATAACAATAACTATAATAAACGAATTGATTTTGACACGCGTTTTGTACAACATTAATATTAAATATCATGGATATTAACGAAATTAAAAAAACTATTCTTGGTAAATGGCAAAGCATAAGTCCGAAAGTCAGGCCAAGTAATCAAAAGAATGAAAACGGCAGCGCAAAACCTTTCTATCTTTCCCGCGATTTTGAATATATGGCTGGAGATAGATTTACTCTGACAATTATAAATTATGCTGATCCATTTGGAAAAATTCCTCTGGCCAAAATTGCCATAACCGGCCACATCAGCTGGGAAGGTGCTCATTCAATCGCCGAAGGTGCCCAGAAAGTAAATTTCACTGCAGATGAAGTATATGAAGTTACGCCATTGATACAAGGATTTGCAGATATTCTTAATCAGGTTGCCAACAGTGGCTACGATAAATGGGAAATTGGAAAGGTGCAAAGTATTTTTGGAAAAACCTTTTTACCATTTGGGTTAACCGAGAGACAGTATTTCAAAGAATATGATTTGATCTATGTTTTTAAAAATTTACTGTTTTGGGGTGTCAGGAATGTCGATGGTGGCGGTTTCGACAGTGAGGAAAATCGGCCTACCAACTTACAAATTCCTATGATCAGACTCTCAAATGATAGTCATTCTTAAATAATAATTATTACAAATAAAATTAAGAGGCTGTTCTCGGTTTTGAGGTGAACCCCAAAAGTTAGACAAAAACTTTTGGGGTTTATTATTTATGTCAAAGCACACATTTGAAGAGAATATTATCTTCTTTTTCTTGCTAAATAGGTTAAAAATAATGTCCAAACACCAAATCCAACTATAAATAATGGTAATTTATTGGTAATGTGGTAGCCGCTAAAAATGCCCCTGTTGCAACTATACAAGTTAGGCATAATAAAATGAATGTTTTCATATCATAAAATTTCTTATGCGCTTACAAGACGCATTGTCCTACGCTGTTCTATTGGATTGTTCATCTCATATTTTTTGTTTTTTTGAGGTTTGGCTGGTTTCGGCTTACCGAATTCCATGAAAAACTTCATAACAGCCGCCTGTACCTTATCAACGACACTCCAGTCTTTTTCAATATAGATGTCGGTGATCTTATGATCCCCGTCCACGTGATTTAAGGCTTCCGCTATATCATCCTTATCCATCTGACACTTATTGCGTGCGATGGTGGCAAATGTATGTCTCGCCCAATAAAAAGTTATTTCTGGAATGCCTGATATTTTTCGCAAATGCTGCATGCCCTTACTTAGAGCCGTATCTAAGCCATTATATGTACTGTATCGACCTTTCAATTTGCCTATGTATTTTTCTAACAATGGCCTTGCTTCAGGAACAATCTTAATGCTTATAAAAGCACTATCGTCTCGCAGTCCACTTGTCTTAGATCGATTGTATTCTAACCTGGAACTTTGTGGATCATAATTATCTATATTGTAAAAATCGACGGCATTCATACCACACATATAAAAGCTGAGCAGAAATAAATCTTTTGCCAATTCAGCACGACTGTCTGGCTTTACCTCGGAATTTTTTATTTTAATAACCTGTTCAACAGGAATATTTCTCTTTTTTGTTTTTGGTGGCGCACCGATTTTATAAACCTTAAACGGATAGTGTTTTATTTTAACAACACCGATATCCTCGTTATTATAAATTTTCCTTGCTTCATTAAATAGCGTTCGCAGATCGCGCATATGAGAATAAATCCCTCCAGCTTGCATTCCTTTTTCTGTTGTGGTAACTTCATTGCCAAACTGATTGTTTCGGGTCATTGTGCGGTCGGTTTTTAACCATTTTTCATAGGCAAATAGCATTCCTGAATTAATCTCAGAAATCGATACATTTTCTCTTTTAAAATAATCTATAAGACTGTTGCGGATTGCACGATGATTATCTGCGGTACCATCCCTTTTTGACTTCCGCAATGAAGCAATGTGCTGGGCACAAAAAGAAATAAAATCTACATCCTTATCCTTATTAAGGAGATAAGCTTTTAAATCATCACAGGAAAAAAAATCGAGCTTCGTAGAAAGGTCACCAATTGTCTGTCTATAATTGGTTAGCGTTTCGTCTAACGATTTTAGGATCTGCTTATCCTTAATTTTTTTGTTTGCATCAAGTTGTTTCCCGGTTACATAGTGGTTAGTTTCGATAAACCGGCGAACGTCTTTGTGAAACACTTTAATTTGAACATGGTAGGTACCATCTTCTTCTCGATAAAATTGGTCATAAACCACAGCTTTTACAGTTGCCATAATTTTAGTTTTTTAGGCCACGTAAAAATCATCATGACGGAATGGTGACGGTTTTACGTGAAATTCAACAAATAATTATGCAAGTCCTGACTTTTTGCAGATTTACGGTGTCAGTGCCGTGATTGGTAAAAACCGCTCAAATATACGTAAAAAGGCCATTCTGAGTTGCAAAATGGCCTTTTTTACTCGTGCGCCCACCTGGGCTCGAACCAGGGACCAAAAGATTATGAGTCTTCTACTCTAACCGACTGAGCTATAGGCGCGGTTATTATTTTTAATCCTGAATGCAGATTAGGATTATTTTTTAGAGCTGCAAATGTAAAAAAAAGTTACTTAGTTAAAAACGAAAAATGAAATAACCTGGAAAAATAAATTTCTTTATTAATATTTCATTGATTTCCAGCAGCAATTTATTTTCCTTTACGCTGAATCATTACTTTCACTGTTCTGTAGATGATGTCGAGATCAGAGTTCAAGCTTACGTTTTGCAGATAAAGCAAATCATACCTCATTCTGGTACGCATTTGATCAATATTTTCAGCATAGCCATAATGAACCTGCCCTATAGAAGTTAATCCGGGTTTTAAGCGAAGCAGTTTTTTATAGTTCGGTGTTTTTTCTACAATCTTTTCAATAAAATGTTGTCTTTCCGGACGCGGGCCAACCACCGACATTTCACCTTTTAAAACATTCCAAAATTGCGGCAATTCATCCAAACGTGTCTTCCGCATTACCCTACCCCATTTTGTAATCCGGGGATCATTATCGCTTGACAATTGTGGGCCAAATTTTTCGGCATCTATAAACATACTTCTGAATTTGTATATATAGAACGGCTTTTCGTGCCGTCCAATTCGTTCTTGTTTATAAAAAGCCGGGCCCTTGGAGGTTGATTTGGTTACTATATACAGAATTAAGAATGCTGGCGCTCCGGCAACCATTACCCCGGTTGAAAACAAGACGTCAAAGCATCTTTTTAACACCCTTATTTTAAAGCTTATTTCGGGATGTGATGTGATATGCAAAACAGGAACGCTATCATAATTAACTAACTGAGCGTAATTATTACTCAATATTAAATCGGAAACTACTTTAATTTTTATAAAATTTTCATCGCCAATACGTATCAGTTTTTTTAACAATTCGCCATTCATTTCTTTATAGCAAATAAATATCTCATCGGGCTTTTTGGCAAGAATATTATTCACCAAAATATCTTCGGGCATATTAGAGATCTGATTTTCGGTGATAAAATCAGTTAAATCATACCCATACTCGGGATGGTGAGAAAATGAGCTAACTAAACGGGCGGCTATATTTTCATCTCCGATAATTAATATCTGACGATGATTATAACCTTTTTTGCGATAGTAATCCAAAAAGAAAAATAATATAGAACGGTGAATAATTATTAGCAAAAAGAACAATGAATAACTGATCATTACCTCTGAGCGGGATATATCATATATTTTAAAGAAATATATGATACTGAATACAAGAAGCAGATTATAAATAAGTGTTAACAGGAACTTATTTATATTGTCTCTGAGTACAAGTGGACGCTTTATATTAAAATTCCGGGACGCTAAAGAAACAATTATCCAGGCAATGTTAACAACCGCAATAAAAATTGCTGAAGTATTTTGTACCAGATAAGTATCAAACGTAATAAGATGCGAATTGTAAAGAGCTATGTTTAACAACAACAAATCTGAACCGAACACAGCTGCTGGAAGATGTTTTGAGTAGCGTATAGACATAAGGTTTGTTTTTGTAAAGTTACAACAAATTAATCTAATAGATAAAATAGTATCAAAAAAAAGTCACTTTAATGAAAATATTTCATTAAATCATTCTCTGCAATTTTAAAGCCAAAATATTAAGCTATTTACTTTCGCTTAATTAATTATTGTTTTTATAAATTCAGTTAATTCTTTACTAAAGCGTTGAGAGGAAAATGCAGCAGCATGTTTTGCAATTTCTGCAGGAATAAATAAGTCAGAATTATTTTCAAAATAATTTACTGCATCAATGATTGATGCAACATTTTGTTCATTAAAATAGACACCTGTTTTGCCCTGAATAACGGTTTCTCTTACCCCCCCTTTGCCATAGGCTATTACAGGTGTGCCGCATGCTTGTGCTTCTACAGGTAAAATACCAAAATCTTCTTCAGCTGCAAAAACAAAAGCTTTAGCCCGCGATAAATAACTCTTTAAAATATTCAGTGGCTGATAACCTAATAAAATAATATTACTAGTTGCCATTTTTTTAATCCTTTTAAAATCGGGACCATCACCCATTACAAAAAGCTTTTTATCCGGCATCTGAGCAAATGCTTTTACGATGAGATCGATTTTTTTGTATGGAACAAACCTTGAACAAGTAAAATAAAAATCTTCCTTAGTTTCGCATAGTTCAAAATTCTCCAATGCAACATTGGGGTATATTGTTTTACTTTCCCGTCTATATATTTTTTCAATTCTTTTTCCGATATAATCGGAATTTGAAATAAAATAATCAACCCTATTTGAGGAAATCACATCCCACTGGCGCATCCGGTGTAAAACTAACTTCACAAAAAAGCCCTTTAGTCCTTTACTAAGTCCTAAATCCGTAATATACTGATGATATAGATCCCATGCATATCGCATAGGTGAGTGACAGTAGCAAATGTGTATTTGTCCCGAATGGGTTAGTACCCCTTTTGCAACGGCATGCGACGAAGAAATAATTAAATCGTATGAGGAAAGATCAAACTGTTCAATTGCCAAAGGATACAGCGGCAGGTAATTCCGGTACTTTGTTTTGGAAAAAGGTAACCTTTGTATAAATGATGTAAATAATTTATTGTTTTCTAACCCTAGTGTCTTAATAGTTTCTTCCTGTGCCACCAAAGAATATATATCTGCCTGCGGATATAAAACAGCAATTTCTTTAAGAACATTTTCAGAGCCGCCAATTACAGTAAACCAGTCATGTACAAGTGCTACTTTCAAAATCTATTTATTATTTATAACAAAATGGTTATCGGGCAATTTACAAATACTATTGGATGCTATATTAGTTGTTACTAAACAGTTTGCTCCAATAGTAGTATTTTTCCCTATATTAATATTACCTAAAAGTATAGCTCCGGTACAAATTATGCAACCTTCTTCAATCACCGGGTACCCGTCGCTGGCAGATATCACAGGACCTACCCCCCTTCTTCCTAACGTTACTCCATGAAAAAGAATAACATCTGGCTTAATTTCAACCCCCGATCCGATAACCAAGCCTACACCATGAACAATTACAATTCCACCTTCAATTTTTGCTTTAAAATCAATATCAATTCCGTATAGTATCTGTATTATTCTTGTCAGGATTGATGGCAATACCGGAATTTTGTATCGGTAAAACAAATTTGACAAACGGTAATATAATAACCCATGGAATCCCCTGTTAAAAAAAAAAATTATAGCCTTATTTGTTAATGAAAATCTTTTGGCGGCTTTTAGATCTTCATTTATTTCTTTAAACAAGTTCATTGATGTTATTTAATATTTTTTGGCCCGATTCAAACCAACTAAATCTTTTTATGTTTTCTTTACCCGCCAAGATTAATTCAGTTTTAAGTTGATCGCTATTTAATAAATTAATAATTTTTCCTTTTATAGCTTCAACGTCATATGGATCTACATACAAGGCCGCATTACCGCAAACCTCTCTGTGAGCCGAAATATCTGATACAATCACCGGACATCCCATGCTCATTGCCTCCAAAGGAGGTAAACCAAACCCTTCATAGAAGCTTAAATATACAAAAGCTTCTGCATATCTCATTAACGAAGCCAGTTCATCATCCGAAACATAACTTTTCACTATAACACGCTCAGAAAGAAGCCTTTCATCTAATTCAAAATTATCCTTCTTTAATCCTACTACAATTAAATTGACTTTTTCGTCGATATCTTTATAAGCCTTCAAAAGATTATTTAAATTCTTTCTGGGATCTAATGACGAAACACTAAGCAGATATCTGCCGGCTTCAATTTGCTCAAAGTTATTATTTGTATTTAAATTTGAAGAATTATATATAACCCTTATCTTTTCTTGCCTAATATTAAGGTATTTAAGAATATCCTTTTTTGATGAATCGCTAACAGTAAACAGTCTCAGGCATCTTTTAGCAATATGTGGGATCAAAAAATTATACCATAAATAAAATGTTCGTGGAAACCAACCGGGGTTCACTTTATACGACATATCATGTATGGTAACTACCTGATTATTATAAAATACTAATCCCGTATTGCAAAAACTAACCACCAAAGGATTATTTTTCGATCTTAAATAAATCCTCAAATCAATTTGCTCCCAAACAGATCCTTTATTTTTACCAATCACTATCGCTCCCAGTTCTTCGGCCAAAGCATTGTCAATTACGTTAAACGGAGTAACGAAAACAATCTCACTATCTAACTTTCGCAATACTTTTGATATTTCTATTGCGAAGCGTTGTACACCGGTTACCTTTTGTGTAAGAAATCGTGCGTTTACAATTACCATTATAAATTTATACGTTATTGTAAATAATTAAGGTTAGTTAACTTTAACTCTGAATGCGTAAAACATTAGCACAATAACAGGTGGAAGTGCATAGATTGATAATGTGAAAAACTCAGAAAGCGCGGCAAATATGGATATATTTATTACAATTATTACGGTTGCTATTAATATTGACTGAGACTTATATATCCAATATTTTGTAAACTTCAGAAAAATGCCCTTTAAAAACCCCGATAAGAAGCAAAATACGACCACTCCTACCCATTGAAATGAAACATATCCCCAAATTGGAGAAGCAAGTCGCTTTCCGCCTGAGATTAATGTTGTGATGTCTTCACCCGGATTTGTAACTCTCAACGTATAAACTGCCGGGTTCCATTCATAATGACTCGGTATTAGCCCACCCAGTATCGTTCGTCCATATGTCCACAATGGGTTCCTGGTGAAAAAATCCATAAAGGTTAATTGGTCTTGAATATCTATCGAACCGGCTGAAGCCACGCGCCAAAAAAGATGATCATCTTTAAAATTTGAACTTACCTGATCAAAATCACGCACGCCTATGACAAAATAAAAAACCGAACTGAGTAAATAAATGGAGACCAGAAAGACGATCAGAAATGTGAAAGTCCATCTGTTTTTAAACGACATAATTATTGCTATTGCCAAAACCACCCCGCCAAACGCGGGTCCCCGTGATAGCGATACAGACATTAGTCCAACAGCGATAATTGCTCCCAGTAAAAAAAGCTTTTTCTTTTTGTTGTTATACCATACTATAATAGCGATTGGGGTAACGGTTGTAAGAATAAAGAAGGATGATAAATAAACTATCGAAACATAAAAAGGCACTTGGTAAACACCCCTGAAAAACTTAGCCGCTACAGGATCAGCAGCAAAAGCAGGCACAAAGCCCATCATCAAGTAGCCAAGTGTTTGGCCAACAATACCTCCTATTAAAAACACTTTAGTTACCTTAATAATTCTGCTTTTATATACCTCTGTATCAAGCAAGGCAAACGAAAAACTAGAAAATCTGACGGGTTTAATTAAGAACCCCAAATAAAGGCCCACTATATAAAACAGTGCCCCCACACATAAAATCAGGGTATACAGCGAAACTACATCACTGGAAAAATCTTCCTGATCTTTTAGTATTACTGCTGGTATAAAATAGGCAATGAAAATAAATCCCACATTTAAATGAGCCATCACATTGTATCTGCTTGGCCAAACCAAATAGGTGCCAATCATAAATACCGAACAGCTTAAAAAAATTAAAATTCCCTGCATTATGCTATAAGCTGATTTTTGGCAGATTTATTATAAGTAACTATCATTTTAGCAACGTGAGCATTATTTTGTAAATAATATTTTAAAAACCGATACCGATGTTTTGCAAACAAGTTTAAACTTTCCTTTTAGCAATCTCTTTACCAATGCAAATATAACGCCCGGCAATACGCCGATTAAACGCCATGGGTGCCATTTTTTTATAAATTTAACCCTGTTCGTTATCGAATAGTATTCGGCGTTAAAGGTATCCTTTTGTTTTTCGTTATCGACGATAATTGAAGCACCTTCTTTGTGGTAAACAATTGCATGGGACGCCACCGTGATCGCGAATTCGTATTTATGCGCCATTTGCATCCAATCAAGCTCTTCAAAATACAAAAAATAGTCTTCACACATTAACCCAGCTGTTTTGATAAATAATTGGGGCAAAAAAATAGAAGCACCTATTATATAATCGTCTTGAGCAAATTTATAGTTATCATATTGGCCAAGGTCTTTTTGACCATCGCCTATATGATAATGTTTACCTATCCACGTATTGTACTTTCCTGCAATTGCCTGCAAGATATCCGGGCTATAATAATATCTTAGTTTTGAACCAATTAAACAGCGTTTATTGGAGCCTTTTTTGTAAAAAGCTACCAAATTGGCTAACGTTTCTTTCTCAACAACCGTGTCATTGTTTAAAATCCATATCAACGAATGATCGGAACCATTTTTTAAAATATATTTTAAAGCGATATTGTTTGCCGCGGCAAATCCATTGTTTATTGCCTGTATAAATATTATTTTTTGCTCAAATAGCTCATTCCTGTTATTAAAATCGTTTTCATCAATAATGATATGATCTATCGGTTTTCGTTCCGCGGGTAAAACCAGATGCTTAAAATTTGTACGTATCCCTGTATAATTTTCATTGGTTACCCAAGCTGAAAAATTATTAATTGATTCATCATTTGCTGAGTTATCGATAAGAAATATCTGAAAATTCGGATAGGTGGATTTTAACAGGCTTTCCAAACACTCTATCGTATCTAAATAGTTGTTATGATTAACCAGAACAATATAAACCTTATCCATGGATACTTACCTGTTTTTCAGCACTACCGTATTGGTTATATCTTGACAATACAAAATCTTTAACTCCTTCAAAAAAACGATTTAAATAAGTCTTTTTATCAGGATAAAACAGCACGATCTTAATAAGCACTTTTAATAAATAATAAGCCCTGGCAAGTACAAATTTAAAATCAACAAAAAAATATTTTGAGCATAAAAAAAGTACATTTCTCGACATATAATAGTATCTGATAGGATTATGCAATGTAAAGTCCTCTTTTCTTTTCAACTTGCTATCGCCCTGTTGATAAAGCTCACCAATCATGTGCTCCATCAATATTTCTTTTGAGATTAATATTTTATATCCATTTTCCCTCAATTTAAGGCAATAATCATGATCAACCTCATCAATAAATAATTTGTCTTCATAACCGCCTACTTTTTTCCACGCTTGCAGGCTAATAATATTACCCGATGTTACCGCAAAATGAATCTCGTTAAACTGCGCCGAAAAGTTTTTTTGCCATCGGTCATATTCAGACGTGTAAGAGGCGGCCACTAAACCTGCTTCTTTATTTTGAATGATATATTCGCGCCATAATTCAAAAAACAATGTGCCCGAAAAGTAAGAATCCTGATCCATCGTTAAAAGCCAAAGGTAATTGCTCTCAAAGGCCAGTCGGGCGCCCAAATTCAGTGCGGATGCAATCCCTACATTCTTACGTTCAGCAGTATATTTAATCTTTGATCCTAATAATTTTATCTCTTTTTCTAAATCACTATCCGGGTTTTCACTATTATCAATAACATACAACACATCCAAAAACTGCAGGTAGCTTTCTATATTTTTCGTTACTGCCGCAGTTGGATTATATAAAATTATACAGCCCGCTAATAATTTACTTTTGCCCTCTTCCAAAATATTTTGAATAAGTTAGTCGTCTGTTAATTCGTTGAAAAAGGTAGTTTTTATCTTCCTGATCAATAAATCTTTCTATAGTTTTTATTTGTTCATTACTTAGCTGCAGTCGGTATTTTGCCAAAAATAATTTTGCCAGTTTAAATTGATGGGGCAGAAACTTTTGTTTTTTTCCTAATAGCTTAACATCGTTTACTATTCTGTCAAAAAAAGTCAGCCTTGCTACATAACTGTCAGAAAATGTGATATTATTTTCATGCTGCCTATATAAAACCAGTTTGTCATTCAATAGCTTTACATTGCCAATTGAATAGGCAATTAGCGCCAGCCACTCATCATGCAGGCATACTGAACTATCCATTAAAAAAAATTCCGCGGCCATTGCGTTATTAATCATCATTGTGCAACCCGTTACCACATTTCCATATAAAAGGGTCGAAAGGTTTATTTTACCGGGATTGATCTTTTGCTGCATCCAAAAAGATCCGGCAATTACCTTTTCATTTTTATCAATAACTTTAAGATCAGAATACACCAACGCGGGGGTAAAACCATTATCCACTTGCGCCATTTCATCCGCCAGGCGTTGCAGTTTATTTAGTTCCCAAATATCATCCTGATCTGCAAATGCAATCCAGTTAGCTGGTGACGCCAATTTAGCAGCCTTTTTAAAATTCTCAACGACCCCTAGCCGAGATTCATTTGCATATAACTTAATGATATTATTATCAAAGGTATTTATAACGGATACTGTAGCGTCATTTGAATTGTCGTCGCAGATAATAATTTCATCAGGAATCAGAGATTGGTTTAAGATAGATTCCAATTGCTTCAGAATGTATTTTTCACCATTAAAAGTTGCCATAATTACTGAGATACCCCGCACTGACATTTTATTTACTTTTTGATAAATAGGCCCCCAACAATTCATTTAACGCACTATTTTTTATCAGTTTTAACTGAATAACAAAATATGATGCAACAAATAAAATTGCACTAACGCCTAAAAAACAATAGGCATTTAAATTCAACGTTCTGAAAAACAAAACTATAATTATAAAAGGAACACATGCAAGCAGATTAAAAAGTATAGGCTTATGTGATATCTTAAAATTTATCACCCTAAAACAAAAAAACATATAAGCAGAGGTAACTATCAGCTCCGAAATTACATTGGCAACCGCTGCACCATTTTGTTTATAAACCGGTATCATGATACAATTTAATGATAAATTAAAAATCATACCTAAAACAACCGAAATTAAAACTTCACGCTCTTTCCCGGCAGGTATAAGTATCTGAAAGCCCCAAAAATTACCTAAACCTATAATCAGGGCTAATGGCGATAAGATCTGCATGGTTAATATCGCTTCGTTAAATTGAATACCAGAAAAAACGTAAATTAACTGGGGAGCCAAAAATAACAAACCGATACAAACGGGCACTGCCAGTATTACTACATAATTAAAGGCCTTATTAAGTATTAATTTTAAAGCTTCAGCATCCCGGCTTGCAAAAAGCTTGGATATACGTGGCATTAATACCGCACCTGCCGATAAAATTAACGGAATTGATATTTTGGTAAGTTTAATAGATGCTGAATATAGCCCAACTGCTTTATCATCTGCAAAAAAACCAATAAGTATGGTATCCAACATCGTATACATACTGGTTGCCACAGTAGTACCAAAAGTATAAGCTAATGGTTTGATGTGTTTTCTGATGCCCTTATAAGAAATTGATACATATCTGGCAATGGAAATTATATTGATAATATTGTTTCCTAATATTGATACCAGGCTAATGATGAGGTATATATTATAATCGGATTTTACTTTTACAAAGAGAAACAAACAGATTAATGATAAAATTTTTACCGATACCGATCTTATAGCAATCAATTTAAAATCTTCGATACCCGAAAAATACCAGTCAACAGATGAAAAACTCATCAAAATAATCAGTCCTGACAAGACATAAAGTGTTCTGTCACTGTGAAAGAAAGAAAACGACACAACAACTGTAATATAAAGCGCAGTTATAAGCAGACTACAAAAAATATGGATAGATAACAGCTCTCCTAAATTTTTGTATACTAACTTACTGTTGTGGGCGGATTGTGATATTATCCTTACGCCATAAATTGGAATACCCAGCGCTGCTATTAACGCAAAATACTGGGTAAATGATAATATAAATTGAACTTTACCTATGCCAACAGGGCCCAAAATTTTTGCCGCATATGGAAAGCTGATAACCGGAAAAAGAATATTAAAACCGGTTAACAGTAAATTAAAAATATAATTCTTTTTAACAGTACTCAATTGTTATAAAAGATTATGCATTTTTTACAAAAATATAGAGCCTGGCAGCTATCATGTAAATAATACCAAAAAAAAATCCCGCTATTATCCCTACAAAAGCTCCTAATACTTTCCCTACTTTGTCTACTTCAAGTGGTATTATTGGTTCGTCTATCAATTGTATTAAAGGTGTTTCCTGCCGCAAAGATATCTTCGACACTTCCAGGTTTTTAATTATTTCGCTGTAAATAGCTGCGTTTGCCTGCACATCAATTTGCTTTTTTTGACTGGGAAGTGTAAGAGATTTTAAAGTTGGATTAGGGTTAGGATTAGCATCGGTTGATTCGGCTACTTTCCCAAGTGAATTATTCAGGATGCTTCTTACACTATCGGCCTGATGCTGCAAAACCTGCACGCTTTGCGAGGTTTTTCTTGTTTGTGTTTGAACGTAAAAGTTATTTACATTTTGAACCAATGTTTGATTAAAAAGCTGCGCGAATATTTCGTCTTTAAATTTTATTTCAACATTTATAATGCTAAGCTTCTTATCAGGTTTGGTTACTGTTAAAATGTTCTTATTGAAATATTTAACAAGATCTCTAAGTATACTATCTTTTTTGCGTGAAAAAAGCTTAGGGTTTCCGGAAAAATCCATACTCGCTAAATCAGCCTTGTTGCCCCAGGGTAACCAGGCTTTACTTGATTCTGCATACCTATTTATAAGCAATTGTTTTTTGCCATCAATAGTTATGGTGGTAAGTAATGTTTTTTCGATCATTAGGCGCGATTTATACAGTTCAAGTATATTATCTCCCTGAAATAATCCTTTCTCAGAACCGCCTCCTAAATCTATTCCTGCAAGAGAAGCCAGGCTGGAATATTGGCTAAGTCCCAAACCTCCTGAATGTCCGTTTTCTTCTAAAACAAAGGTAGACGTCGCCTTATAAACCGGACTTACAATAAGAGCGTACAATAATCCTATTATAAAACCACCAATGGTAAACCAAATTAAAATTTTACGCCTGCTTTTTACATAGCGTACCGATGACTTAATTTTAGATACTAACTCCTTTACAGATATTTCATCAGTCTCAATTTTATCGATTTTATCCATATATTTTTATATCGCTCTTAGTATCTTATTTGTTCAAACTAATAATGCCGAAAATAATAGCACCCAATGATGCCAGTGCTGTTGCGTAACCTATTATCTGTGTACCAACATTGGTTTGCGGCGGCAGTTTCTTCGGTACATAGATCTCGCTGCCAGGCCGTACATCAGGATGGCTGTTCCAGAACAGGAATTTGCGTGTTGCCCGTACCGTGCCATTCGGATATACAATATACGCTCCCCGTTTTAAGGCACTTGGTGAATAGCCTCCTGCATTGTATACATAATCGGTAAATGATTTGCTGTTGCTGTATACTACCGCACTCGGGTATAATACTTCTCCGTTTACTCTTACTATCTGTTGTTGTTTCGGTACCCTAATCTCATCTCCATCTTCTACCAGTAAGTCTATACTGCTGCCTGGTTCCTGCAATATCTTCTTCAGATCTATTCCTACATAATCGTTCCGCTGAACGGTATCTGCAGCGGTGGCTTTGGTGCTGTCTTTATAGTTCTTCTTTAATCGGTCCATTCTCGCCTGGCGGTCCCGTTCCAGCTCTGCCGTATCGGCCTTGTTCTTGTCTACCCCCAGTATCGCTATATTGCTCCGCTTTAACGTTCCCCCTTCTACATCTGCCGAGGCTGATAACCCGCCTGCCCGCGCTATCATATCCGATACCTTTTCATCTTTCTTCTGTATCGTATAATATCCCGGGTAGATCACTTCGCCCTGTACACGTACTACACGCTGCTTTTCATAGCCCGGCAGGCTGTATACCGATACAATATCAAAGGGATGCAAACGGAAGTTGGCTTCTCCTTCTACCAAACCGGCATCTACGTTTACCGTAAATACCTGTGCCACGATACTTTCTTTGGACATCGGGTCGCTGTTATTTACCCGACGTGATACTTCTATCCGTTTGGCACTGGCGCCTTCTGCAAAACCGCCGCCTTTTACTATCAGGTCCTCTACCGTCATACTGTCGGCATAAGCATAGGTTCCCTGTTTTCTTACCTCGCCTTTTATCATTACCTGGTATTTGTCCCGTAAGTCAAAAATAGATACGATATGGATGCTGTCTTCCCGCTGCAGAGGTATGTCTGCCGCTGTTTTCTTTGTGATCTCTGTGATATTGAAGGGGATCAATGCTTTACTGTTATCCGCATTCAGCCGGGTGATGGTTCCCCTGCCGCCAAAGGCGTCTTCTTTTAAGCCTGCTGCATTAGCGATCAGTTGGGATACCGTCAGCCCTTTTTGTAATTCGTATTCGCCCGGGCGGAATACGGCGCCCGTGATAACCAATCTGTTTTCGTATCGGTCCAGTATCTTTTCTACTTTATATTTATCGCCGCGTAGCGGGGTATAGCTTTTGTAATCATTCTCCAGTACATCCGTGATCCGTTTTTGCTGGTCGGCTATCTGGATCACTTTGATCCTTGCCGTGTAGGCCTGATCGGTAAAGCCGCCTGCAAAGCCGATCACATCCCACAGGCTTTCGCCCGGTAGTACTTCAAACAGTGCGGGGATCTTTACTTCTCCTGCCAGTTCTACACGGGTACGGTACGTAGGCACCTGGATAATATCCTGATCCTCTAAGGTGATATTATCTTTTTGCTCCCCTTTGGTTAAAAAGTCATATACATCCAGGTGACGGATGATCCGGTTATTGCGGATGATTGCTATCTGCCGGTAGCTGCCTTTATCATTCGGGCCGCCTGCCGCATAAAGTGCATTAAACACCGTGGCTAATGAGGGAAGGGTATAGCTGCCCGGACGCGTTACCTGACCGGCCAGGATTACCTTGATGCTCCGGATATTGCCCAGGCCGATCTCTACTGAGGTACCATGGCCCACAGCATAGTTACTGGCTGATAAACGGCTTTTGATGGTTGCACTGGCCTGTTCTATCGTTTTGCCTACTACATTGATCACTCCTACTCCGGGTACATTGATATTCCCGTCTGGGGATACTTCCAGTTTCCAGTTTGCTACCGATTTACCATATACATTGATATTCAGCTGGTCTTCCGGGCCAATGATATAATTAATCGGCGTGGCGATCTTTAAATTCGGCTCAAATTTCATATTGCTGTTCCGGAACAGCTCCGATCCAAATACCTGTAACTTTTTGGGGGCGTTATTCTTTGCTCTGTTGACCGAGTCACTATCTGCTACATAATTTAACCGACGGGTGGAACGGTAACTGGTATCTATCCCCGTTGATCCGCTGGTGGTGCCATCTTTCGAACGGATGTCTGCTATCCGTTTTTGAAGCGCCTGCACCTGGTCATCAGGCAGACCACGGCTTGCTGCCTGCTGCAATAGCTGGTTATCGCTGATATTCGCTGCCGAAGCTTGCTGTAACATCTGACGGATCTGCGCATCGCTCA
>Ga0302304_10000409_pt1 | contig 25096 bp, 18 predicted proteins | sample III_Palsa_E2_2_FD_198769 | JGI IMG/M metagenome (GOLD analysis project Ga0302304, IMG submission 198769) | Peat permafrost microbial communities from Stordalen Mire near Abisko, Sweden - III_Palsa_E2_2 | ecosystem: Environmental > Terrestrial > Soil > Palsa > Peat permafrost | place: Sweden...
ACATCTTCGCCGAGACCTTCAATCGCAGCACGGTGCGGCGGCTATACGACATGCAGCGTGACCTGATGACACTGCGTCTTGCGGTAGCCCCACTGCAAGACATCATCAGCCAGCTGGCGAGATTGCACCCAAACCTGATCCCCAGCGAACTGCGCGCCTATTTCCGCGACGTCTACGACCACGTATTCCGCGTCAACGAATCCATCAGCGCGATGCGCGAAATGCTCACCGCCGCCATCAACGTCAACCTCTCCCTGGTCACCTACGGCCAGAACGAAGTGATGAAAAAACTCGCCGGCTGGGCCGCCATGCTCGCCGCCCCCACCCTCCTCACCAGCTGGTACGGCATGAACTTCACCCACATGCCCGAACTCACCCAGCCCTGGGCCTACCCCGTCATCATCGTGGTCATGTTAGGCGTCGTCGGCGGCATCTACGCCCTGCTGAAGCGATCGAAATGGTTGTGAGCCGACTCACCTCTTCACTCGCTGGCAGTGACGCTCTACCAAGCCAAAAGGTCAAGGCGGACAAAATGGGGAAACTGTCGACTTGTAGCATCGCGGCGCTAGTGCTCATCGCGATTGCACTGGTCTATTGGCCGGCCATCCATGGGAAATTCGTCTGGATCGATGTGCCGGACTTTGTCCAGATGGGCTGGCTGCGTCAGGGCGATGCGTGGAAACACTACATCTTCAAGGATTTCAACAACTGGGTTAACTATTTCAGACCACTAGTGGTTGGACTCCTCACGCTGCAACTTCGACTGTTCGATGTGATGCCAGGCCCCATGCACGTGGTATCCATCACCATTCACCTGATCAATACGCTGTTGGTAGGACTGCTCGCACGGCAATCCAGTCAAGCAGCAATGCGCGATACCAGGCAACAAACATTGTGGCTGATTATCGCCATGCTGCTCTACGGATTGCATCCAGTGCTGGTTGAATCGGTGGTGTGGATCAGTTGCCAGTTCGATCTGGTCGTCACTCTATTCATGCTGCTTGGGTTGTTGGCCAATACGTGCATTGAGCACGCTAGTCGGCGAGCGATCGCTGTGGCAGCCTGTTTCTTTCTTGCCGCCTGCACGAAGGAATCTGCAGCAGCCTTCCCATTGACACTGGCAGTGTTTGAGTGGGCGCGTCAGACATGGACGCCGAAAGACAGCCCGCTATCCAGAGCTCGTATTTTCATCTCGCGAAACTGGCAAGTTTATTTGGCTTTGCTTGTGGCGGGCACCGCCTACCTCGCGTTCCGGCACTGGGCGCTTGGGCAATTCGTAGGGGCCGCATCGGGTGACGCGATGTCAGCTTTCTCGCGCTTGCAGGAAGTCTCCTTTACGTATTTGCATTACTGGCAAATGCTGTTTTGGCCGATGCGTGGCATGAGTCCCACTCACGATTTCAATGCTCAGCAATTCCTGCTGGTCACCCCGATATCGCTACTCATCGATGTGGCGGCCATGAGCATAGTGACATCAAGTCTTTATCTGGCTGTTCGCCGCTCATCGCCGTCAGCATGCGTAGTGCTGGCGATGACCGTTACGCTGCTGCCAGTCCTACACATCGCCCCGACACCTTTCGCGCCAAGCCTTTATCACGAGCGCTATGTAATTACAGCGCTCGCGATCATGTGCGCCATGCTTCCATTGATCCGCTTGCCTGCGGCCATCAAGGCGTCGGAGATCAAACTACTCGGCCCTATGGCAATCATCATCGGCTGTTTCTGGCTGCTGTTGTCGATAATCGATATTCGAATGACGGTGCCGTTATGGTCCAACGACATCGCCCTCTGGCGGTGGGCATTGATCATGGACCCCAACTCCATCTCCGCCAAAAGCAGCTTGCTCAATGCCTATATCAACGACAGAGATTACAAAGACGCCCAAAAGCTGACCAATCAGATCCTGGCGGAACACATCCCATGCACCACTTGCATGCTGGGCGCCGCCATGCTCGCCCTGAATGAATCCGACCCAGCACGCGCACAGCAGGCACTGGACGTACTGAAGAACACCAAGGGCTTAGCGCTTGACCAAGAGATATTCGGAATCTACCTAACTCTCACCGGTCAAATGCTGAAGATGCAGGGCAAGCTGGACGACTCCGAGGCCGCCCTACGCCAAGCCATGATCGTGGCACCCTATGACGCCGACCCTCCCATGTTCCTTGCCGTGACGCTTGCACGGAAGGGTGAGGAAAGCGAGTCGCGGGCTTATGCGGCACAAAGCATTGCCATGGCCCCGCCGGGGCAGCGCGACACCATGCGAAAAAAAATGGACGTTGCCATTACGGTAAATCTCGAACTAGCCAAACGTCATCCTTACAAGGCGGCGCAACAACCCGCCCAAATTATCTCCAGCTCACCGTAGGTCCCTATAAAGAAGCGATACTTGCCTACAGCAAGCATCGCTTCTTTATTTCTAATCTTCGCCATCATTTCCGATACGAAGGCGGACTGCCGATTCGCTTACGGCGTGGAAGCACCTGCACCATCCGTCGCTGTCCACTGCTTCAACCAAGCGTTGACAGCATCATGCCACTGCACGCTGTTGTGCGGTTTCAACACCCAGTGATTTTCATCCGGAAAAGTGAGGAATTCACTGGGAATACCGCGGCGCTGCAGCGCGGTAAACGCGCCCAGACCCTGAGTGATCGGGATGCGGAAATCGTCACCGCTGTGCACCACCAGCATCGGCACGCGCCAATCCTTGACGTGGTTGACTGGATTGAACTTCTCATAGTTCTGCGGATGATCGAACGGTGTGCCACCGTTTTCCTTCTCCTCGAACCAGAGCTCTTCGGTGTCGTAATACATCGAACGCGCATCGAACACGCCGTCGTGATCGACCAGGCACTTCCACGGTGTGTTCCAGACACCGGCGATCCAGTAGGTCATGTAGCCGCCGTAACTGGCACCGAGTGCGCAGGCACGATTGCCATCAAGGAAACTGTACTTGTCCAGCGCAGCCTTCCAGCCGAGCTTCAGATCCTCCAGCGGCTTGCCACCCCAGTCACCGGAAATGGCATCGGTGAACGCCTGCCCGTAACCGGTGGAGCCGTGGAAATTCACCGTCACCACCGCGAAGCCCTGTCCGGCGTAGGTCTGTGGGTTCCAGCGATAGCTCCACTCATTGCTCATTGCGCCCTGCGGGCCGCCATGGATGATGAACGCCACCGGGTAGGTCTTGCCCGGCTGGTAGTCAACCGGCTTGACCACGTAACCCTGCACGGTCTCGTTGTTCCAGCCCTTGAAGTTGAAGAACTCGAAGTCACCAACCTTCGCATTTTTCAGATCGTCCGCATTGAAGTGGGTGATCTGTTTCAGGTCGCTCCCATCCGCCGCCGCAAGATATAGGTCGGTTGGCCGCTTCAGATCATTGCGCGCCACCAGCAGCTTGCCCGCGGCGATTGAATAGCCATCCACCGCGCCATCGTCGACCAGTTGGGTGACCTTGCCGCTGGCCGCGTCGATCGCAAACAGCGGATGCTGGCCATTGTCATCGGCCGTGGCGTATAGCGTCTTGCCATCGGCAGAAATCGACAGACCGCCGGGTGAGCGATCCCACTTTGGGTCCACCTCATGCTTCCTACCGGTAGCCAGATCCAATGCCATGATCGCGAAGCGATCAGCCTCGAAGCCCGGCACCTTCATCGCGAGGTAGTACAGCGTCTTGCCATCAGGCGACGGCACCGGATAGGCGTCCCACGCCTTGTTGTCGGCGGTGAGATTCTTCGGCGCCGCCGAACCATCCGCCGGCACCTGATACACGTCGAAATTCGTCGACCACGGCTCACTGGCACCGGCTATACGCACATCGAAATACACACTGCGACCATCCGGCGCGAACGCGAACTCACTCTCATCGCCAAACGGCTTGCTCGGTACATCGCCATCTATATTGCGGCTCAGCAAGGTCGGCTCCGCTGGCAACTGGCCCTTGCCATCGAAGCTCGCCACAAACAGCTGGTTGCGCCGGCCATTGGCCCAGGTATCCCAATGCCGCACAAACAGCTTGGTATACAGCGTACCGCTGGCCTTGTCCTTGTCGCGCGCATCGGCTTGCTGCTTGCTACAGATGAGCGTTGCGCAATCGGTGAACACCTCATACGACAACAGCACGCGCTTGCCGTCCGGCGACAGCTTATAGTCGTTAATATCCAGCGGCGTATGGCTCACCTGCACCGCCGCAGCGTGCTTGGCCAGGTTCAAGCCATCCTTGCCGCCCAGATCCAGCCGCCACAACTGCGCCACGCCCTTGGCCGGCGCCACGAAATACAGGCTGCGCCCGTCTGCCGACCAGCGCGCCGAACCCGCCTTGTCCTGCACCTTAACTGGCTGCCCGCCCTGCGCCAGATCCATCACATAGACCGCGTTGACGCCCTTGTTCGCGGCATAGTCGGTGCTACGCACGCCAAACGCGGCATAGCGCCCATCCGGCGACAGCTGCGGATCGCTGACCCGATCCATCATCACCAGGTCACGCACATTGAAAGGGTGCGGACCCTGGGTTTTGACGAATGTGGTGTCCACAGCATCGCCCGCCATCGCAGGCACAGCCACGAGCGCGAGCAGCAGCGCGGCAATCAGAGGTTTCATGGGGGTTTCCTTGGCTGACAGAAACCTTGACGGTAAGCGCGAGGCGACCGAGACGCAAGCGATGTGATTCCGTTAACGCCTCAGGCTCATGCATACTTCAGCGCATTACCGGCGCAAGATGAAAAATATGCTCGTTGCCTATTCAACCGCCCAGAATCGCTGGCTCTGGCCGTCGGCGCTTTTCTCCCTCACCCTGTTTGCTTTGGCTTTGCGTTGGTATTACGTGAGCACAGCCTTGGTGATCGGACCGTTGTCGGGGGACGCAACCCAGTATTATTCGTACGCGTGGAACCTCGTACATCACGGCATATTCGCGAATGGCCACCCTGGTGCTGCGACCATCACTCCAGACAATTACAGGGATCCTGGTTATCCGTTGTTCCTCGCTATATGGATGAAGCTGATAGGGACGAATGACTCATGGTACGCAGGTACTTCATGGTACGCCGCCGTCCTGCTTTGTCAGGCCTTGCTCGGCGCATTGACGGTCACAATGGCCGTTCAACTAGGCAGATACTGGCTTTCACTACGCTGGGCAATTAGCGCGGGGCTTTTGATGGCTGTCTGGCCCCATAGCATCACCATCAATAGCAATTTTCTGTCGGAAACACTGTTTGGCTTTCTTTGTACGCTCGGCCTACTGCTGTGCGCGCGAGCACACCGCCGCCAAAGCCCGTGGTGGGCGATCACTGCAGGCCTCGTCCTGGGTGCCGCCGCACTGACTAACGCGATCTTGCTGCCTTTCGGGATCCTGCTGTCAGGCTTTCTGGCGTGGCGCAAACTCGTGCCACGCCGGATCTGTGTGGCGCTCGCCATAGGGGCCTTGTCCTTACCGAGCGCCTGGGCCATCCGCAACGCGCAGATCCCGGCCGTGGGCGCCGGCAACTCATCAATGACCCGCGCATTGGAAACCTTCGTGGTGGGCTCGTGGCCGAGCTTCTATCCAGCTTGGCGAGCCTCAGTCTTTGGCGACGCCAATACGAAAGCCAACGCCCAAACCACGCTGAAGACCGTTCATGATGAAATGGATGTATTGCAAGTCGCTCCCTTGGATGGCATCCCGACAATCGTGCAACGCCTCGGTCAACACCCATTGCGCTATGCCGCCTGGTACCTGCTCGAAAAACCACACTTGTTTTGGGACTGGAACATTCAGATCGGATATGGGGATATTTATGTCCTTCGGACCCAGGACTCGCCTTTCCAAACCAAGCCAGCATGGATAGCTGTTGCGGCTATTTGTCGTGCCATGAACCTTCTGCTAATGCTACTAGCGCTGGCTAGCCTGTTCCTGGCATGGTCAAAGCGACGCTTCCAGAACATATTTGGCGAACAAGCCAACCGCGCGGCAGTAGTCGCGGTTGTGGGGTTGACGGTGTTCGCGACTTTGGTCTACACGATTCTACAGGCGGAGCCGCGTTACTCCATTCCATTTCGATCCTTTGAAATACTGCTGGCCGTTACCACACTGTCGGCAATCAAGACATGGTGGCGGCAGCGGCATAAGCAGCCTCTGGATATGGAGCTGGCGCCAACTTCCATACCGGTAACCCATCACAACTAAATCGATGTCACGTTGCGAATCCGTGTGAGAAATGGAACTAATGCCCGAGGTGACGCAGATAACATGCCGCCTTTGCTGTTCCGGGTAGCCATGCCGCGCCAACGATTTTTCTGCATCTGTTACTAACTAGTCGACGAAACTCTTGCGCATGGCAACTTTGAAAATGTCAGCTATGAACCCACTTGTAATGAGCCATTCACATCAGAATCGCGGATGGCGATGGTGGTTACTGCTATCGTTGATCGGCATTTTCTCATTAGGTTTTCGTTGCTATTACCTGACACATGCCCAGGTGCTGCAACCCTTTTATGATCAGCTCCATACGCGCTCAGACGGCGTCGAATATTATGCTTATGCTCGAAATCTCGTCCATCATGGAGTTTTTTCCAAAGCCCCGGAGGGCCGATCTCCTCTCGTCGGCGACAGTTACCGCGATCCCGGCTACCCCTTGTTTCTCGCCGGCTGGATGGAAATTTTCCCCCAGTGGGGGCCTTGGTATATCGCAGTATTGTTATCACAGGGACTACTCAGCGCGCTAAGCGTGGTACTCGCTTTGTGCCTCGGTCGTCAATGGATGCCCATTCGATGGCTCGCGGGTGCGGGCCTGCTCATGGCAGTTTGGCCTCATAGCGTCAGCATGAGCAGCTTCATATTGTCTGAAACCCTGTTTGGCTTTTTTTGTCTGTTGAGCTTGTTTCTCCTGACGCAGGCGCTACGCCGTCGCAGCGCCGCATGGGCCACGGCGAGCGGCCTTGGGTTCGCCCTCGGCGCTCTGACCAATGCCGTACTACTACCGTTCGCACCCTTGCTCGGCCTGTATTTCGCCTTCCGGCGCTATATAACTGCTCGCATGCTCGCCGGGCTGCTGGTCGGCGCCCTGGCCTTACCAGCAGCATGGATGGTTCGCAATGTTCTGCTACCACCAGCCTATGGGGACTCATCTGCCGGACGGGCACTGGACACCCTGGTCATAGGATCTTGGCCAAATTATTATCAGATTTATGAGGCATCGTTGAAAAACGATCCAGCGGCTGTTGCCACGATAAATCGCGTCATCCAGGAAATTTCCCTGATCAATTACGATCAGAGAGCCGGCATAATCGAGATTGCACAACGGATGCAAAGTCATCCGATTGAATATGCCCGTTGGTACCTAAGCAAACCAGCACTGCTATGGGGCTGGGATATCCGCGTGGGCATGGGCGACATCTATGTCTACCCCACCAGAAACTCGCCCTTCCAAAATAATATTGTCTACCGCGCTGTTATCGCACTTTGCCACGCGTTCAATCCGTTGCTCTTCATCCTCATGATTGCCGGGTGGATTGCTGTGCTGTGGCCAAGGCAGCAGCCCCCAGGCTCCTTGCTGGCATCGACACTGATATTGGTCTTCGTCACTGCGGTATACACCGTGCTCCAGTCCGAGCCACGCTATTCAATAGCTTGCCGGCCGCTGGAGATCTTGCTTGCCACTTTTGCGCTTCACCGGGGAGGCCTTTGGTTTAACCAGAAGAAACCATCGAGGGAGCGCAGGCACATATAGGCCCCTGGCAGAAGAGCCCGTCGCTCGTGCTGGCGCATACGCGGGCAAAAACATGATGATATATATTTGACCGCCAAGCCGAACTGCCCTGGTATCGAGTCATGAATCGCTGGAAAGCCGCAACCGCCCATCTGACGATCAGCCTTGTCCTTGCAACGACGATCGCCACCCTGCTGTACGTTCTATGGTTTCCTCCACCGTATTTCATTGCGGCGGGTGCGAGCAAGCTGATCATGGTTTTGATGGGTGTCGACATCGGCATTGGCCCGTTGCTGACCCTTCTCGTCTTCAGTCCGCGCAAGTCGAGAAAGCTGCTGAGATTAGATCTTTCGGTTATAGCAGTGCTGCAAGCGACCGCCTTCGCCTACGGCGTCCACGCTATCGCCATGGCACGGCCAGCGTTTGTGGTGGCGGAGATCGACCGGCTAGTTCTGGTGCCGGCCGGGGAACTTACCGATGCCGATCTGGCGCAGGGCAGCCAACCCGCCTTTCGTACGCGTTCGTGGATCGGGCCGGTGCTGGTCGGGGCATTGCCACCGAAAGGTGCTGAAGGTACAAAAATCACGAATCAGATTCTGGCCGGCGGCAAAGATATTGATCAGCTACCCAAGTTCTACGTACCGTATGACCAGGTCATCGACAGAGTTATGCACCACGCCAAAGTTCTGTCGCAACTCAAGAACGCCACAGACAATCAGCGCAAGCAGCTTGAGCAGTTCCAGGTCGGGGCCGATGACGAGGTATTGCTGGCGCTACCGCTACAACGTGGCGAGCAGGATTACACAGCGATCATGTCGCCGAAGAGCAGACATCCTATACGCATACTGTCCATCGATCCCTGGTAACTCCGCACCATAAGGCGTTGCTGATGACACGCAGCTCTCCCTACGCACCGGGCGGCCCTTACTGTCCGCGGCAGATATTCTCAGTTATACCCCGTGCCAACCGCCGTAGGTCATGCTGGCTGCTTTCAAGCTGTACGGAAACTTCGGAAATGCGTAAGGAACACAACAAGGCAGGAACTCATCCGTATGCCCGTGACCCACGTCACAGGCCGGATAACTAGCAACCCCTGGACGCGCACTTCGCCTCTGCCAACAGGCTTTGGCCGCCCGATTGGTACAAAACGTGCCTGCCCCCGATGTACCTACAGGGGGAGTTCACCATGTTACGCCAGCGCTTTTCCGCCGGCTTTACCTTGATCGAGCTGATGATCGTCGTGGCGATCATCGCGATCCTCGCTGCCATCGCCATCCCTGCCTATCAGGATTATCTGATTCGCGCACAGGTGACCGAAGGCTTTAACTTGGGTGATGGGACCAAACCGGCCGTATGGGACTATTATTCCAACAATGGCACGTTCCCACTCAGCAACCAAAATGCCGGCTTACCCTCGAGCACATCGATCGCCGGCAGCTACGTCTCCAGCGTGAACGTGGCTGGCGGTCAAATCAAGGTATTGTTCGGCGGCCTAAAAGCTAGCCCAGCCATCAACAGCAGCGGCCAGTACTTGCTCCTATCACCAATCACCAGTGTCGGTAGTATCAATTGGACCTGCACCAACAGCACCGTGCACCCGCAATATCTGCCGACCGTTTGCCGCAGTTAATTAATACAGGCGGATATCCGGAAAGCGTCACAACGCAAACAACAAACTGACAAAAAACGTCACTATCTGCCTGAATTTGATAGGCGACTACGTTGTCATACCGATCACAATTTGCACATCACTAGAACCATTACGCCGCTGCTTGCGGGTTTTCGTGACGATAGGCACAATCGGCCAGCCCGCAATATGCGGGAATACATCAGCGGCAGTCATGGCACACAACCTGCTTGACTCTGCCACGAGCTTCCTGGTCGTTGCTGACCACGAGACAAGGGGGACCGGTTCCACGTGAAGGGGGATTCGGGACTGGGGCTCAGGGGGCATCATTTACGGTTAGCTAACCAAAACAGAGGGACCACCATGAAGAACATGCAAAAAGGCTTCACCCTAATCGAACTGATGATCGTGGTTGCGATCATTGCGATCCTCGCCGCCATCGCGATCCCGGCTTATCAGGACTACATCATCCGTGCGCAGGTGTCCGAGGGTGCTGTGTTGGCTAGCGGCAACGAGACAGCACTGGCCGAGTACCAACAGAACACGGGCAAATGGCCGACAAGCGCTGCTTCAGCCGGAGTGCCTACCTCGACGAGCATCACTGGCAAGTACGTTAGCTCTGTGAGCGTCACTGCGCCAGTAACCGGCGGCGTGATCACGGCTCTTTTCGGTCAACAGGCCAATGCTTCGATTACTGGCAGCGTGATTGCTTTCTCCGGTATCACTACTGGGGGTAGCACCTCCTGGTCGTGCGATGTTTCGTCCACCACCGTGCCATCGAAATTCCTGCCGACAACCTGCCGCGTAGGCGGCTGATACCTGTCATCGTCAAGACCCCGAAGGGCCGCCCCGTGCGGCCCTTCTTTTATTTCAGGGCCCCGCGATGCGCGACCGCTTGACGACTACTACATCGCTGCTCATTTTGCTGCTGATCGTCCTGCTTGCATGTGCCGGCTACTGGCCTGGTCTGCATGGCGGCTTCCTTTTCGACGACTTTGGCAACCTGCCTGTCCTGGGAGCCGGAGGACCAGTCGACAATTGGCCCACCTTCTGGCGCTACATCACCTCCGGCACCGCCGATCCTACCGGTCGCCCGCTGACACTGCTGAGCTTCCTGCTCGACGCGCGCAACTGGCCGGCTGATCCCTACCCGTTCAAACGCACCAGTCTGATCCTGCACCTGTTCAATGGCCTTTTGCTGTACAGCTTGCTCACCAGGCTCGGCCGCATGCTGGCGACCGAGCCGCCTCGCTACCGAATCGCTGCCCTCGTAGCCACTGCGCTTTGGCTCCTACATCCGCTGTGGGTGTCGACTACGCTGTACATCGTGCAACGCGAGGCCATGTTGCCGGCAACCTGCGCACTGGCTGGTTTGTTGATTTGGCTGCACGGACGCGCGCAGTTGGCCGCAGGAAACACTGCGGTTGGGTTGAGCTGGAGTGTGCTCGGCCTGGGCGGCTTCACCTTGCTGGGCATACTGGCCAAGGCCAATGGTGCGCTGCTGCCGTTCTATGCGCTGCTCATCGAGGTGATCCTACTGGCTCCGCTGCAGTTGTTGCCTGCAGGCAAAGTACAACGTGTTCATCGTGTGACTCTTTTCGTCTTTGCAGTCGTTCCGGTGATGGCCATCTGCGGCTATGTGGCTTGGACCGGCGTGCACGGCATCATCTCCGGCGGCCCCATATCGCGCCCGTGGACCTATGGGCAACGGCTGCTGACCGAGCCGCGTGTACTGATGGACTACCTCAGGCTGCTGTGGTTGCCACGGCCGTTTTCGACGGGAGTCTTCAACGATCAGTACGTCGCATCGACATCCCTGCTTCATCCGGCAACCACCCTGCCCGCCATCATCGCAGTGCTGATGCTGATAGGCATCGCCTGGCACATCCGTCAAAACCACCCTGCACTGGCCCTCGCGGTACTTTTTTACTTTGCCGGCCACACGCTCGAATCCACCTCCTTGCCACTGGAGCTGTACTTCGAGCATCGCAATTATGTACCCGCGCTGCTGATGTTCTGGCCGCTTGGCCTATGGCTGGCTGATACACGCAAATTGCAGGCGCTCAAGCGTGGATTAATGATCGCTCTGCCGATCGGACTCGCGTTAATGACCCATGCGGGGGCCGAGGTGTGGGGAGACGTGCAGACTCAGTCGTTGATCTGGGCACGAATCAATCCAAGCTCCGCGCGCGCCCAGGCCAATGCCGCGCAAATCGAAATGCAAACAGGACACCCGCAGGACGCGGCACGCCGGCTGGAAACGCTGCTCATCGCCCAGCCTGACCAGATGCAGCTTGCTTTCAACCTGATCAGTGCGCGCTGCTTGATTGGGGGAGTGAGGCCCGATGATATGGCTGCGGCACGTAAAGCCATGCTCGACACCCCAAATATTGGCGGGCTGTTCGCTCACTGGTTTGATCGTACATTACCGGTTGCGATGGCAGGGGCCTGCCCTGGCCTGACGCCATCGAACCTGCTCAGCTTGATCAATGCTGGCATGCAAAATCCCAGGCTCGCTACGGCGGGGCCACAGCAGGATTTCACCTATCTGCGCGGCCGCATCGCACTCGCGCAGCACCAGCCGGATGCAGCACTTGCAGACTTTCAGCATGCGCTTGACCTGCAAGTGCGCCCCGGCATGGCACTGGAAGCTGCCGCCGCGTTGGGCGCAGCCGGCTTTCCAGTACAAGGCTTGCATATGCTTGACCATTACCAACAGGTGGAAGCGCACGCCACGCCACCGGATTTTGGCATGCCGATGGTGCACGAGTGGATTCTCGCCCGACAGGGCTACTGGCCTCACGAACTTGCTCACTTGCGCAATCAGCTGAATCTCGACGCAAAGGCCAGTAACGCCAATACTGCACGCTCCGAAACCGGCCAGAACACACTTCACTGATGCGCTCATCACTGTACAAATTCATTCTTGCGGCCGCATTCATCGTCACGACTGCCGTCTACTGGCCAGGCCTGTCTGGCTCCTTTTTGTTTGACGACTACCCGAACATCGTCGACAACCACGACGTGCAACCACATGAGGCGAGCCTGCCGTCGATGGTGCGCGTTGTACTGTCATCCCCTTCCAGCGAATTCAAGCGACCAATGGCATCGCTGAGTTTTGCAGCCAACTTTCTGGCTACTGGCCTCGATCCGTACTGGATGAAGCTGACCAACCTGATCATCCATCTGCTGAATGGATTATTGGTATTTTTGCTGGCGCGAATACTACTGCAATCCGCCGCAACTTCGGCCGCCACCAATTGGCCAACAGGAAGATCAGCTGCAGACGTTTTTATGACTGAAGCAGTCTCCCAAGGAACATTTACCCGCACAGGTATGGTGGCCGCACTGATCGCTGCCGGCTGGATGCTGTTACCAATCAACCTCACTGCAGTCCTGTACGTAGTGCAGCGCATGGAAAGCATGGCCAATTTGTTTGTGTTGATCGGCCTGATCGGATACGTCGCAGGTCGCCGCCGCATGCTCGCTCCTGTCCACGTCCTAGCTCGCAGAGGATGGTTTGGAAAGAGTCACATTTCGCCTTATACGCGCGGCTTCATTATTTGCCTGACAAGCATCACCGCTCCTACCGTTGTCGGCGTTCTGGCCAAGGAAACAGCCGTGATGTTGCCATTGTATGCGTTGCTGATCGAGTGGACGCTGTTTCATTTTCGCTCGCCAACCCCCTCTTACTTGCCGCACACACAGGTCACATCGTATCCATCTCTAGAGCTGCCGATGGGTCGTCCAGAAAGGACAACGAAAAGTGATCGTCGCATCATTCTACTGTTCCTGCTGGTGTTGGCACTTCCCATGGCCATGGGTTTGGCGTGGCTGGTACCCGGTTTACTCAAACCGGAAACCTGGGCCGCTCGCGACTTCACTCTGGGCACCCGTTTACTCAGCGAATCACGCATCATCGTCGACTACATCGCATGGACGCTGATGCCCATGCCGAATGCGCTGTCGTTCTATCACGATGATTTCCGGACATCGACCGGACTGCTGGCACCGTGGACCACCCTTGCCAGCATCTTGTTTCTTGCAGCATTAATCGCGTTGACGCTCTGGCTAAGGCGGCGTCGGCCGCTGGCAGCCCTTGGTCTCGCACTGTTTCTTGGTTGCCATTTGCTTACTGGTACCGTCCTGCCACTGGAGCTGATCTACGAGCATCGCAATTACTTCGCCAGCTTCGGCTTGCTGCTGGCCATCGTCCCCCTGCTCGCCGCACCGCGTCAATCAGCCGTTGTACGGGGATCCCATTTAGTCAAAAACGCCCCCTCCCGGGAAGACAGGATGATCGCGGCTGAAGGCGCTCCTACGACCAAGGTGAGTCCCTGCGGAAAAGAAATGCCGCGCGAGGCTCTACCCCTTGCCTTGCCTCGCTACGCACTACTTGTCGGACTGATGATATGTTGGGCGACACTGACCGCACTCACTTCCCATGCTTGGGGCAGTCCCTTACGGCTGGCCGAGGATTTAGCAGCTCGCGCACCACGGTCACCGCGCGCGCAGTACGAATTGGGTCGCACCTACATCATCTACTCTAATTACGAGCCTGCGTCCCCATTCACCAAACTGGCCTATGCGCCGCTTGAAAGGGCAGCGGCCCTGCCACAGTCGTCTATTCTTCCCGAGCAAGCGCTGATCTTCATGAATGCGCGCATGCAATTACCACTGAAAGATGCATGGTGGAATAGCCTGATCACCCGATTGAAAACTCATAAGCCAGGCGTTCAGGACGAGAGCTCGCTTGGTGCGCTGACTGAATGTGTACGCGATCATCACTGCGATCTGCCGCCCGATCGGATGACAGCAGCATTCCTGGCCGCCCTCGCTCACCCACATCCCAGCGCGCGCTTGCTCGCCACTTATGGTGACTATGCCTGGAATGTGCTGGATGACAAAACGCTGGGGCAGCACATGGTCGAGGAAGCAGTTCGTACCGAGCCGAATGAACCGGCCTATCGGATTACACTGGTTCGCATGCTTGCGGCGCAAGGACGCAAGACCGAGGCGCTTGAAGCACTGAAAAAACTCGAATTGCTGAATGTCGGCGGTCGACTGAACGACAACCTGGCCGAGCTACGCGCCCTACAGGTGCTACGGTGACCCTACCCTCAAATACGCACTCGCCGGGCGCGCCAATCCACAATGGAAATTGCCCTCCGCCGCCTTCAGACACCGATCAAGCTTAAGCCCGTGCAGGCATGACTCGCCAATCTCCAGACACGCACCAACGCAGTGAACCAGATGATGGAGATGTGGTGCTGCATATTGGTTACATACTCTGCTATCGCGATCCAAACTACATCCGCAGCGTCAGTCTATTGCGGGCCCTTGAGGCTTGCCCCAATGTCGAAGTCGTTGTCGCACGAAACACCAGTCGCGGGCCCTGGCGTTATATAGAAACCTGGCGCGCCTTGCGTCGTATCCGTGCGACCAATGCACCCGACATCTATATCCTGGGCTTTCGCGGCCACGAGATCTTCTCGCCCGTATACCGAATGATCAATGGCGCGCCGCTGGTGTTCGATGCATTGATGTCGCCCTTTGCAGCATTGCGTGAGGAACGCAAGGCCGGCCTGCTCGGTAGACTGCTTGCACCATTGGTCTACCAGTTCGAGAGACGCATGCTTTTGCGAGCCGACCTCGTGCTGACGGATACTCGACTGCATGCCGACTTCTACGCCCGAACCTTCGCCCTACCCGAAACGAAGGTATTAGCCCTGCCTGTTGGCGCAGTCGAGCCGGACTCGAATGCTGTGACAAGCACGTTGTCCGAGAGGAGCCCCTTCAGCGTGCTTTTCTATGGCTCGTTTTTACCCTTGCACGGCATTGAAGTGATCGTGGCTGCGGCGGCATTACTCAGGGACTTACCCATCCACTTCAATTTCATCGGCGGCAGTGCCAGACAGGCTAAACGGTTCTACCGCCAATGCGAGCAATTGAATGTAACCCGCTACACCCATCGTCAATGGGTGCCCTTCGAGCAAATACTCCAAGAGGAAATTCCCAATGCAGACCTATGCTTGGGAGGTCCATTTGCAGATACGCCTCAAGCGAAGCGGGTAGTTACTGGCAAGACTTCGCAATGCCTTGCTCTGGGTAAAGCGACAGTCATCGGGTGCATCAACGAAGATTACGGGTTCGTTAACCAAGTCAACTGTCTGCTAATCGCGCAGGCGGATGCCAATGCACTCGCCGCAGCTATCCGTTGGGCCTTTGAGCACCGTGCGTCTTTACCAGAATTGGGCGCACGCGGCCGCGTACTGTACCTCGAACGCCTTTCCACTCGCGTCATCACTACGCGACTGGCTCAGGCCTTGCTTCGCCTAACCAGGAGCTCCACGACACATCCAACGATCTGACCCTGCAGATCGACCCGCCGTCCCGACACAGCAATCTGGGCTCGACGACTGCGGCGAGTTCGAACTAAATGGAATTGGCTGAGATGCCCCGAACCGGCTCAGCTCTGCGCTGAATAGATTAGAGCATCCTGAGTTGTGCAACGAAAAGGTGGCGGAATTGTAGCCGCACAGAGTGTCTGCTTACGCCATTTTACGATGGGTTAGCCGATCCGTCTGAAAGGGGCTCCGCCGATACTGCGCTCCGGTAACTCCTATGAATTTTTTGTTATTTGCAGCTTGGCCCCGTCCTAACTTCCTGGCTATGACTGCAATATGAAAAGGACGAAAAATCTCCACCGCGAGTATTTCAAGTCCCATGTGGTCAACCATTGCAACCGCCAGCCGCGTATCAAAAACATGATGATGCAAGCACCTATTTTCGACGTTGCCTTTTGAACGATCTTGGAATGCCTGAAAATCAGCAGATCCAGAATCTACAGCCAGATCATGCAACCTCAGAATTTCCTCCAGGTGCGTCATGTCTGCTTCGCTTGTCTGAATCTCAAAATCCTGAATAAGGTGTTCCAGCGTGGTTACTGGTCTACGGTGGTCAAAAGTACCGTCCTTATGCGGCACAACGAGCACCAATAGACCGTTTTCTTTCAGAACCCGAATCCATTCGGCGAGACCTTGCAAAGGATTAGCCAAATGCTCGATACAGTGGGACGAAAGAATGAAATCGTAGGAAGAATCTTCGAAATCTTGGAGGCAACTTGCCTCGGCAACATACTGACGACCAGGTGGCTTCTCTCTATTGAAAGTGAAGGTTGCTCCCTCACTGATAGCGCCTTCCCATACGGTATTACCACCGAAATTACAGTTGTCGATGTTGGCAGCGATGGAATAAACAGGAATGCTGCCGCGCGGACCAAATATGTCGCTCGGCCCACCGATCTCCAAGCCGTTCCCTGATTGAAAAAAAGATTTGCAGTGCGAGTAGTATTGAAGGCGGTAGGGTAGGACGAAGCGATATACGTTACCTAATAAGGCACCTATCCCAAAAGATCTTAGTCTTGCGTAGGCTTTCTTCAACACGGGCTGGTTTCCTCAAAATTCCGAATTTTCACTGCCTAATCGCGACCTGACACTTGAGCGATACGGCATACGGCGCGCACGCACAAATTCACGACACATTTTGGCGAGCACCTCTGCACGAAACAACCTGACTGATCCATACCTGGGTCAGGACTTGAACTCGCCCATCTGGCCACGAAGACCATCGAGCAATCCACGCAGAGCCATCTGTAGTGAAGCAAGCCTGGCTTTGCCATACAAGATATGGCAATAGAAAATTGCCATAATGGACCAGACGTTCCTTACTCTCCAGCGAATGCCCCTATACCCAAGGAAATGTAGTCGGACGAGGTTGCGAGTTTGGTAGTAGATCCTTAGCGGGCTGTGGGCGTTGCCTTTGATCCAGCCGAAGAACCAAACCCGCAGGGTTGCATCGCCCATACGATGAAGCATCGTCGCCCAACCCGTTCCATACAGACAGTATCCGCGCGCGCGCGCGCGAAAGCACCACTCAGTGTCGACACAGTCGATGAAAAAATCCTCTCGCATCAATCCAATCACCTCAATTGCCGAAAGGGGTATAAGCGTCCCCGATGTGATCAAAGTGAGCGCATTGACATGCGGATGCCCGGGCGAGGCACTGCGACGCCCATATATTGGGCTGCCTTTGATCTTCACGTGAAATGGAAATAGCTTGCCACTATTGACGTTGATGAAGCTGGGCCCAACTGCCCCCACCCGATGCCCCTGCTCTCGCAGATCAGTTTCCGCTCGCAGCAATCCCTCAACCATGTCCGACGCAGGTTCACTATCTTGATCGGACAGGAGTACATGCGTCGCGCCGGCAGATTTGGCGGTCTCAATCCCCACGTTGAGCGCCTTGGCGATACCGAGATTCCTGCCCAGGCGAATGAACTCGACTTGTTCAAGCGCCAGATCTTCGCATAGGGAATCTACCCTTCCATCATCCTCAGGCGAATTGTCTACGATCAAAACACGGGCAACCTGAGGCACGAGAAGCTTGATAAGCCCAGCTAATGCTTGTATCTGCGGTAGATAGGTGATGACTACCGCAAAGACCCGTTCGGCACTTTCTTCAGTCACGGCGATTTATAAGCCGTGAATGTCAGGAATTCACGGCGGCCGGGTCTCACCATGGCCGTCAATTCAGAAAATGCCGCTGAAAGAGAGGGAAGCAGCTGCGAGGATGCCTCTTGAGCAGACTCACCTCGCGCAAGCGCTGCGCTTGCGGAGTAGATAGTCAATGGAATCATGCCGTGCCAGCGCTGCACGATTTTTTGAAACCCCGCCTTTTCCAGACACATACGCAACGAGCGTGGAGTGAACAGCACAAGATGCCGAGGTGGATCCAATGACATCCAATTGGGACCAAATTTGTACGCGCCCGAGCTTTCCAAGTTGGGTGTTTCCAACCAAAGACACCCGCCGGGCTTGAGTAGCCCATACAAATTTTCGAGCAAAACAACTGGGTTATACACATGCTCGATGACGTGACTGATCGTTATAACGTCGTATTGCGCGTCCTGTCGCAGCAATTCATCGACTGAAACACAACGCACATCGAGCCCCTGAGCACGAGCCACCTCAACTGCCTTGGCGTCGAAGTCGATACCTTCAGCGCTCCAACCCATTTCTCCAGCAAGCTTTAGAAAGCCGCCATTTCCGAAGCCTACGTCTAGCAATCGTTTTCCTTGCCCAGGCAGAGACAATCGCGGTAAGTGACGGCACTGCGCGTCAGCCTTGGCACGAATCGACGGAACCAGCGAAACTATCCAACGCCCACCTAATGCTGCCGGAGCCCGCTTCAATCCATAGCGAGCATTCTTGTAGTCATTGATCCATGAATGCAGTCGACGTATCAGTCCGCTCTTGGGTTGAACTGAAATATCATCATCGGCGACATGGGTAACGTAGTTTTCATACGCTTTGCCAATGGTTTTTTTATTGGGACGCGGGTCAAGCCACGCTGAACTGCAATTTGCGCAGCGATAAAGCGCCCATTTGCCCGGCACCAGACCAAACACGCGACCAATCAAATCTGCATATAGCAGACTCCGCTCTGTCCCTGCACAGACTGGACAGTTCGGAACCTTTTCAAGATCTTCGGCTGGCCAAATTTCGTATTTCATGTATCGCTCGTCAGGGAAGAATGGCTGTGCCAACGAAGATACAGCCGCGGAAGCATGATGCCGCAAGGTGCCAAGGCCAGTAGCGCGACCATCACCAGTAGCAGCGGGTTGTGGGTAAGCAGAGGCACCAGTAGCGCGACACTCGCCAATGCCACCAGTCCCAGGCCTTTGGCCAGCACCGTGCTCTGTGCGGGCTGCAGTATAATTGCCGACCCATAGAGCAGCACCGTGTCGATACTGACACGCAGCGTCCACGCTAAGGCCGCTCCGACGATACCCCAGTCAGATACGGCCCACACCAGCAAACCCGCAAAGACCGGCAGCTCTGCCAAATGCAGTTTGGCCGTCAAATCCGAACGACCGTGCGCCTGCAACAGGGCGTACGGGACATGGGCCAAGCTGTTCGTGAACACCCCGAGTATCAGCATTTGAAACACCGGTAGCGCGGACAATGCAAAGCGCTGCCCAAGCCACAATGTCAACAGTGGTTTGGCGAAGATCATTGCGAGCAGCAGTGGAGGTAGCATCAAAGCCACCAGCGCGGTAACCGCCGCTCGCAGCAGCGTAGTCGAACTTTCGGGACGTGCCTGCGCTTCGGCCAACGCCGGGAATACGGCCCCAATGGCTGTCATCGGCAAGCTCGTCACCCTAGATAAAGCATCGAATGGCACAGCGTAAGCCGCCACTAGCGCTGGCGGAAATAGACTGGCGAGATAAAAACGATCGGCATAGGCCATCAGTGGTGCCACAAGATTGCTCACCGATAGCCACCCTCCAAATTGCAATAGATGGCGCAGATCTTCCGGATGAGTACGTGAGACACGCGGCTCGGGTAGCACATGGTGCAATGCGTATAGCCATACCACCATGCCCAGTGCCCGGCTAGCGGCAAGCGCTGCAATAACCCACCCCACATCCGGGCGCCATAGCGCCACCAGCGTGGGCAGACCGAACTGCAACATGGTCAATACGGCGCGTTGCGTGCTGACGCGGCGGAATTCCTGCAACCCCTCCAGGGATCCCATGGCACCCGTTGCAACGAGGACGAATGGCATTGAGAGCGCAACGGCACGCAGGCCGAAGATGGTTTCAGATGCGAGCTCGCCCTGCAAATTGAACAAATGCTGCGCCACTAAAGGCACTAGGAACCACAGCGCGAGAAGCCAGAACGCGCCGAAGCCTGCAAGCAGGCGCAGCACATACCACATCAGAGCAGCGACGGCCTCACGAGGGCGTCCGCGCCCGAGGGCACTTGAGATACTTTGAGTAAGTGCTCGACCCAACCCAAGATCGAGCAGCCCAGAAAAGCCGATCAGACCGAGTGCGAGAGTAAACACGCCAAGTCGCGCTGCGCCCAATGCGTGCAATAACACCGGCAAAGCGACCAGACCCACGGCGAAAGAGCTCAAAGTACCAGCCACATTCCACGCGGCATTTTTTGCAACTTGACGGCTCACCAGAAGCACCCGCGACATCGAAAGCCGCAACATCTCCAGCGCGGCCTCGATGGCACGCTGGAAAAGGTCCGGCATCGCACGCTGCGCATTGCTAAGTTGTCCGGATAACTATGCGTCACGTCGATACGTCAACGCCGTGATCTGCTCGGATACCAGCCCGATCAGGAACACGATGACCGCTGCACTCCACATCAAAGTGCTCATGTTGGTGAGCCTACCTTCGTGAACGAAGGTCCAGGCGTAGTTGGCGCAACCCAGCAAAAAGAACAGTCCACTGGCCGGCACGAATAGTTTCAGGGGCGAATACAGCGTTGCAATCTTGAAAATGATCAGCAGAAAACGTATGCCGTCGCGCAGCGGCTTGATGTGACTCTTGCCGACGCGCTCACCCGCCTTGATCGGTACGTAAGCAACCGGATAGGCGCTGCGGAAGAACGCCATGGTGCTGGTGGTGGGGTACGAGAACCCGTTCGGCAGCAGGTGCAGGAATTCGAGGAACTTGTTCGCGCGCACGGCACGGAAGCCGGAGGTGAGATCAAGTACGGGATGGCCGGTCATTCGGCTGGCGAGCCAGTTGTAAAGGGTGTTGGCAAGACCACGACCGACGCCGGCCTGACTACTCCAGTCGCGGGCGCCGACCACCATGTCGTAGCCCTCATTCAGCTTTGCAAGCAAGCGGGCAATGTCGGCTGGATCGTGCTGGCCGTCGCCATCCATGAACACGAGAATGTCGCCGGTTGCAGCGCGCGCACCGCGCTTGATCGCCGCGCCGTTGCCCATGGAATATGGCGAGGACAGGCACTCAACCCCGCTGTTGCCGCATATCATCCGGGTATCGTCGGTGGAACCGTCGTCGACCACGATGATTTCGGCATCGGGCTGCGCGGCGCGCAGCAGCGGCAGCAGGACGGCTAGTGCGGGCGCTTCGTTCTTGGCGGGCAGGATGATGCTTAGGCGGTTCAACAGGTGGCTCCCCTGGATGATGGGGAGATCATAGCGTGAAGCTTGGGTGACGGCTGGTGAAAAGTGCGTCGAGTTGCTCGCTTTCCGATGCATCGTGAATGACTTCCCCGCCCCTCAGATGAAGATGCCTGACCACCCCGGGACAACTTCGAGGAACCTTTAATAAGCTCCGAATCTGGTTGTTCCCATGGCTTTCAACAGCCTCTTGGTCAGCCGGGATCACCCTGTCAACCGCGAAGCGGTTCGACGAGCTGACTGTCGCGCTCAACAATGGATGACCAGCTTCGCTGTTGAAAAAAGCGCCTCGGCCTTAGCCGGGATGACGCTAGAAAAGGGCGATCCGATGAGCCCAAGAGCAGCAAAATATCACCTCAGCAATTTCCTCCTCGCCGATTTTTGGCGCCCCAAAGACCAGAAAGGGGGCTGGGATGCTTCGGACATGAATTTCGTTCACAGTGGATGGCGGGGGTCATAGCGTGCCGTTTGACGAGCCCGAATGGCTCGAATGCTGCATGCGTGTGGAGGGCACATCCCGTGTGCAGTGAGTCTTGCGCGGAGCATCGATGTCAGTGGGCGCTCTCATCACACGGGTAAATGGACAGAACGCTTGTGCGCCGCATCACGCGCCTTGGTTCAGCTTGCAGGCCAGAGGATGACCTGACGGCCGAACTGCGGTAGATTCAACCACATACAGGGGCAGGATCGAGTCACGCATGTCATCTCAATTGCAACCGTCGCTTTCGGGTTTGTCCGGCATGGCGCGCCGCTTGGTGTCCGAAGGCGTACTGCCTGAATCGGATGTCCGCAAGGCCATGCTGGACTGCGCGCAGCACAAAGTGACCCTGGGCGCCTGGATGCTGGACCAAAACCTGGTCGACAGTACCCAGTTGACGCAGATCGCCTCGGCCGAATTTGGCATGCCGATGATGGATGTTACGGCGCTCAATCCCGCCAGCATGCCCCTCAGCCTGATCAGCGAGGCACTGATCAACAAGCATCAGGCGCTGCCGCTGTTCCGGCGCGGCAAACGGCTGTTTGTAGGCATCGCGGACCCTATGCAGTCGCATGCGCTGGACGAAATCAAGTTCCATTCCAACTGCATGGTGGAGCCCATCCTGGTCGAGCGCAGCTCCCTGCTGCGGGTGATCGAGGGTTTGCTCAACAACATGCGCGACACCATGCCCGACGTTGGTGGTGGCGAGCTCGACAACCTGGAGCTTGAGGGCGGCGACGAGGAAGCCGAGTCGACTGGCATCGACGCGAACGCCAACGACGATGCGCCGGTGGTGAAGTTTGTCAACAAGATCCTGGTCGACGCGATCCGTCGCGGCGCCTCGGATATCCACTTCGAGCCGTTCGAGACCCAGTACCGGGTCCGCCTGCGCATGGACGGCATGCTCAAGGCGGTAGCCAGCCCGCCAATGAAGATGGCCAACCGCATCTCTTCGCGCCTGAAGGTGATGGCGCAGTTGGACATCGCCGAAAAGCGCGTGCCCCAAGATGGCCGCATTAAGCTCAACCTGTCCAAAACCCGCGCGATCGATTTCCGCGTGAGCTCGCTGCCGACCCTGTTCGGCGAGAAGATCGTGCTGCGTATCCTGGACGGCTCCTCGGCCAAGATCGGCATTGAGAAGCTCGGTTACGAGCCGGAGCAGCAGAAGCTTTATATCGATGCCATCCACAAGCCTTACGGCATGGTGCTGGTTACAGGCCCCACCGGTTCAGGCAAGACCGTGTCGCTATATACCGGCTTGAACATGCTCAACACGGCCGAGCGCAATATCTCGACCGTGGAAGACCCGGTGGAAATCCGCGTCGAGGGTATCAACCAGGTGCAGCAGAATGTAAAGCGAGGCATGACATTTGCCAGTGCGCTACGCTCATTCCTGCGCCAGGATCCGGACGTGATCATGGTCGGCGAAATCCGTGACCTGGAAACCGCCGAGATCGCGATCAAGGCAGCCCAGACCGGACATATGGTGCTGTCCACCCTGCATACCAACGACGCCGCGCAGACCATCGCGCGCCTGATGAATATGGGTATCGCGCCGTACAACATCACCTCGTCGGTCACCCTGATCATTGCCCAGCGCCTGGCGCGCCGCCTGCACGACTGCAAGAAGCCGCAGGACTTGCCACCGCATTTACTGCTGGCTGCTGGTTTCAGCCAGGCCGACATCGATGCCGGCCTGACCGTCTATGAAGCGGTCGGCTGCGACGGCTGCAATGAGGGCTACAAGGGCCGCGTGGGCATCTACCAGGTGATGCCGATGCTGGAGGACATCCAGAAAATCATTCTGCAAGGCGGCAACGCGATGCAGATCAGCGAAGTGTCCCGCGCCGCTGGGATCAATGATTTGCGCCAATCGGCCCTGCTGAAAGTAAAACATGGCCTGACCAGCCTGACCGAGATCGACCGCGTGACCAAGGAGTAAGCGGCGGATTCGAGACGCCCGTAACATTGAACTTGCGTCCGGCGCCACGGTTTGACTCAAGGGGTTAGCATAAGCTGAAGTAACATTAGCTGTATAAACACCTTGTCAGCCGCCCATTTGGCTGACCCGGCCTGAATCACTGGGGGAACATGCGCATGGCTACGGCTACCGCAACCGCAACCACGAACGCCAATAAAGCGCGGGCGCTCGGCGCCCAACGCGCCGAAGTCAGCAAGCTGACCACCTACGACTGGGTCGCGCTGGACAAGCGTGGCAAGCGCATGAAGGGTGACATGCAGGCGAAGAACGCTTCGCTGGTCAAGGCCGAGCTGCGACGCCAGGGCATGAACCCGCAGACCGTCCGGGAACGTTCCAAGCCCCTGTTCGGCGCTACCGGCAGCACGGTCAAGCCGGGCGATGTCGCGATCTTCAGCCGCCAGATCGCCACCATGATGGCCTCCGGCGTACCCATGGTGCAGGCCTTCGACATCATCGCCGATGGCCAGAAGAACATCCGGTTCAAGAATATTTTGCTCGATGTAAAGCAGAGCATTGAAGGCGGCGCGGCACTGCATGAAGCGCTGGGCCGTTATCCGGTGCAGTTCGATGAGCTCTACTGCAACCTGGTACACGCTGGCGAAGCTTCAGGCGTACTGGACACCGTGCTGGATACCGTCGCCACCTACAAGGAGCGCACGGAAGCCACCAAAAAGAAGATCAAGAAGGCATTGTTCTACCCGATGATGGTGCTGGTGGTGGTCTTCATGGTCTGCTTGATCATGCTGCTTTTCGTAGTCCCGGTATTTGCAAAAACCTTCAAGGACGCCGGGGCCCAACTACCTGCCCCAACCCAGATCCTGGTTACTGCCTCGGAGTTCATGCAAAGCTACTGGTGGGTGGTGATCGGCGTCATCGTTGGTGGGGTCGTCGCACTGGTCGTCGCAAAGAAACGCTCCGTGAAATTTGCCCACTTCCTGGATCGTATGGCGCTGAAAATGCCCGTCATGGGCAACATCGTGCGGAACTCGGCGATCGCCCGCTTCGCACGTACGCTGGGCGTGACATTCCGCGCCGGTGTGCCGTTGGTGGAGGCTCTGGATGCGGTTGCTGGTGCGACAGGCAGCGTCGTATACGGCGATGGCGTGCGTCAAATGCGCGAAGACATCGCGGTGGGTCACCAGCTGCAACTGGCGATGAAACAGACCGGACTGTTCCCCAACATGGTGGTGCAGATGACCGCGATCGGTGAAGAATCCGGCGCGCTGGACAATATGCTGTTCAAAGTCGCCGAGTTCTACGAAGAAGAGGTCAGCAACGCTGTCGACACCCTCTCTACCCTGCTCGAGCCAATCATCATG